>Ga0207706_10001585_pt1 | contig 22585 bp, 18 predicted proteins | sample KBSC53metaG_FD_184318 | JGI IMG/M metagenome (GOLD analysis project Ga0207706, IMG submission 184318) | Corn rhizosphere microbial communities from Kellogg Biological Station, Michigan, USA - KBS C5-3 metaG (SPAdes) (version 2) | ecosystem: Host-associated > Plants > Roots > Rhizosphere > Soil ... | reverse complement strand
CGGACAAGGCGGCCGCGCGCCAGCTACCGTCGACCCAAGGTGGAAGAACTAAGGGGAAAGGGAACAGCTATGAGCAAGGTGATCATGATCAATCACCTGACGCTGGACGGAGTTGTTCAGGCGCCGGGCCGGGCCGACGAGGACCCGCGCGGAGACTTCGCGTACGGCGGCTGGGCTGAGCCTGGAAACGACGACATCATGGCGAAGGTGATGATGGCTCAGTTTCCAGAAGGGGCATCGTTACTGCTCGGGCGCCGCACCTATCAGCAACTGGGCGAGTACTGGCCGACCCAGCCAGACAGCCCGTTCAGCACGATGTTGGAAAACATCCCGAAGTATGTGGTGACGCGGACTCTGAGCACGGCACCGGTGTGGGCCTCATCGACAACGCTCATCACCGACCCGGTTGACCAGGTCGCAGCCCTGAAGGGGAACGGCACCAGCATGGTGATCTTCGGCAGCGCCGAGTTGACTCAGTCCCTGACCGCAGCAAACCTCGTTGATCGCTACGTGGTCATGATCCATCCGGTGCTGGTCGGACCTGGGCTGCGGCTCTTCCCCACCTCGGGCCCGTACTCACGGCTTACGCTGCTGGACAACACCATTACGACGACCGGCGTCATGATCGGCATCTACGAGCCGACTGCCGAGGCCGCCTGAACTTCTGCGCCCTGAGCCTGTCGAGCCCTGAGCCTGTCGAGGGCTCAGCCCGCATGTCGTGCCGAAACCATGGGCGCATGGTCGCGGCACGTAGCCTGAAGATGTTATGGAAGAACTGTTTGCGCCGCCAGCGTACGAGTGGCAGCGGCTGTCGCCCAAGTACCGCTCGATGCGGCTGCTGACCACCCTGATCTTCGTGCCCATCCTCTTCACGATTCCCGCGATCATCGTCGGAGTCGCGTCGGGCAAGTGGTGGATCTCAGGCGTGATCTGGGCAGTCGCCGCCGTCATCCTGATCATCAGATTGATATTCGTCCCGCGTAACTGGCGGTCCTGGGGGTACGTCGAACGAGAAGATGATCTCTACATCACCCACGGCGTGATGTTCCGAAACCTGATAGCGGTGCCGTATGGGCGAATGCAGCTGGTCGAGGTCGAGTCCGGACCACTAGAACGCGCTTACGGCCTGGCCTCGGTCACCTTGAAGACCGCTAGCCCGGAGACTGGCGCTCGGATACCGGGTCTGACGCCCGAGGAGGCGACCCGGCTACGGGACCGGCTGACCGAACTCGGCGAAGCGCACGCGTCGGGGCTATGACCAGCTCGCAACCTCCTCAGAGAACGTCGCCAGCGGATCCTGAGGTCACCACCACGCCCGGGATATCGGCGACCGCCACAGCACCCCTCAAGCAGACGGAGCGACCGCATCCGCTGACGCCCTTCGTTCGCGGCTGGTTGGTGTTTGTTGCGATCGCTATCGGCTATGGTCGCGAGCTGATCACGAGCAGCAGCGAGAACCAGTTCGAGAGTGGTGGCCTGACCTGGATCCTGCCGCTCCTCGGCATCGTCGTGGTGCTTGCTGCCGTTGCCGGCTTCGTGGCGTGGTACTTCACCCGCTTCGTCATCGATGACGAGGAGCTGCGTGTCGAAACCGGCGCGATCTTCAAGAAGTCAACCAAAATCCCCTTCGAGCGGCTCCAGTCGGTCGATATCATCCAGCCACTCGCGGCGCGGATGTTCGGGTTGGCCGAGCTGCGGCTCGACGCCGGTAACAGCACCACGAAACTTCGCTACTTGCGCCGCGCCAAGGCGTCCAGGTTGCGTGACTACCTGCTCACCCGCGCCCACGGTCAGCAAGCCAGCATTCGTGATCTTGACCAAGAGTCGGCCGCGAGCGTCTTCACCGATCTGGGGGTGGGAGATCAGCCACTCGTCCAAGTGACACCGCAGCGATTGATCATCAGCTTTCTGCTGTCAACGGAGTGGCTGATCCCAGCAGCGATCTCGATCATCATCGTGGGCGTCACCGCATCGCTGGGCGTTGTCCCGCTTGCGCTAGGTGGCTTGATTCCGTTGCTCATTGGCATGTTGTCGTTGATCTGGCGGCGGGTGATCGGCATGTTCAACTTCACACTGGCTGAATCGCCGCGTGGGCTGCGGATCACCCGAGGTCTGACCAACCTGACCAGCCAATCTGTGCCGATCAACCGAGTCCAAGGGGTCAAGACCAGCCAGCCACTGCTCTGGCGGCTGCTCGGCTGGTATCGCATAGACATCGACATCTTGGGGCACGCCCAGGGCGACAGCGAGAGCAATGAATCGACTGCGTCGAGCGTGCTGCTCCCGGTGGCAAGCCGTGAGGAAGTCGACCTCGCGCTGGGACGGGTAATGCCGGGCTTCGGTCTCGACGGCATCGAGCTGCATCCCGCACCCAATCGCGCGCGGTGGCTTCGGTGGTTTGACTTCTGGACACTCCGGTACGGCTGGAACGACCGAACCTTGATCACCGAGCAGGGCTGGTTCAATCATGAGCGTGACATCGTGCCACACGCCAAAACTCAATCCGTCAACGTTCAGCAGGGTCCGCTGCAACGCCGGCTGCGGCTGGCCGATGTCCACGTGCATACTCCGCGAGGGCCGGTGAATGCCATCGCCCACCAGCTGGACGAACACGCTGCCCGGGAGCTTGCGCTGACTCAGCTGGACCGGGCCCGGGTCGCTAGAGCCGCGGAACGTGAACGTCGCTCGGTCGCGGCGGTATCCGACGGTGATCATTCCGATGAAGCCGGTCTGCTGCGAGCGTTCGGTGCCGGTCGTGATCAGCTTCTCGGCTCGGGCGGCGAGAGCGAGGTGTTCGCACTTGATCATGATCGGGTGCTGCGTCTGTATCGAAGCCGGCATGAGGCGCCGCAGCGTACGGCAGCCCAGCTGCAGGAGCTGTACGAGAGCTGGCGTGGCATCGATATCGGGATCGAGCTGCCACTGATCATCGACACCGGCGAGCGCGGTGGCCGTTTCTATACCGTCGATCGGCGGTTCTCAGGACGGAACTTCTCCAGCTGGCTGCAGGACGCCGATATGGCCCAGCGGCGTCCGGCGCTGGTCAGCTTTCTTGATGCGACAGAGCAGCTGCAGCGACTGCCCAGTCCGGTACCGGGCTTTGCGCGGTTGATCGGTGACGGCGCGCCCCAGCAGTTCGGCACGCTCAGTGAGCTGCTGGCCACCATGCTTCAAGGGCCACTCGCGAGCAGCCGTGCGCGGCTGGAGCACGACGTACCGGGCATTGTCGAGGTGTGGAACCGACTGCATGGCGACCTCGCGGAGCGCTCGATCAGCCCAGCGGTGGTGCACGGTGACGTCTGTCCACCCAACGCCTACATCAGTCAAGGAACGCGTGGTCCGGTGGTCACTGGAATAGGAGATTTCAGTCCGCACACGATCAGCGCGGATCCCCTGCTGGATGTAGCCGGCGCGTTGATCTTCCTCGAGCTTGAGCCGTACGCCGACGCGCCGGCGGACGCAGCATGGCTGGAGGCCGTCGCGGTGGAGCGGCACGGCCGTGACATCGTCCGCTGGATCGATGTCTACCGTCGCTACTACGGCTTCTATTTCTCCAACGCCTACTCCTTCGATCCGGCGTTGTACGCCTGGTGCCTCCGCCAGCTGAGCCGCTGAGTCTCCGACGGGGTCGGCTGACGGCTTGGTGACCTTGTCTGTCACCCCGGGTAGGGCGATAGTTGGCGCAGAGGAAGGCGGAGGATTGGCGATGAATCTGGAACCGGCCGACATGCGTACCCTCCAGTTCGGACCGTTCTGGGTGCTGAGTGCGCTGGCCGGGACCTACAACCGATTCGAGAGCTACGAACTTGTCGCCTTCTGGGACACCGTTGTCGCAGTCGCATTGCGTGCGCCGCTCCCGGCACGTGAGATTCTCACCTCGATGGCGGCAGACCGTTCCGGCCTACTGCTCGACTTCGAGCTCGACGACCGACCTGTCGTCTCCGGATTACGCCAAATCCTGGAGGTCCTCGACCGACTCGAGCCAGAGGTATCGAGCGGCTTTCGCTTGGCGCTGCTGCGGATTGGCACTGAGATCGCTCGGCATCGCGGTCCGTACGGGAGAACGATCACACCAGAACAAGAGCAACTCCTGAAGCTGTTGGCGGCGTTGCTGGAACTCGATACGGGGTCCGATATCGACGAGGTGCTCGTCTGACTCAAGTCTTAGCGATATAGCAGGACCCAGGCATTCCCCGGAGTGGTCGGGTATCGCTAGGCTCGCCAGCATGAGCGAGCAACCAGTAGCAAGCGCACCCGTGCTCGGCATCGACATTGGCGGCAGTGGCATCAAGGGAGCGCCCGTCGACCTCGCGACCGGCGAATTCGTCGACAAGCGACTTCGCATCGTGACCCCAGAAGAGTCGACGCCGAAGAACGTGGCAGCAGTCGTTGGTGAGATCGTGAAACACTTCGCCGGCACCATCGGCGACGGCCCGATCGGTGTCACCATCCCCGCTGTGGTGACCCACGGTAAGACGCGGTCTGCAGCCAACATCGACAAGTCGTGGATCGATGCCGAGGCCGAAAAGATCTTCGAAGAACACCTCGGTCGGGACATCTTGTTGGTGAACGATGCTGACGCGGCTGGGGTTGCCGAGGTGCACTATGGCGCGGCAGCCGGGCATCCGGGTCTGGTGCTCATGACCACACTCGGCACCGGTATCGGCACGGCAATCCTTTACCGCGGGGTGCTTATCCCCAACTCCGAGCTTGGCCATATCGAGGTCGATGGCCATGACGCTGAGACCCGCGCCGCAGCGAGCATCAAGGAGAAGGAAGGCCTCTCGTACAAAGAGTGGACCAAGCGATTGCAGCGCTACTACGAGCGGCTCGAGGCGCTCTTGTGGCCGGACATGATCGTGATTGGTGGCGGTGTCAGCAAGAATTCCGACAAGTTCATCCCCAAGCTGAAGCTGAACGCCGAGATCGTGCCGGCCAAACTGTTGAACACTGCGGGCATCGTTGGAGCCGCTTGGCTCGCCGCCGACCGTCAGATCCACCCCGACGCACTCAGATAGCTCAACTCTGCACAGAAACTAAGCGGCATACTGCTGCAGCTTCATTGCTGATGACATCGACTTGTCAGAGTCTCAGGGTGCTATAGCCCTCTGAGACTCTGACAAGTCGGCGTTCGAGGAGCTACATGCGTTCCAGTGGCTCGATACCGAGCATGGCCAGCCCGGCTGCCAGCGCCCGCTTCGTGATCAAGCACAAGGCGAGCCGTGAGTCGCGCACCGCCCCCGAGGACTGGAGCACCGGGCACTGCTCGTAGAAAACTGCCAACGCACCGGATAGCTCATAGAGGTAGTTGCAGAGCCGGTGAGGCTGCAGTGTCCGTCCGACCTCGTCCACCGTGTCGCCGAACCGGGTCAGGAGCAGGGCCAGCGTTTGCTCGGCCGAATCCTCGAGCACCAAGACCTTCGACTGCTCCCCATAGCCTCGACCCGTGGCCTTGCGCAGCACCTGAGTCACGCGGGCGTGCGCGTACTGCAAGTACGGGCCGGTGTTGCCCGTGGTCTGCACCATCCGGTGGATGTCGAAGACGTAGTCCTTGTTCAGCCCATTGGACAGATCGGCGTACTTGATCGCCGCGAGCGCTACAGGTGGTGCCGCCTCCCGCTCGGCCGCATCGAGCAGGCTGTTCAGAGTGACGGACGTTCCCTCGCGAGTGGAGAACTTCTTCCCGTCGGGTCCGAGCACCTGCCCGAAGGCGACGTGTTCGGCGCTGACGTCGTCGGGCAGGAAGCCTGCTTTGCGCGATACCGCGAAGACCAAGTCGAAGTGGAATGACTGCGGCGCACCCACCACGTAGATCAACCGGTCCGCCTGCAAGGTGCGCACCCGGTGCCTGACCGCTGCCAGGTCGGTCGCGCCATATCCGAACCCGCCGTCGCTTTTGCGTACGATCATTGGCGCGTTGAAACCTTCGACGAAAACCACCAGCGCGCCGTCGTCGACCACCGCAGTGCCACTCGCCACAAGATCATCGACGACCGATACCAGGTCGTCGTTGTACATGCTCTCCCCGGCCAGGTCGGCGTCGGTGAGCAATACCCCCAGCCGGGCGTACGCGGCATCGAACCCGGCAAGGGAAATGTCGATCAACTGCTGCCAGATAGCCAGCGTCTCGGGATCAGCTGTCTGCAACAACACAACCCGTCGCCGCGCGCGCTCGGCGAAGTTCGGATCAGCCTTGAAATGCGCATTGGCCCGCAGGTAGAGCGCTTCCGCACTGCTGAGGTCGAGCACAGCAGGATCGAGCCCCTCATCAAGGATCTGCTCGACCAGCATCCCGAACTGGGTACCCCAGTCGCCAACATGGTTCTGCGCGATGACGTCGTGTCCAAGGCCAATCAGCACTCGCCGCAGACAGTCGCCGATGATGGTCGAGCGGAGATGCCCGACATGCATCTGCTTGGCGACATTCGGAGCGGAGTAGTCGATCACCACAACCTGAGGGTCGGACGTCTGCGGCACACCAACGTAGGGGTCAGCGAGCTGATCGGTAACAGCCTGGGCTAGCACGTCGGTCCGCAGTCGGAAGTTGATGAAGCCAGGTCCAGCGATCTCTGGCGGCTCGCAAAGATCAGCAACCTGGAGCTTGGCAATAACGTGCGCGGCAATTTCCCGCGGTGGCTTGCCTTCCGTGTTAGCCAGGCGCAACGCCACGTTCGACTGGTAGTGGCCGAACTGTGGTCTGGTGGCAGGCCGAAGCTCTGGGTCGATACCGGTGACGGCCTGGACCCGACTACTTAGCAATTCAGCAAGGGAAGACACAGACGGAGATTATTTCACTGTCCTGTGCATGGCTTACCCGCTCGACACCCTTCAGCGTTGTTTAGGGCGGCTCTTGCCAGCGATAGATCTGCCCGTCGCGTAGCTCGACTGCGATCGGCGCGGCTGGTGGCGGTCCAGCCTTTAGCAGCGCGATGACCTTGGTACGGCCGCGGAACCGAGTGCCATTGGCCGTTGTCCAGTGCAGATACGGATGGAGCAGATTCCGCAACCCATCCCAATCGCGTTCCAGCATTGCCTCGTGCGCTGTGCCCGTGACCTCGTCCACGACGGGAGAATCCTGATCGGTCATGGGCTGGGCTGGCAGCGCGGGCACCAGTAGCTGCGCCGCTCCTGGCCTGGCGGACCGAACTCTTCGGTACGGATCGGCGTGCCACACCGTCGACACGGCTGCCCCACCCGCTCAAAGACATAGGCACGACCACCACGCCGTAGATCGCCGGTGGTGGACTGCTCGGCACGCGATCGATTGGCCAGCAACAGCCGCCGGCCGCGCTCGACGATTCGCCCCAGATTGGCGACGCTACCGACTGGCGTACGCGGGTGGACGCCTTGCAGGAAGAGCAGCTCTGCGCGATAGAAGGTGCCGATACCGGCGAGATTGCGTTGATCCAGCAGCGCTTCACCGATCGCGCGGTCGGGCTGTGCACTGATCCGCCGAACAGCCTCATCGAGGTCCCAATCGGGGCCGAGGAGGTCTGGGCCAAGATGTCCGACAACGGTGTGCTCATCAGCGGTCGGAACCAGCTCCACGATGGGAAGCCGGTAGCCGACTATGTCGTGATCACCAGTTGCGAGCACGGCGCGAATCTGAAAATCGGGACCTCCGCTCCACCGCCGACCGCGCGGGTAAATCTTCCACACCCCGTCCATCTTGAAATGGGTATGCAGGGTGACCTCATTGCTGAACCGGAAGAGCTGATGCTTGCCGCGCGAGATCACCTGCCGTACCCCGACGCCCGTCAGGTCGGCTGCCGCCAATGAGGGCACCCGGAACTCAGATCTCGTCAGCACGCGACCAGCCAATACCTCATTAAGCCGCCGGCACGCCCGCCAGACGGTGTCACCCTCGGGCACCGCTTCATTGTGCCGTGCCGTCGGAACCAAGCGCTCGCATCATCACGGTCACCCAGGTCCGGAATGGTCGCCAGGTTTCGGCAAGAGCAACCAGTTCAGCGTCGCTGAGCTCATGATCAATCCCATACGCACGCTGGATCGCCTCCCTCGATCGAGGTTCTCCCAGTGAAGGCGCGTCGGCATGCCCACAGGACCGAATCACGATCAACGAGCTGTAGAACGGGCCAATACCCGGCAGCTGCTGCAGCTCAGCTTGGGCGTCTTCCAGCGGCATTGATCTCAGCCGCTCGGCGTCCAACTCACCGCGCTGGGCAGCCTCGGCAATGGCCTGAAGCCGCGGGAGCCGGTCTGCAGGCAGCCCCGGCACCGGGCTCATCGCTAGCAGTGCACTGGGCGTTGGCACACAGAAAGTGCGAATGCCCGACAGATCGAAGTCGGCACCGTACATCTCTGACATACGCGCCCGCAACGTGATGCCCTGACCACGGGCCCGACGAGCGCTGATGATTGACCATAGAGCCGCTTCGTATGGTGAGTAGAACAAGGCTGGCCGGAACCCAGGTGCCCTGCCGTGCACCCGGGACAGCACCGGATCGGCCAGGCACATCTGGTGGAACGCTTCGCCGTCGTGGTCGAGAGAGATCACTCGGGCAACTTGCTTGCGCAGGACCTCAATCTCAGGGTCATTCAGTGGATCGCCGGCGGCGAGCACCCGCACGTCGAGACGACGACCGATCTGCGTGGCCTCAACACCGACTTGGCGTTCGTAGTCACCGTCCAGGCAAAACGCCATCCGCATCACACCGTCAAAGTTGCGCTCGTCGCGATGCCCGAACCCCATCATCGCGACTTCCCGCAGATCGAACGGCCCGGTGATGTCCAGTTGTGTCGTGGTGGTCACAAGAGTCAGTCTGGGACGACGCACCGACACTTCTTTCCTCGAGAATGCCTGCGCCTCCGCCGTTACGCTGAGGATGTGCCAGCGCAGCGGGTCTGGAGAAGGTGGTGGCCCGCACCGCTTGCCGGATTGATGGGTCTGGGCATCGCCGGGCTCGCCGCCGTTGTGGGATCCGTAGCATTCGTACGCTCGAAAGCCGCCAGCCACACCTATCCAGAATCCGATGTGCCGCACGCACCCGTGGCTCTGGTGCTTGGAGCTCAGGTCAAACCTGACGGCACACCGTCGGCATTCCTGGCGGCTCGTCTTGATCTTGCCAAGCGGCTTTACGACGCGGGTCGCGTTGAGATGATCATGGTTTCGGGTGACCACCGGGCACCGGAATACGACGAGCCGGTCGCCATGCGGGACTATTTGATCAGGGCTGGCGTACCCGGGACCAAGCTGATCCTCGACCCTGGCGGTTTCGACACCTACGAGTCATGCGTACGGGCCAAGCAGATCTTCAATGTCGCCGAGTTGATCATTGTCACCCAGAGCTACCACCTCGCCCGCGCGGTTGCGACCTGTCGCGCTCTGGGCGTCGACGCGAGTGGCGTTGGCGACGATTCCGCCCGCCAGTACCCGGTCTCGTGGTGGCGCGGCGCGATTCGCGATCAGCTTGCCTGTGCGAAGACCGTGGTCGATCTCCTCACTCGGCGACATCCGATGCCACTCGCGACCGAGCCATTCCTTCATGACGCCGCGACAGCATTTTCCACTTCTGACGATTATTAACAGCCGCTTAAGCGGCTTCGTTTTTTGGATAAATCGGCTCCGATTTGCCAATAATCATTCATAGCAAAACAAAGTTTCTCTATAGCAAAACAAGCTTTATTTCATGACAAAACGACGCCGGTGCGTTACCAATAAACGCCAGCGCTGAAGAAAATCAAGAGACCACAAATCGTAATCAATTTGTGTGGTTCAGCTCTTCGAATCCATGAAACCCTTATCAGAATCTCAAAATGAAGACTCCGCCTAAGCGGTGAGTATCGCTGTCGCCATGTAAAGAGTCAGTCCGAGTTGTGAGGTGAATGGGATGGCAAGGTTCTTGGCAGGGGTTATGAAGTTTCGCCTGTTGATCTTGGCGGCCGCTATCGGGCTGATGGCCTTTGGCATCGTGCAGTTGCGCGACGCGCGTCTGGACGTATTACCGGAGTTCAGCCCGCCGTACGCGGAGGTTCAGACTGAAGCGCTCGGTCTATCCGCAGAGGAGGTCGAGCAGCTGATCACCGTGCCTCTCGAAGCCGACCTGCTCAACGGGGTCGAGGGCATCGATGTGATTCGGTCAGAATCGCTGCCCGGCCTCTCCTCGGTTGTCATGGTGTTCCAGTCGGGCACTGACATATATCGAGCTCGGCAACTCATCGAAGAGCGCTTGGCCCAGGCTCACGCGCTGCCCAATGTGTCGAAGCCTCCGACACTGTTGCAGCCGTTGTCATCGGCCAATCGCGTCCTGATGATCGGTATGTCGACCAACGAGCTGACGCCGATCGAGCAGTCAGTGATCGCCCGCTGGACCGTACGTCCCCGGTTGATGGGCGTACCTGGAGTTGCCAATGTCTCCATCTGGGGCCTGCGTGATCAGCAGCTCCAGGTGCAGGTCGATCCGGCGACTCTGCGTGATCGCAAGGTGACGCTGAACCAGGTGATCAACACGGCCGGCAACGCGCAGGTAGTCTCCCCGCTCACCTTCCTCGAAGCCTCAACGCCAGGCACCGGCGGATTCGTTGAGACTCCACAGCAGCGACTTCAGGTCAGGCATCTGCTGGAGAAGATCGCCAACCCCAACGAACTCGCAAAGGTCCCGATCGAGGGCACCTCCGGCGCTCTGAAGCTAGGTGACGTCGCCGATATCAAGGTTGATCATCAGCCGTTGATCGGGGACGCGGTTGTCAATGGCAAGCCCGGTCTGATCTTGGTCGTCGAGAAGTTCCCCGGAGTAAACACCACCCAGGTCACGCGCGACGTGCAACAAGCGCTCGAGACGCTTCGGCCGGGCCTGAGCGGGATCGAAACCGATACCTCGTGGTTCGCACCGGCGGATTATGTCGCAGCGGCCAAGTCCAACCTTGGAGTAGCCCTGGCCATCGGTGCCGGACTGTTGCTGCTGGCCCTTGCAGCAATGCGCTTTCACTGGCGCGCTGCGCTGGTCGGAGTGATCACCGTGCCACTGTCGGTCATCACCGCGGCCCTGATCGTCGATCTACTCGGCTACGGATTGAACGCCCTCGTGATCGCTGGTCTCGCCGCGGCGGTCGCCATCGTGGTGGATGAGGCGATCACGCCCGGGAACGCCGTTGTCCAGCGGCTTCGGGCCAGGCGTGCGAGCCCGGACGCTGAGCCCAGCTGGGTCGGAGTCCAGCAGGCCCTTGCTACCGTCCATCGACCACTGATCTATGCGGGCATCATTGCTTTACTCGCCATTCTTCCCGTTGCGGTGCTGGAGGGGCGGCCTGGAGCGTTCTTTACGCCGATGGTCCTCGCGTACGCCATTGCTGTGATCGCCGCCTTGATCATCGGGGTCACGGTCGGCCCGGCCCTGAGCAGTCTGCTCTTTGCCCGTTGGGAGCCGAAGGAGGCCCCGGAACGAGGGCCTGTGCCATGGCTCGGCGTGCGTTACCGAAGCGCCGTGCAACGATTCTCGGGCAGCCTGCGCCCGGCGCTACTGGTGACAGCAGCGTGCGGTCTGGTAGCCGTTGCGATCTTGCCTTTCGTGAACACCGCGCTAACGCCTACCTTCCAAGATCGAAATGTGGTGGTCAGGCTGCAGGGTCAGCCAGACGTCTCGAGCGAGGCGATGAGCCAGCGCGCCGCTGATCTTGGCAACACGATTAGGGCGCTGCCGGGCATCACGGGTGTCGGCGCAACCGTCGGACGTGCCGTCACTGGGGACCGAGTCGTCAACGTGAACTCCAGCGACGTGTGGGTCTCGATCGCTCCCGACGCCAACTACAAGACGACTCTGGCGGCGATTGAGAATGCGGCATCCCAGGTCCCGGGCGCGACGGCTGATGTCGTGCCCTATTCGACCCAGGAGATGCGCGATGTCGGGAGTCTGCATACCGGTGCCAACACTGTGACCGGTAGCGGATTGGACGTGCTGACCGGCCTGAACACTCCTCTTGCCGTACGCGTCTACGGCCAGGATCCCAAGATCCTCGCTGCCGAAGCCGCCAAAGTACAGCAGATGATCACAACGATCGACGGTGTCGTGAATCCGCGTGTCGAGGGCGCCGCGACCCAGCCAACGATCGAGATCGAGGTCGACTTGGACAAAGCTCAGCAGGTCGGCATCAGCCCAGGTGACGCACGCCGCGCTGAGGCGACCGTGCTTCAGGGCATTCAGGTCGGCAGCGTGTTCGAAGAGCAGAAGGTCTTCGATGTGATCGTCAAGGGCACGCCCGCCACCCGACGCAGCGTCGCCGATGTGCAGTCGATGCTCATCGACGTACCTGGCGGTGGTCATGTACGGCTCGGCGACGTCGCCGACGTACGGGTTGTGCAGACAGCTCCAGTCATTCGTCGCGATGCTGTCTCGCGACGGGTGGATGTCGTCGCTGATCTTGATGGCCGAAGCAGCAGTGCTGTGGTTGCCGATATAGAGAGGCAGCTGACCACGATGAGCTTCCCGATCGAGTATCACGCCGAGGTTATTGCCAAGACCACAGCAGACGAGATCGGAATCGGGCGTGCCATCGGCTTCGCTATTGGTGCTGCCATCGCCGCGCTGCTGCTCTTCCAGGCCGCCTTCAACAGCTGGCGGCTGGCGCTTGTCGCCACGGCGGCCCTGCCGCTGTCGCTGACCGGCGGCTTGATCACCGGCCTCTTCAGCGGGCTGACGTTTGGCTTGGGCTCGCTATTGGGATTGCTGGCGATTCTTGGCCTCGCGGCTCGATACATCACCACGATGTTGTCCAGCATCCAAGGTGAGAACCGCATGCGGACTGATGATGATGATGCAGACACCGTGCATGAGAGGGCGCGAGAAACCTTCAGTTCCATGATCATCAGCGGTATTGCGATTGCAGCGCTGGCGCTTCCGATCGTGATCTTGGGTCCTCGTCCGGGCCTGGAGATCGTGCAGCCCCTTGCGCTCGTTCTGCTGGGCGGCGTGGTCAGCTCGTTGATCGTTGCCCTGTTCCTGCTGCCATCGGCGTACCTGCACCTGATTCCGCCTCGATCGGAGGAGGCACCGCCGGAGCACGAGGACGAGCTGCAACCGGCCGTCGCAGCCACCGGGGCGTGATCATCATGAGCACCAAGAGCAGACTTCGTACGGCCCGACATAGCGTGCTGGGTCTGGTATTGGCAGCCGCCGTCGGGTTCTCATTGGCTGGTTGTGCAGAGATCGAGTCGGTAAGTGCCGAACCGTACGAGCCGGCAACGCTTGAGTCGACCGGCCCGTCTCAGCCCGCCAAAATCACTGTCACCGACGAGGCAGCGCGCCGAGTTGCGCTCCAGACAACGGTCGTTGGAGCACGCGGCGCCGAGCTCACCGTTCATCACGGTGCCCTGGTCTATGACAAGAAGGGTCTGCCGTGGGTCTTCGCAGTCGTCGGGCCCCGGACCTATGTCCGTTCGGCGGTCACGGTCAAACATGTCGATGGTGACGTCGCCACGTTGAGTGCTGGCCCGCCAGCAGGCACCGAGGTAGTCACCGTTGGTGCGATCGAGCTCTGGGGTGCCGAACTCGGCATCGCCGGCAAGCACTGAGGGGGTTGGCAGATGCGTTCAATCGTTAGAGCGAGTCTCCGATTCCGCTGGATCGTGCTGTTCCTGGCTGCAGCCACGCTGGCTCTCGGCTTCATCCAGATTCCCGAGACGAAGGTTGACGTCTTTCCGGAGTTCGCACCGCCTCAGATCGAGATCCAGACGATCGCCCTTGGCAACTCCTCCAACGAGGTCGAGCAGTTGATCACAGTGCCTATCGAAGATCAATTGGGCGGTATTGAGGGTCTATCGGAGCTGCGCTCCAAGTCGGTCGCCCAGCTGTCCTCGATCCGGCTGATCTTCGAACGCGGCGCGGACGAGTTGAAGGCCCGCCAACTCGTGCAGGAGCGCCTCTCGCAGATCACGCCAACCCTGCCGACGTGGGCCAGCCCACCGTTCATGATGCCGGCGCTCTCCGCGACGAGCCGAATCATGAAGATTGGTCTGACCTCGGATACGGTCAGCCCGACCGATCTCTCGGCCATTGCGTACTGGAAGATCCGGTCACGGCTCCTCCGAGTGCCCGGGGTCGCACAGGTCGCCATCTGGGGTGAGCGCTTGCCGCAACGCCACGTCCAGGTCGATCCAGCCAAGCTCGCCCAATACGACGTTTCCCTGCAAGACGTCATGGATGCCTCAGCCGATTCCGTCGAGTCGGGCCTGCTCCGCTACTCCGACGGTGCGGTTGTCGGTACCGGTGGGTTTGTCGAGGCTGGCGGTCAGCGGTTCAACATCCGTCACGTACAACCGATCGTCGAACCCGAGCAGCTCGCGCAGGTGCCTGTCGTTGAACGCGACGGCAAGGTGCTGCGGCTTGGTGACCTAGGAAACGTGCTCGTCGATCCCGGACCACTGATCGGCGATGGAGTCGTCGACGGCGGACCGGGACTGCTGCTGGTCGTACAGAAGTTCCGGGGCGCCAACACCGTTGACGTGACCCGCGGCGTGGAACAGGCCATGGAGCAGATGGAGCCCGGCTTGCCCGGAATCACCGTCGATACCACGATCTTCCGGCCCGCTACTTTTATCGAGCAGTCGATCGACAACCTCCGGATAGCGATGCTGCTCGGCATCGCGCTGGTCGTGTTGATCATTGTCGCTTTCTTGTTTGAGTGGCGTACCGCCTTCATCAGCTTGATCGCCATCCCGCTTTCGCTGGTAGCGGCGGTCCTGGTGTTGGATGCCGCGGGAGCCACAATCAATGTGATGGTGCTGGCTGGGCTGGTGGTGGCCATCGGGGTGGTGGTGGATGACGCCATCATCGACGTGGAGAACGTGGTCCGACGGCTCCGCGAAGCTCGGGCCACGGGCAGTGGAGCGTCGACGTTCAATGTGGTGTTGAACGCGTCCGTCGAGGTCCGCTCGGCCATTACGTACGCCACCTTGATCAACGTCATCGCCGTTGTGCCGGTGTTGTTCTTGGAAGGCCTGTCGGGATCGTTCTTCCGGCCGCTCGTGCTCTCCTACGGGCTGGCAGTGCTGGTCTCGATGTTGGTGGCTCTCACGGTGACGCCGGCCTTGTGCCTGATTCTTCTGTCGCGGGGCAAGCTGGCTAGCAAGGAGTCACCGCTGATGCGGGGTCTGAAGCGTGCTTACGTCGCCGTGCTCGCCCCATTGATCCGTCGACCGCTGCCAGCGATCGCCATGACTGCCGTAATCCTGATTCTCGGTCTGGCCGCGGTACCGACGTTGGGAAGTCAACTGCTGCCGAACTTCAAGGAGCGCGACTTCTTGATGCACTGGCTGACTCAGCCGGGAACCTCGGTCACCGAGGAAACGAGAGTCTCAATCTCGGCGTGCAAGGACCTGCAAGAGATTGAAGGTGTTCGCAACTGCGGATCTCACATTGGCCAGGCGTACCTCGCTGACGAGGTCTATGGGGTGGACTTCGGTGAGAACTGGATCAGCGTCAGTCCAGAGGTCGACTACGACAAGACCCTGGACGAGGTGCACAAGGTCGTCGAGTACTACCCGGGCCTGTATCGCGACGTCCAGACCTACCTTCGGGAGCGCATCAAGGAGGTGCTGACGGGTGCCAGCGAATCCATCGTGGTGCGTATTTACGGACCAGATCTCGCGACACTGCAGAAGCAGGCCAAGGACATCGAGCAGCGCATCGGCGACATCCCGGGGATTGAGGACGCTCATGCTTCGCTGCAGACCGATCTGCCACATATCGAGGTCGAACCCGATCTTGCTAAAGCTCGTGAGTTCGGGTTGACCCCTGGAGACATCCGTCGACAGGCATCGACCTTGATCGCCAGCGAGGAAGTCAGCGACATCTTCTCCGGCGGTAAGGCGTACGACGTGCATGTCACGGCCATTCCGTCGGCGCGCGACAGCGTCAGCGATGTGCAAAACCTCCAGCTAGACACCCCGTCGGGAGGTCATGTCAAGCTGCAGGATGTTGCGGACGTTCGGATGGGCCCCACGCCCAATGCCATCCTCCGGGAGCAGCAGTCGCGCTACATCGATGTCGGCGCCAATGTAGCGGGGCGCCCGCTTAACGAGGTCGTCGACGACGTCGAGAAGCGCATGGAAGGGGTCACCTTCTCGCTCGGCTATCACGCGGAGGTGATCGGTGAATCCACTGAGCTCGACGCTGCAGAGGACACGCTGCTGATCTTCGGCATCGCCGCAGCCGTAGCCACCTTGCTGCTACTTCATGTCGCGTTCGGCGGCTTCCGACCCGCGCTGCTGACCTTCGCCCTCCTGCCTATGGCGCTGGTCGGCGGTGCCATTGCCGTCTGGATGAGTGGTCGGGTGCTATCGCTCGGATCACTGGTCGGCTTCCTCGCGGTCTTTGGGATCGCAGCGCGGAACGGGATCTTGATGGTGAGTCACTTCCAGCATCTCGAGCGAGTCGAGGGCGTGAAGTTCGGAGCTGGACTGGTGATTCAAGGAGCCAAGGAACGTCTCGCGCCGATCATGATGACCGCACTAGCGACCGGCTTGGCGCTCGTTCCACTGGTGGTTGCCGGCAGTATTCCGGGGCACGAGATCGAACATCCGATGGCGATCGTAATCCTCGGCGGCCTGGTCACCGCGACGCTGATCAACTTGTTCGTGCTCCCGTCGCTGTATCTGGCGTTTGGCAAGAGTAAGCGAGAGCGCGAGGCGGCGGAACCGGAGGAGGCACTAGCCACGGCTAGTTGAGGCTGAATCGTCGCGGAGAGGTGTCCGGGCGGGCTAGGCAAACCTGGTGGTTGCGTCTGGCTTTCGGGTGCGGTTCCTCAGTGGTGCTGATTCACGCATCTTAGGTTTGCTACGCCCGCCCGGACACCTCTCCGCGACTTTGTCCTCCCGCCCGCGCAGCTCGCGAGGAATTTCCCTCCTGACCCGCAGGGCCCTCTCCCCTCCGAGGCGTTGTGCGCCGACGGTGGACAGTGGTCGAGGCTTAACCCGCGCGAGCCATCTTGAGACGGCTAACGGGTGCGCCGAGATGCAATCTGCCACTCGCGAGCCGTCCTGGGACGGCAAAGCGGCACTCGGCGCAAAGCCGGCGGGGGCCGCGGCTGCGACAACCCGCCAGCTTGAACGGTCTCTCGTGGGGCTGCTCGGGCGGGCGTAGCAAACCTAAGATGCTTGAAATCCAAGTGCTGCCATACGGCCACCGCGCCGCCAAAGCAAAACGTCAGGTTTGCCTAGGCCGCCCGAGCAGCCCCACGAGAGACCGACCGGCTCACCGCCGACGATGGGAAGGCTAGGTGCGCTGCGAGCGGTAGTAGGTGATCAGCGACTGGGTTGAGGAGTCTTGTTTGGCCAGGGCTTCGTCGTCGCCTGAGACGGCTGGAGCGATTTGCAGCGCGAGTTGTTTGCCCAGCTCGACGCCCCATTGGTCGAAGCTGTCGATACCCCACACCACGCCCTCGGTGAAAGTGATGTGCTCGTAGAGCGCGATCAGCTCGCCAACGACGCGCGGGCTCAGCTCGGGGGCCATGATCGATGTCGTCGGACGGTTCCCCGGAAAGACCCTCGCCGAAACGATCGCTTCCGGCGTGCCCTCGGCACGTACCTGTTCAGCCGTCTTGCCGAACGCCAGTGCTGCAGTTTGGGCGAAGAAGTTGGCCAGGAACAACCCGTGTACGTCGTTGTCGCCGTCGACCAGCGGGTTGGCCGGATTGGCCACCGCGATGAAGTCGGCCGGGATCACCCGGGTGCCCTGATGTATCAGCTGGTAGAACGCGTGCTGGCCGTTGGTGCCCGGCTCGCCCCAGAACACCTCGCCCGTATCGGTCGTGACCGGCGAGCCGTCGTAGCGGACGCCCTTGCCATTGGACTCCATGGTGAGCTGTTGCAGGTACGCCGGGAATCGGTGCAGGTATTGCGCGTACGGCAAGACGACGTGACTGGCCGCCTTGAAGAAGTTCACGTACCAGACATTGAGCAAGCCCATCAGCACGGGCACGTTGCTGGAGAACTCCGTCTCGGCGAAGTGCCGGTCAATCGCGTGGAAACCCGCAAGGAAGTCGGCGAAGTTCTCCGGCCCGATGGTGACGGCCACCGAGGTGCCGATCGCTGAGTCGACTGAATATCGGCCGCCGACCCAGTCCCAGAAGCCGAACGCGTTCTCCGGGTCAATGCCGAAAGCAGCCACCTTGTCGAGCGCCGTGGATACGGCGACGAAGTGCTTGGCGACTGCCGCGTTAGCGGCCTCGTCGCCTTCCTCGATGGCTCCAGAAGCCCGCAATCCATCGAGCAACCAACTGCGGGCCAGCCGCGCATTGGTCAGCGTTTCCAGGGTGGTAAACGTCTTGGAGGCAACGATGAAGAGCGTGGTCTCCGGATCAAGATCTTTTGTCTTCTCCGCGACGTCGGTCGGATCGATGTTGGAGATGAAGCGCGCCTTGAGACCGGGTTTTACGTACGGCTGTAGCGCTTCGTAAACCATCACCGGACCAAGATCGGATCCGCCGATCCCGATGTTCACCACGGTCGCGATCGGCTTGCCAGTGACCCCAACCCACTCACCGCTACGTACCTTGTCGGCGAACGCGTACACCTTGGCGAGCACCTGATGCACCTCGGGAATGACATCAACCCCGTCGACGACCAGGCTCGATCCCTCTGGCGCTCGCAGTGCCGTGTGCAACACCGCACGATCCTCGGTGACATTGATGTGTTCGCCAGCCAGCATCGCGTCTCGGCGATCCGCCAGACCAACCTGCTCAGCAAGATCAACAAGGGCAGTCAGGATTTCGGAGTTGATCAAATTCTTGGACAGGTCGACATAGAGATCACCCGCTTCGAACGTGAATGATTTTGCTCTCGACGGGTCGGCCGCGAACCAGCCCCGCAGATCCGGCTGTAGAGATTCGTACAGGGCCGTGAGCCTTGCCCAGGCCGGGGTTGTTGTCGGATCAACTGGCTCGCTCATCGGGTTCCCCTCGTCATTGGGCTGGTAACAGGTCACATTACTGAGCCGGACTCCCCCACCTCAATGACCTCCTCAGGCGATGCGACGAGGTGGTGCCTCTTCAAGCCAAGCCCACGCCGGACGGTGGCTGCTTCGGTAGCGTGCAAACCATGGACGCCCGGCTGGCCAGGTCACAAGAAGAGCCTGACCCCCCGTACGCGGCGGGGGAATCGGCATTTCGCATTGACTTGGAACGGATTCGGTTCGCCACCGCCCTATCCAGACTGGCCGACGTGACCCAGGTGGTCACGTCGATGGCGACAAGTGGAGTCGTGCACAACCGGCTGACCCACACGATCAAGGTGACAGCGGTGGCTCGAGCGATCGCGGTACGGCTGCTCCGCACCGAAGATCATGACCTGCTTCATGATCTTGGTGGTCTTGATCATGTCGTGGTACAGGCAGCCGCTACTGCTCATGATCTTGGTCATCCACCGTTCGGGCACCTCGGCGAACGGGTTCTTGATCGATTAGCGCGGGAGCGCTTCGGGCTGGCGGATGGCTTCGAGGGAAATGCGCAAACCTTCCGGATCCTCACCGAACTGGAGGTGCTGGGACCAGGCGATCAGGGCCTCAATCTCACCGCCGCAACTCGCGCTGCCGTACTGAAGTATCCGTGGGCCTGCTTCTCCTATCCCGATCCGCATCCCACAGCCTGGCCGGTACCGCCGCGCGGCGCCGGGCATTCGCGCGGCACCGGAGCAGCGAAATTCTCCGCCTACGTCATCGACCTGCCGCAGATGATCGACGCCCTCGCGGCGTTTCCCGTGCTACCGCCCGGACGGCAAACCGTGGAGTGCTCGGTCATGGATATCGCCGACGACATTGCCTACTCCCTGCACGATGTTGACGACTTTCATCGATCCGGAGTACTGCAGTTCTCGCCTGTCTCTGGCGAATTTCGATCCTGGGAGAACGGCCGCGTTGAATTTGCCGATCTTGATGAGGCGAGCCTTGTCGATGCCCGGCGACAGCCCGGAGCCGGCCTCGAGTGGCTGCGGCGACATCTCAAAAGCAAGGACGACTGGATCTTCGACGAAGACATCTTCGCGACGGCGATTCGCACCGTCGGCGATGAGTTCGTCGACGGCGTGCTCGCCACCCCGTACGACGGGTCGATGGCAGCCGACCGCGCCATCTCAGCCTTTACCTCCCGGTGGATCGACCACTTGATCAGCTCGGTCGGTACCGACCCGCACCCGGCGGTCCGCTCCGGCTACGTTGCCTTGGACTCACAGGCCTGGCATGAGGTGTCGGTGCTGAAGTTCGTCAACCAGTACTTCATCTTGGAGCGTCCCGATCTGGCGATGCTCCAGCGGGGCCAAGAGCAAACCGTCGAGCATCTCGTCTTGGCTTTTGACGGTTGGCTCTCCGACCCCGTCGATGCGAGCCGCGCGCCGCGGCGACTCCTCGACCTGGTGAACACGGCGACCAACGCTTACCACAGTGTGGCGCGAGAGCATCCGGAGTGGCTCGGTGGCAGCCTCTCCGATGCCGAGCTCGCGCGGATGGGAAGGGGGAGAGGCATCATCGACTTCGTCAGCGGACTCACGGACGCTCAGACCATCGCCCTGGGTGCCCGCCTCAGCGGAGCGACAGGGCTGCTGTGGAGCAGCAGCCTGTAACCGCAACGGGACATACCTCGCTCATGCAATGTGCGTGTCAGTCGCGCTCATCGGGGATGCTTGAGGCGTGGAGCTGATTGTGGAGGTCTGGCGTCGGGTGACGACCGTCCAGCCCCCGCCTGCCCCAGTCGTTGTCGCCCTCGCCGCTGCTATCGCGGCAGCGCTCGTGCTACCGCGAGCCGTCTGGCCGTACACCCGCATGCTGGTAACCATCACCCACGAAGGTGCCCACGGCGTGGCGGCGTTCGTGACGGGACGTCGACTCCAAGGCATCCGGCTGCACTCCGACACTTCGGGGCTGACTGTTTCCAGCGGGCGACCGAGTGGGCCGGGCATGGTGACGATGCTGCTGGCCGGCTATCTGGGACCGGCCGTCGTCGGACTGGGCGCGGTGGGTTTGCTGATCGCCGGGTACAGCCTGGCTCTGCTCTGGCTCTTCGTGATCTTGCTCGCGTTGCTGTTGCTGCAGATCCGTAATTTCTTCGGATTCGTGTTGGTCGTGGGGTGCGCGATCGCCCTGATCCTGGTGAGCTGGTATTTACCCGCCGATATGCAATCCGGGCTCGCCTACGTATTGACCTGGACACTGTTGTTCTCGGCTCCGAAGCCCGTGCTTGAGCTGATCCATCAGCGACGACTTGGGCATGCTCCGCATTCAGACGCCGACCAGCTGGCCCGACTTACTCACGTCCCGGCTGGCCTCTGGGCTGGCGGCTTTCTCGTGGTCAACTGCGCCGGTCTCGTGCTCGGGTCGATTCTGCTCCTACCGGCGCTGGCCGAGCTCGGCCGCAACGTCGCACAACAGCTCGCAGCCGCCTGAGTCCCGACCAGACGAAGCCGATCCGGACATGACAAAGGGCCTCATCCGAATCGGATAAGGCCCCGTCGCTGGGAGTCTTCCTTAGAAGACCTTGCCATCGCGCTGCGCAACCAGGATCAGCTCGTCGCGCATGGCGGGCGTCGCGGCATTCGCGATCGCGCGATTCAATTGGCGACGGGTGCGATTGATCTCTTGGTGGCTGCGGATGACCTTGATGAGGCGTGACATCGCGACCATCCTTTCTAGCACTAGAGTCTTCGGCATCTTCGAATTTGAAGATCATTGGTGTAACGCGGGGCGGGGCCGCGATATTCCAGTTGATCGCGCGGAGCGGCGCCTGCTCGGCGACTTGCGCAGCGCTTGCTCGGCGCCTTGTGTGGAGCGGCGCCAGCGCGGGCTAGCAAACCTGCGTTTAGTCGAGCGTTTGGGTGCGGTTGGTCGATGGTGCCGTTGAGACATCTTAAGTTTGCTAGCCCACGCTGGCGCCGTTCCACGCAAGGCTTCGTCGGTACCCGCGATTGCAAATCTGCGTTTACTCGGGCGTTTTGTGTGCCGTTAGTCGATGGGTGAAGTGTTTAGACATCTTAAGTTTTGCTGGCCCACGCGGACGCCGCTCCGCTCGAGAGCTGGTATGCCCAGGCAGGCGCCACTCCACCAACGTGTCAATGCGCTGACGATGGCCTCGATCACGCCGGGGTTGGCTTAGGCGGCTTGGCCGAAGCGGCGGTCGCTCAAGATCAGGCCGGCGCGCTCTAGCTCTGCCTCGACCCGAATGCGTTCGATGTCGCGCTCGAAGCCGACAGAGTCGGTGTCCAGCTCATGCTCGATCTCGAGCATCTCGCAGACCTGCATGAGGAGCTTGTCGTAGGCGAGTCGGTTCCCCATCTGGTGGGCGGCAGACTTATGGGAATCCGAGCCAAGAATCGCTCGCAACCGCCGCAAGTCCGCGGCGAGCTGCTCGATGGGTACGCCTTGCTGGCTGCGCAGCTCACGAACAGCATGTCTATGCGCGGCCGCTGAGCTTCGTCGTTCCCGCCATCGCCGTAGGCCTTCGTCCCACCTTCCGACCAACAGATCGTAGAGGACCACGCTCAGTATGGGTACGAGCACCATGATGGCGACGGCGATAGCACCAAGTACAACCTGGTACAAGTCCACCGCCATGAACTACACACTAAGTCGGGCTCGGAGGGTTCACA
>Ga0207706_10001584_pt1 | contig 22586 bp, 22 predicted proteins | sample KBSC53metaG_FD_184318 | JGI IMG/M metagenome (GOLD analysis project Ga0207706, IMG submission 184318) | Corn rhizosphere microbial communities from Kellogg Biological Station, Michigan, USA - KBS C5-3 metaG (SPAdes) (version 2) | ecosystem: Host-associated > Plants > Roots > Rhizosphere > Soil ... | reverse complement strand
CGTCGTAGTCGACCCAGATGATGTCTTCGCCGTTGGCGTTGCGCCCCGGCTCGGCGACGAAACGGCCGGCCGGTGTGGTGCGCTCCTCGGGCCGGATCTCGGAGATCTTGCGCTCGCCGATGCCCGGCACCGAATCGTCGCCGCGGGCCAGCCCCAGCAGGGCCGGCGCCGCGCCGCGCAGCCGGCCGGTCTTGTCGAAGGCCCAGACCCGGGCGCGCGGCTTGTCGAGGATCACGAACGACAGGCCCTTGTTGTCACGCGAGTCGACCACCCAGTCGGCGATCCGCCGCACATCGCGCGAGGGGCGCTCGCGCCCGAAAGTGGCGTGGCGCGGGCCGGCGGCGGCCTGAGGTTTCGCCAGCGCGAGCGCTGCGTCCTGCGCGCCGAGCAGGCCCAGCGCCAACAGCCAGCTCCACGTCAATGACCTTGCATGCATGCGACCTCCCGGGGGAACATCCCCGGGCGCAGCAATCGGCGCGCCCGGCGTCAGCGCCAGGCGGCCAGCTTCAGACGCTGCGGCGCCGGCGCGCCCAGCCGAGCAGCCCGAGGCCACCAGCCATCAGTGCATAGGTCGACGGCTCGGGGACGGCGACGACATTGGCCGTCAGCGTGATGCGGTCGATCGAGATCGAGGCCTGGCCGAGGTCCATTTCGTCGTGGTAGATCGGCACCTGCTCGATCCAGCAGTTGTAGGGGTCGTTGGGATCGTCACAATGGCTGATCTCTTCGTACCCGTCGAACACCTGGATCGTGGAGATGTCGCCGGTGGCCGAGAACGTGCCCTGAAGTTGCGGCGCGATGGAGCCGCCGACGACGCCGGAGAGGTTGAAGGTGTTACCGGCATCGGAGCCGTAGAAGCCCACGCCCGGCCCGTTGAGCGAGGTAGAGCCCGGCGTCTCGATGTTGTAGGAGCCGGTGTAGCTGACGGTGTAGCCGGTGATGGCGTAACCCGAATGCGCGGTGAAGGCGAACAGCGCATCGAAGCCGCCTTCCAGGGTTTCAGGGGAAAAGTAGGTGTAGCTGGAGCCCATCACCTGCAACTGACCCTGGAAATCCAGTTGCACACCATTGCCCACGCCGGTGATCAGCACCGAATCGAGGGCCAGGCTGTCGTGCCCACCGTAGGAGTATTGAGTCCAGAAATCGAAGGTGTCCTTGTCATAGTCGACCTGGACGTTGCCGGTGTGCAGGGTGGTCGGCGCAGCCTGCGCAGCCGTGGCAAGGATCAGGGCCGCGGGCAGGGCGGCGAAACGCAACGAAAAGAGTGGCATTGCAAGCTCCCGTGAAAAATTGTTGAAGACTCTCGAGCATAGGCGAGGGCTCCGCGCCCTGACAGCCCTAGCGCTAGGGAACGCGCAGGTCCGGTCTCGTAACATTCGCCCCCATAATCGCCGCGCAATGAGCGCAAAGCCTGCTGCACGAGAAGGAGGGGCATGTCCAAGCCGGTCAAGATTCTGATCACCCTGGCGTTGCTGGCCGCGTTCGGCGGCGCGCTGTTCCTCGCACTGCGGGGGCACCGGCAGGAAGCGGTTCAACAACAGGAAAGCGCGGAACTCGCCGCGGTGACCGAGCTCAACGGCATCATCTCGCTCGATGTCGAGGCGTTCTTCAAGGACCCGCGCGTCGTCAAGGCGCTCGCAGCGCACCGGCTCCCGGTGAGGGCCACGCGCGTGGGCAGCCGCGAAATGGCCGCCAAGGTCGTCCCCGGCGCGATGCCCGACTTCTTTTTCCCTTCGGGCGTGGTCGCGGCCAACCAGATCGCCGACGCGGCGCGCCATGTCAACGTGGGGCTCACGCAATCGTCGCCCTTCCACACGCCGATGGTCATCGCCTCGTGGGAGCCGATCGCCCGCATCCTCGTCGCCAACGGCATGGCCAAGGCGATCGAGCCCAAGGTCTACGGCGTCGACATGGCCAGGCTCACCACGACGATGCTGGCCAAGAAGCGCTGGAAGGACCTGCAGGGGGCATCGGCTTACGACGTGTCGCGCAGCGTGCTCGTTTCCACCACGGATGTGCGGCGCAGCAACTCCGCGGCGATGTACCTGGCGCTGACCAGCTACGCGCTCACCGGCGACGTCATCACCGACCGCGCCGCGGGCCGCGAGGCGGCCACCAAGCTGACCGAGCTGTTCAAGCGCCAGGGCTACCAGGAAAACTACGTCAACGGCAATTTCGACGACTACGTGTCGATCGGCATCGGCAAGGCGCCAATGGCCTTCATCTACGAGAACCAGCTGGTCGCCTACGCGCTGGCCAAGAAGGGCATCGGCGCCGACATGGTGCTGCTGTACCCGCAGCCGACCATCGTCAACAAGGTGGTGTTCATGGCGGCCAGCGAGCGCGCGAAGGCGCTGGCCGACCTGCTGGCCAGCGACGCCGAGCTGCAGGGCATCGCGGTCGAGTACGGTTTCCGCATCGCCGATGCCGAGCGCTTCGCGCAGGCCGTCAAGCCGACCGGGCTGGCGATCCAACCCCGCATCGCCCAGGTGATCGACCCGCCGTCGTTCGAGGTCATGGGCGAGATGATCGATGTGGTCTCGAGGGAGATGAGTCAATGAAACGCTGTTCGCTGGCCCTGGCCGGTTTTGCCGTCGTCGTCGGCCTGCTCGCGGGCTGCGGGCGCAAGGAGGCGCCACCGGCGCCGTCGCAGCAGCCGGTCGCCGATGCCGCACCCGCCGAGGCGCACGAGCTGAAGGTGCTGGCCACCAGCGACCTGAGCGACGTGAAGCCGCTGCAGGAGATGGTCCAGAAGGCCACCGGCGTGCAGCTGAAGTTCCGCTTCGGCGGCACGATGGAGAGCACCGAGGCCGTGCTGTCCGGCCAGAGCGAGGCCGATGTCGCGTGGTTCGCGAATGCCAAATACCTGCTGTCCGACGCGCAGGGTCAGGGCCGTGTGAAGCTGCAGGAAAAGATCATGCTGTCGCCGCTGGCGGTGGGCGTGAGCCAGTCGGCCGCTGCGCAGCTCGGCTGGGCCGATCCGGCCCAGGCGGCCAAGATCACCTGGAAGGACATCACCGACGCGGCCCGCACCGGCCGGCTGAACTACGCGCTGTCGAACCCGGCCACCTCCAACCAGGGCTTCATGGCGCTGATGGGCGTGGTGGCGGCGGCGAGCCAGAAGTCGGAGGCGCTCAGCCCGGCCGATGTCGACCGCGGCGCGATCGCGGCCTTTCTCAAGGGCTACAAGCTGCCCGGCGACAACTCCACCTACCTGTCGGAGCAGTTCATCCAGCAGCAGGGGCCGCGCGTCAACGCCTTCATCAACTACGAGAGCTGGCTGCTGGGGCTGAACCAGTCGGGCAAGCTGCGCGAGAAGCTGGTGCTGGTGTACCCGCACGAGGGGGTGAGCACCGCGGACTATCCGATGATGCTGCTCAACGACGCGAAGCGCGCCGACTTCCAGAAGGTGGTGGCCTACCTGAAGAGCGAGCCGGCCCAGCTGTGGCTGGCGCGCCAGACGCTGCGCCGGCCGATCGTGCCCGAATTCGCCGCCAAGGTCGCCGATGTGCTGCCGGCGCAGGGCATGCTGGTCGAGCTGCCGTTCTCGCCCGACCGTGCGCTGGCCGACGGCCTGATCTCGGCCTACCTCAACGAGTTTCGCGCGCCGATCGCCTCCACCTTCGTGCTCGACACCAGCGGCAGCATGAACGGCGGTGGCCGCCGCCAGCAGCTGGTGCAGGCCATCCACTACATCGCTGGGGACGACGCCTCGCTCACGGGCCGCATTGCACGGCTGACCAACCGCGAGCGGCTGTGGATGCAGCCGTTCGCCGAGCAGCCCTATGGCCTGACCGCGTTCGAGGTGCCGGCCGGCTCGGCCGTGGCCAAGGGCGTGCAGGTGCAGGCCGACAGCGAAGCCAAGCAGCGCGTGCTGGGCGACGTGCGCCAGTTCGCCGACCAGCTCAACATGACAGGCGGCACCGCGCTCTACGACGCGGTCTATGCCTCGCTGCAGCACATGCTCCAGGAGCGCAAGAAGAACCCGAACTACCGGTATTCGGTGGTGGCCTTCACCGACGGCGAGAACAACAAGGGCCGCACGCTGCAGCAGTTCAAGGACGACTATGCCCAGCTGCCGGAAGACGTGCGCGCGATTCCCGTCTTCATGGTGCTGTTCGGCGAGGCCAACGAATCCGACCTGCAGGACCTGGTGAAGGTCACCGGCGGCAAGGTATTCGATGCGCGTCGCACGCCGCTGTATTCGGTGTTCAAGGACATCCGCGCCTATCAATGAGCTTCTCCGGCGCGCCTCTGGGCTAGAGTGGCCGCACATGTTCGACCGCCTGTTCCGCTTTCTCGCTTCCCCGGCCAACTGGTGCGCGCTCGCATTGGCGAGTGCCGTGCTCGTGCTCAAGGGGCTGGGCTTCGTGGGCTTCTCGGGCTTGGCGGTGGCCGCGCTGGGCTACGCCGCCGGCTTCGGCGTCGGCGGGCTGTGGTTCGGCTGGCCGAAGCTGAATGCGCCCGAATGGGAGGCGCTGCAGTTCAGCGACGAGGGCGATGCCCGCGAGGCGATGGAGCGCGCGCTGTACGGCGTGCGCCAGCTGACGCAGCACAACCCGGGCAACCGCCTGTCGGCCAGCCTGCAGGGGCGGGTGCTCGACCTGTGCAAGGCGCTCGAAGGCCTGCTGCAGCAATGGGAGCGCTCGCGCGGCTCGCTGTCGCTGCAGGATGGCTTCCATGCCCGTCACATCGCGATCAGCTACCTGCCCGAGGCGCTGAACACCTACCTCTCGATCCCCGCGTCATATGCCACCACCCGGGTGCTGGAAAACGGCAAGACGGCGCAAGACACCTTCAAGGAAACGATCGGCGAGCTGGAGGCCAAGGTGCGCCAGCTCGGCGACGACCTCGCCTCCCAGGACGCGCATGCGTTCCTGGTGCATTCGCGCTTCCTGCAGCAGAAGTTCGGCGCGGCGCCGGCGCTGCCGGAAGCCGAGGCCCCCTCGATTTCACCGCCGGCCAAGGAGCCCCGCTCATGAGCGAACCATCCCACCCCACGACGACGACCACCTCCACCGCCGTCGCCTTCCGGCTCGAACCGCCCGAGGTGATCGCGCCGGTGCCGGCCGAGGCCGTGCGCGAGGCGGTGCCGCTGAAGCCCGAGCTGCAGCAGCAGGTCGACGACCAGGTCGCCCGCTTCATCGACGCGCTCGCCACCGAGGACATCCAGTCCGATGCCTTCAAGGCCCGGCTCGACAGCGCCTTCGCGCTCGGCAAGGAAGAGGTCTCCAACGCGGCCAGCCTGATGCAGGGCCGCTTCATGCAGCGCAATTTCGTCGGTGTCGAGGGCTCGGCGGCCTACAAGGCGATCGCCGAGATCCGCTCGCAGCTCGACGAGCTGAACCCCGGCAAGGAGGGCGACCTGCTGCAGCCGCGCAAGCTGCTCGGGCTGATCCCGTTCGGCAACAAGCTCGAGGCGTACTTCCGCAAGTACCAGAGCGCCAGCGAGCAGTTGCAGACATCGATGTCGCAGCTTTATGCGGCGCGCGACGACATGCAGAAGGATGTGGTCGACATCGAGGCCACGCGTGCCAAGCTGTGGGATGCGATGCAGAAGCTCGCGGCTGCCGCCCGCTTCGCGCAGACGCTCGACGCGCGCCTCGAAGAGAGGGTCAAGGCGCTGGAAGCCACCGACGCGCAGCGTGCGCAGGCCTTGCGGCAAGAAGTGCTGTTCTACGCGCGCCAGAACCTGCAGGACATCCAGACCCAGCAGGCGGTGTGCGTCAACGGCTACCTGGCGCTCGACGTGCTGAAGAAGACCGGCCGCGAGATGATCAACGGTTGCAGCCGCGTGGCCACCACCGGTATGAGCGCGCTGGCCGTCGCGCAGACGGTGGCGCGCGCCACCGGCAACCAGATCAAGGTGATGGAGATGCTCTCGGGCGTCAACGCAACCATCGGCAACCTGATCTCCGAAACCGGCAAGCAGCTGAACCAGCACGTCAACGAGACCACGCAGTTCGCGCAGAACCCGATGCTGGGCATCGAGAAGATCAAGGAGATGTTCGACCAGACCTTCCAGGCGATGGACGCGATGGACACCTTCCGCGCGAAGGCGATCGACGTGATGGGCCAGAACAACGCCATCATCCGAGAGCAGCTGGCGCGTGCCGACCAGTACGTGGACCGCACCCGCCAGCAGCAGGCGCGCGAGGCCGCTGCGCAGGTGACGAGCGGGCCGGTCAAGCTTTGACGAGGGCGACAGCGATGCCCCTCGAAGCGATCGAACGACAGACCGGCGACAACCCCGCGGCCAGCATCATCGTGCTGCACGGCCTGGGCGCCGACGGCAACGATTTCGTGCCGATCGCCCAGGAGCTCGATCTTTCGGCGGCCGGGCCGGTGCGCTTCGTGTTCCCGCATGCGCCGACACGGCCGGTCACGATCAACGGCGGCTATGTGATGCGGGCCTGGTACGACATCCTCGGCGTCGATTTCACACGGCGCGGCGAAGACGAGGCCGGCCTGCGCGCCTCGCAGGCCGAGGTCGAGGCGCTGATCGCCCGGGAGCGGGCGCGCGGCATCCCGGCATCGCGCATCGTGCTCGCGGGCTTTTCGCAGGGCTGCGCGATGGCGCTGCTCACCGGGCTGCGCCATGGGGAAAAGCTCGCCGGCATCGTCGGCCTGTCGGGCTACCTGCCGCTCGCGGCCAACACCGCCGCCGAGCGCAGCGCCGCCAACGCGACGACCCCGGTCTTCCTGGCCCATGGGCGGCAGGATCCGGTGGTGCCGCTGGCCGCCGGCATCGCGTCGCGCGACATGCTCACCGCGCTCGGCCACCCGGTCGAGTGGCACGACTACCCGATGCCGCACTCGGTGTGCATGGAAGAGATCACCGACCTCAACCGGTGGCTGCTCGGCGTGCTCGCCTGAGCGTCAGAGGCGGCGTGGGTGCGCTGCTTGCCTGCACCTCAAGCGTTGACGATGTCACTGCAATGACTCGCCGCCGCAACACCTTGCATGGTGAAGCGCGCGGCATCCGGTTATCGTGAAGGCATCGCGCTCGCTTTCAGACGTTTCCCTTGGACGCAAAGAAATGGGTCTCTTGGTGGCGCCGCACCGGCAAGCCCTGGCTTGTGGGCCTGCTGCTGCTGGGTGCGCTGTGGCTGATCTACGCGATCAGCGATGAAGTGCAGAACTCGCGCCTGCAGGCGCGATGGTTGGCGTCGACCGGCCGACAGCTGAGTTTCAAGGTCGGGCCCGGGCCCAGCCCCTCGATCCGCTTTCCCGGGCCCAACGCCGGCCCCTACGACGAGCGCCTGGGCTATGCGGAGCTGCCCAAGTTCATCCACCGGCTCGGTGCCCAAGGCTATGCGGTCAGCGCGCAGGCGCGGCAGTCGGCCCGCATGCTCGAACTCGGCCAGAAGGGCCTGTTCATCCCCTACCAGGAGAAGGACCACGCGGGCCTCACGCTGCTGGATTGCCATGGCGGGCCGCTGTATGCGGCGCTGTATCCGGAGCGCACCTATCCGCGCTTCGAGGAGGTGCCGCGGCTGCTGGTCGATTCGCTGCTGTACATCGAGAACCGCGAGCTGCTCGATGCCGGCCACCCCACCCGCAACCCGGCGGTCGAATGGGACCGCTTCACCAAGGCGGCGGTCGACCAGGCGCGCAACCTGGTCGGCGATGCGCACCGCACCGCCGGCGGCAGCACGCTGGCGACGCAGATCGAGAAATACCGCCACTCGCCCGAAGGCCGCACCGATTCCGGCAAGGAAAAACTGCGCCAGATGGCCTCGGCCTCGCTGCGCGCCTACCTCGGCGGCGAGAACACCGAGGCCTGGCGACAGCACCTGGTGGTGAGCTACCTCAACACCGTGCCGCTGTCGGCCAAGGTCGGCTTCGGCGAGGTCAACGGCCTGGGCGACGGCCTGTGGGCCTGGTACGGGCGCGACTTCGAGGAGGTCAACCGCCTGCTCGCCCAGCCGGTGGCGGCCGGCCCGATGACCCTGCCGCCGCGCAAGGCGCTGGCCTTCAAGCAGGCGCAGATCTACCCGCAGGCGCTGGCCTTCAAGCAGGCGCTGTCGCTGATGATCGCGCAGCGCCGGCCCTCGTATTACCTGGCCGAAGGCGAGCCGGCGCTCGCGCAGCTGACCGACAGCTACCTGCGAGTGATGGCCGATGCCGGCGTGATCCCGCCGGCACTGCGCGACGCGGCGCTGCCGCTGAAGCTCAAGCTGCAGACGCAGCCGACGCCCGACGACACGGTGTCGTTCGTCGAGCGCAAGGCGGCCACCGCGCTGCGCAGCAAGCTCACCGGCCTGCTCGACATCCCGCGCGCCTACGACCTCGACCGGCTCGACCTGCTGGCCGGCAGCAGCCTCGACGGCGAGGTGCAGCGCACCGCGACCCAGCTGCTGCGCGGCCTGAAGGACCCGGCCGCCGCCAAGGAGGCCGGGCTCTACGGCTTCCGGCTGCTCAACGAGGGCGACGACACCAGCAAGATCGTCTTCAGCTTCACCTTGTTCGAACGTGCCGTCGACAAGCAGGGCCGCGGCATGAACCTGCTGCGCGTGCAGACCGACAACGTCGACCAGCCCTTCGACCTCAACGAAGGCGCGCGGCTCGACCTCGGCTCCACCTCGAAGCTGCGCACGATGGTCACCTACCTCGAGCTGATCGCCGAGATGCATGCGCGCTGGAGCACGCTCGACCCGATCATGCTGGCCGCGCAGGAGGTGCACCCCAAGGACCAGCTCGGCCGCTGGGCGCGCGACTGGCTGCTGCACGCGGAGGACAAGAGCCTCAAGGCGATGCTGGAGGCGGCGATGGAGCGCAGCTACTCGGGCAACCCGGGCGAGACCTTCTTCACCGGCGGCGGCGCGCACCACTTCGTCAACTTCGAGCGCGAGGAGGACTTCAAGTCCTACAGCGTGCGCGAGGCGATCAAGCACTCGGTGAACCTCTCGTTCATCCGCATCATGCGCGACATCGTCTACCACGTGATGGCGCAGTCGGCCAAGGCCAAGCAGGCGCTGCTCGACGACCCCGACGATCCGGCACGGCGCGAGTACCTGGCCCGTTTTGCCGACAAGGAAGGCAAGGAGTTCCTCGCGCGCTTCTGGCGCAAGTACCAGGGCAAGTCGGCCGAGGAAGCCGAGGCGCTGATGCTGCAGCAGCGCAAGTCCACCCCGGTGCGGCTCGCCGCGGCCTTCTATGGGCTGGAGCCTGAGGCCGACGCGCAGGACCTGGCGGAGTTTCTCGCGCGGCACCTGGGCGCCGGCACGCAGACCGACGCCGCGCTGCAGGCGCTGCACGACAAGTACGGCCCCGAGCGCTGGTCGCTCGGTGACCGCGGCTACATCGCCGGCATCCATCCGCTGGAGCTGTGGCTGGTGGGCTACCTGCGCCACCATCCCGGCGCGAGCCTGAACGACGCCGTGGCCGCCAGCAAGGAGGAGCGGCAGGTCGTCTATGAATGGCTGTTCAAGACGCGGCACAAGGGCGCGCAGGATTCGCGCATCCGCAACCTGATCGAGCAGGAGGCCTTCGTCGAGGTCCACAAGCGCTGGAAGCGGCTGGGCTATCCGTTCGAGACGCTCACGCCCTCGTATGCGTCGGCGCTCGGTGCCTCGGGCGACCGGCCGGCCGCATTGGCCGAGCTGATGGGCATCATCGTCAACCACGGCCTGCGGCTGCCGGTGGTGCGCATGCCGGCGATGCAGTTCGCGCGCGGCACGCCCTACGAGACGCGGCTCGATGCGCAGGCGGTGCAGGGCGAGCGCGTGCTGCCGGCCGAGGTGGCCGACACCGTGCGCGATGCGATCATCGGCGTGGTCGAAGAGGGCACGGCCAAGCGGCTGAAGGGCGTGTTCAAGCGTGCCGACGGCACCGTGGTGCCGGCCGGCGGCAAGACAGGCACCGGCGACCATCGCTTCGACACCTACGGCCCCGGTGGCCGGCTGGTCTCGTCGCGCGTGGTCAACCGCACTGCGACCCTGGTGTTCTTCATCGGCGACCGCTATTTCGGCACGATGATGGCCTATGTGCACGAGCCCTACGCCGCCCGCTACAAGTTCACCAGCGCCATGCCTTCGCAGCTGCTGAAGGCGCTGGCGCCGGCGCTGCTGCCGCTGCTCGAAGAGGAGCGGACTTGCCGCGTCGCCCGATGACGACCTCCGCCGATCTCGTCGGCCTCGGCCGGCTCGGTGTCGAGGCCGTGCACGGCGTCGCCACGATGGCCGAGACGCTGCACCGCCAGATCACCGGAGGGGCCGCCCCGCTCGGCGCACCGCGCGCAGGCCGCACGCGCGGCATCGCCGGGCTGGTCTACGGCGGCGTGCGCGGCGTCGCCCGGGCGGTCGGCTGGGGGCTCGATGCGGCGCTGCCGGCGCTCTCGCCCTGGCTGGACCGCGTCCCGGGGCTGCCGCAGCGCGAGGCCGTGCTGGCCGCGTTGAACGGCGTGCTCGGCGATCACCTCGAGGCCAGCGGCAACCCGCTCGCCATCCCGATGCGGCTGCGCAGCGGCGGGCAGCCCCTGGCGCTGCAGTCCGACGCGATCGCGCAGGCGCTGCCCGATGCCGGGCCGAAGCTGCTGGTGCTGGCCCACGGCCTGTGCATGAACGACCTGCAATGGCTGCGGCGCGGGCACGACCATGGCGCCGCGCTGGCACACGACCTCGGCTACACGCCGGTCTACCTGCACTACAACACCGGCCGCGCGGTGGCCCGCAACGGCGCCGAACTCGCGCTGCTGCTGCAGGGCCTGGTGGATGCATGGCCGCAGCCACCGCAATCGCTGACGATCGTGGGCCACAGCATGGGCGGGCTGGTCGCGCGCAGCGCCTGCCATCAGGCCAGTGCCGGCCGGCTCGGCTGGCCGGCACTGCTGAAGCAGATGGTCTTCCTCGGCACACCGCACCACGGCTCGCCGCTGGAGCGCGCAGGCCGCTGGGTCGACCGCCTGCTCGACGTGAGCCCGTACACCATGCCGTTCAGCCGCCTCGGCAAGCTGCGCAGCGCCGGCATCCAGGATCTGCGCCATGGCCGGGTGCTGGCCGATGGCGCGCCGGCGCCCTTGCCGCGCGGCGTGCGCTGCCATGCGGTGGCGGCCTCCAAGCAGGCGCATCCGCCATCGCATGCGGGTGCGCGTGTGCAGGGCGACGGGCTGGTCCCGGTGAACAGCGCGCTCGGCCGCAACGACGACCCACGGCTGCAACTGCGCTTTGCGCCGTCACGGCAATGGGTCGGCTACGGGCTGGACCACTTCGACCTGCTCAGCGACGGGCAGGTCTATGCGCAGCTGAAGCGCTGGCTGGCGAAGGGCTGAGCCTCAGAGCCCGCGTTGCAGCAGCGGCGAGCCGCTGGGGTCCGGCAGCGGCATCAGGTCGCCGAGTGTCGAATCGCCCATGCCCGAATCGGCCGGCGCGATCGTGGAGTCGGCCTCCAGCGGGCTCATCGCCGAATCGCGCATCAGGCGCTCCAGGCGCGCGGCCTGCAGGCGCTCGCGAGCCTGCAGCACCTGGTCGGCCACCGAGCGCGCCTGGCGCTCCTCGGCCTCGACGTCGGCGACGGCGGAGCAGACGAAGCCGCCGCCTTTCCACCACACATAGACCTCGGTGCCAGGCTCGAGCTGATGCTCCAGCGCCGAGAACTTCATCTCCACGGGGCCGAGCGTCAGGTCGAAGCGGATCATCCCCTTCTCGCTGACCACTGCACGGTGCCGGCCGGTCATCAAGGGCTTGAGCAGGCCCGGAAAGATCGGGGTGTGAGGCCAGGAGAGCACGCGGTTCATCGGTGGATCCCTCGCTTGTTGTTGGTGGCGTGATCAAGTTATCGGAACTATCCCCCTAGGTTGAAGTGGCTTTACCCAACGTTACTGCGTGACCACCCGTTGCAGGCCCCCGGCTACCATCGCCGCCCATGCGCTCACCGCTCGCTCTCCGCATGTGGTTGCTGGACCGCCTGCGCCCATCGGACTGGCAACGCATGCTGATGCTCGCGGCCGTGGCCGGTGTGCTCGGCGCGCTGGCGACCATCGGTTTTCGCGAGGCGATCTTCGCGATCGAGCGCGCGCTGTTCGGTCGCGACGACGGGCTGGTGCGCATCGCGGCCGGCCTGCCGTGGTGGCAGCGCCTGCTGGTGCCGGCCTGCGGCGGCGTGCTTGCCGGGCTGCTGCTCGCCTGGGCGCGCCAAGTGCCCGAGCGCAAGCCCAGCGGCGACTACATGGAGGCGATCGCGCTCGGCGAGGGGCGGCTGGGTGTGCGCGTGTCGCTGCTGCGCGCAATGTCTTCGGCGGCCACGGTGGCCAGCGGCGGCGCGATCGGCCGCGAAGGGCCGATGGTGCAGCTGGCCGCGCTCGCGGGCTCGCTGATCGGCCGCTGGCGCCGGCTGCCGGTGCCGCGCCAGCGGCTGCTGGTGGCCTGCGGTGCGGCGGCCGGCGTGGCCACCGCCTACAACGCCCCGATCGCCGGCGCCTTGTTCGTCGCCGAGATCGTGCTGCGCTCGCTCGCGCTCGAAAGTCTGGGCGCGCTGATCGTCGCCGCGGTCGCGGCGCATCTCACCTCGGGCGCGCTGCTCGGCTATGCGCCGGTCTACCAAATGCCGGCCTTCGTGCTGCCGCATGGCGGCACGGCGCTGCTGCTCGCGCTGCTCGGCGTGGTGGCCGGCCTGCTGGCGCCGCTGTACCTCGGGCTGCTCGACCTCGTGCGAGCGGCCTATGGCCGCTGGCTCGCACCGCCGTGGCTCAAGCTCGGCAGCGGCGGGCTGATCGTCGGCGCGATCTCGATCCTGCGGCCCGAGGTCTGGGGCAATGGCTACAGCGTGGTCAACGCGATCCTGCAGGGCGGCTGGCTGTGGCAGGCGCTGCTCGTCGTGCTGGCGCTGAAGCTGCTGGCGGTGGCGGCCACCACCGGCTCGGGCGCGGTCGGCGGCATCTTCACGCCGACGTTGTTCGTCGGTGCGGTCACCGGCGCGCTGTTCGGCGGCGCGGTGCATGCCTGGCTGCCGGGCAGTCTGCCGCCCTCGGCCAGCGTCGCGATCGGCATGGGCGCCTTTCTCGCGGCCTGCACGCATGCGCCGCTGACCTCGGTGCTGATGATCTTCGAGATGACCGAGAACTACGGCGTCGTCGTGCCGCTGATGCTGGCCTGCGTGCTGGCGTATTCGATTTCGCGCGCGCTGCATGCGCGCTCCATCTATGCGGGGGCGGCCGAGGTGTCGGCGCAGGCACCGGCGCTGACGATGGCGGTCGATTTCCTGCGCAGCGACAGCGCGACCATCCTCGCGCACCAGAGCCTGCGCGAGCTGGAGGAGGCCTTCGTGCGGCATCGCTGGCAGCATGTGTACGTGCTCGACGACCAGCGGCGTTTCCTCGGCGCGGTGGCGGTGCACGACCTGGCGCCGCTGATCAAGAGCGGGCCGCCCGACGACATCGACTGGGTCGCGCGCCTGCTGCGCCGCGACTACCCGCGCGTGCAGGAGACGATGCCGGTATGGCAGGTGCTGGAGACCTTTGCCAAGCATCCCGGAGAGCGCCTGCCGGTGCTCGACGTGCAGGGCCGGCTGCGCGGCCACGTGACCAAGACCGACCTGGTGTTGATGTTCCGCGAGCGCTTGGCATAGTGGCGGCATGAGAGCGCACGGCTACGCCTTGTTCGACACGCCGATCGGCTGCTGCGGCCTGGCCTGGAGCGAGGCCGGCATCACCGGCATGCACCTGCCCGGCGCCACGCCCCAGGCCACGCGGGTCAGCCTGAAGCGGCGCTTTCCGGCCGCGCGCGAAACGCTGCCGCCGCCCGCGGTGCAGCGCGCGATCGACGGCATCCAGGCGCTGCTGCGCGGCACCCACGATCCGCTGCGCGACGTGGTGCTCGACATGGACGAGATCCCCGAATTCCACCGCCGCGTCTACGAGCTGTCGCGCTGGATCGACCCCGGCGCGACGCTCACCTACGGCGAAGTGGCCGACAAGCTCGGCGAGCCGGGCGCGGCGCGCGCGGTGGGCCAGGCGCTGGGCCGCAACCCCTTCGCGATCATCGTGCCGTGCCACCGCGTGCTGGCGGCCGGCGGCCGCTCGGGCGGCTTCTCGGCGCCGGGCGGCGTCACCACCAAGGCGAGGCTGCTCGAGATCGAAGGCGCGTTCTCGTCAGCGCCCGGCGGGCAGGGCGCCTTGTTCTGAGCGCCTGAATTCCATCACCCAGTTGGTTTCCCATTCGCGGCCGTCGAGCGAAAAGGCCTGCTCCCAGCGCGCCGCATCCGGGCCCTGGCGCTGCCAGACGAAGCGCGCCTTCACAGGCCGGCCGTCGTCCACGTCATCACCGTGGAACTCGCCGCGGTCGCCGGCCCAGCCGCCATGCACCGGCGGAAACAGCGTGCCCTGCAGGCTGTTGATCCAGTAGATCGACCAACGCCGGGCCGCGAGGTCCAGCGTGCGCACGCTGCAGCCGGAGAAGCCGCGCGTGGGGAAATGGATCTCGTCGACGCTGACGATGCCGCCCAGGTGCGACCAGGCCTGCGTGTGGCCCGGGAACTCGTCCCAGTCCTGGCTGCCGACATGGCGCTGGCGCAGCCGGCGGTTGGTCACCTGCCAATGGCCGACGAGGAAATCGAAGTCGTGGGCTTGTCCGATGAAGTCTTGGCTCATGGGGTGTGCTTTCTGTGTGGGTCAGGCGAGGCGGGAGCGGGCGGTGGGTTGCAGCCGCAGCGATCGAAGCGGGGCTTTCAGGCGGCGCAGCAGCTCGGGCTCGACCTCGCGCCGCCAGGTGGCATCGGCCTCGAGCGCGGCCAGGTGCTCTCGGTGTGCGCGCTCGTCAGCGAAGCGTGCGAACGAGGCGAACACCGGCTCACCTTCACGCACCGGCAGGCGCGGAAAGTTGTTGGCGCTGGGTTCGGTGACGAGCCGCGCGACCGATGCACCGCCGGTTGCCGCCAGCCGCGGGGCCACCGCCTCATCGAAGAAGCGGACGAAGCGCTCATCCACCGGCGCATCGAAGAAGCACAGCGTCGCGACGACCAGGCCGGCCGGCTCGGGCGCGGCGGTGGGCAGCGTGAAGCCGTGGCCTTCCAACGGCCGCAGCAGCAGCACGTCGTCGGAGTCGACCATCGTCGCGTTGGCCGCATCACGGTTCGCCTGCCACACCGGACCGCCGTAAAAGGCGGCCAGCGCCTCGGCGCGCGAGGGCATGTCGGCAAAGCCGCGCAGCCAGACGAAGCGGTCGGGATCGTCGAGGTCGCGGAACTGGCCGATCAGCTGCAGGCCGCACGCCTCCTGCGATTCGATGAACTCGCGCTCGAACAAGGTGATCAGCGTGTCGCGCTGGCCGGGGTACAGCGTGTACTGCCGCAACTCGACGATGGAGCAGGGTGGGTGCATGGCAGGGCTCTTCGTATGGCAAGGCCGCCATGGTGCGGGCCAATACATGCCAAGGTGTGTCAGCTTTTCATGACACACTCGCCGCGATGCAAGCCAGCCGCCTGCTCTCGATCCTGATGCTGCTGCAGACGCGCGGCCGCATGAGCGCACAGTCGCTGGCCGCCGAGATGGACGTCTCGGTGCGCACGATCTACCGCGATGTCGACCAGCTCAGCGCCTCCGGCGTGCCGGTGTGGGCCGACCGCGGGCGGCTCGGCGGTTTCCAGCTGCAGCCGGGCTGGCGCACGCAGCTCACCGGGCTGACGCCGGCCGAGGCGCAGGCGGTGTTCATGGCCGGGCTGCCGGGGCCGGCCTCGCAGCTGGGCCTGGGCGATGCGCTCGGCTCCGCGCAACTGAAGCTGCTGGCCGCGCTGCCGCCCGGCTGGCAGGACGATGCGCAGCGCGTGAGCTCGCGCTTCCATCTCGACCCGGTCGACTGGTACCGCGATCCGTCGCCGATCGACCACCTGCCGGCCGTGGCCCGCGCGGTGTGGACCGAGCAGCGCCTGAAGATCCGTTACGAGAGCTGGCAGGGCGAGGTCGAGCGCGAGATCGATCCGCTCGGCCTGGTGTTGAAGGCCGGCACCTGGTACGTGGTGGCGCGCGCATCCGGCAAGGTGCGCACCTACCGGCTCTCCAACATCCGGAAGCTGGAGGGCCTGGGCGAGCCGTTCCGCCGGCCGCGCGAGTTCAGCCTCGAGGACTACTGGCGCGAATCGACGCGCCGCTTCGAAGCCGAGCTGTATCGCGACACCGCGCTGCTGCGCGCATCCGCGCGCGGGCTGAAGCGGCTGCGCAACCTGAGCGTCGCGGTGGCCGCGGCGATCGATGGCGCGAAGGCCCGGCCCGATGCGCAGGGCTGGTCACGCGTGACGATCCCGATCGAGTCGATCGAGCATGCGGCGGGCCAACTGCTCGCGCTCGGCCCCGAGGTCGAGGCGCTGGCGCCCGACGCGCTGCGCCAGCGCCTGGCCGATCTGGCGCGGCGCACGGCGGCGCTGTACCACCAGAGCTGACCCGCCCGCCCCCGGCGCGCCGGGGGCTGGCCGGTTTCCCCGAGGCCTGCTACAACGGCGCGCATGCAGACGAGCGACATGAAGATCATCGAACTCAGCCGGCAGAAGACGCTGCGCCTGGTAGGCGGCAGCGTCGCGTTCGTGGCGGGCGGGTGGTGGATGCTGCACCTGGGCGCGGCCGACATCGAGCGCCTGCCGGGCTTCAACCTCCCGTGGCTGACGCACGCGCTCGGCATCGTCTTGGTGGTGTTCTTCGGGCTAGGCGTGCTTGTCGGCCTGCGCCAGCTCCTCGATCGGCGCCCCGGCCTGGTGCTCGATGCCCAGGGCCTGCATGACAACACCAGCGGCGTTTCCGCCGGGTTGGTGCCGTGGTCCGACATCACCGGATTCAGCGTGTTCCAGATCTACGGCCAGCGGTCGCTGATCGTGCATGTGTCGGATACCGCGAAATACGCCGCACGGGGCGGCTTCGTGGGTCGCATGCTGCGCCACATGAACCTCAAGCTGTGCGGCAGCCCCGTGGCCATCACCGCCCAGTCGCTGCAGATCGACTTCGACGATCTGCTCGCGCTCTGCCAGCACTACCGTCGCCGCTACCAGGCGACCGACCTCGACTCAGCCCCGTGCTGACTCAAGCCACCAGCGCCGCGAACCTCGCGAGGTCGATGTTGCCGCCCGACAGCACAATGCCCACGCGCCGGCCGCGCACATCGAGCTTGCCGTGCAGCACCGCGGCGGCCGCCAGGCAGCCGGTGGGCTCCACGACGATCTTCATGCGGCCGGCGATGAACTTCATCGTCTCGACCAGCTCGGCATCGCTCACGGTCAGCACGCCGTCGACCCGCTCGCGCAGCACCGGGAAGGTGTGCTGGCCCAGGCTGCGGCTCTGCGCGGCATCGGCAATCGTCTTCGGCGTCTCGATGCGCACGATGCGGCCGGCGGCCAGGCTCTGCTGCGCATCGTTGCCGGCCTCCGGCTCCACGCCGTAGACGCGGCAGCGCGGGCTGAGGTGCCGCGCCACGGTGGAGCAGCCCGAGAGCAGGCCGCCGCCGCCCAGCGGCGTGAGCAGCAGGTCGAGCTCGCCCACATCTTCGAACAGCTCCTTGGCCACGGTGCCCTGGCCGGCCATCACATGCGGATGGTCGAAGGGCGGGATCGCGGTCATGCCGCGCTCCTCGGCCAGCTGGCGCAGCAGCGGCTCGGGCTCGGTGCGGTAACGGTCGTAGGGCACCACCTCGGCACCGTAGCCGCGGGTGGCGTCGAGCTTGATCTGCGGCGCGTCTTCCGGCATCACGACCACGGCCTTCACGCCCAGCATGCGCGCGGCCAGCGCGATGGCCTGCGCATGGTTGCCCGACGAGAAGGTGATCACACCGCCGGCGCGCTGCTCGGGCGTGAACTGGCTGATCGCGTTGTAGGCACCACGGATCTTGAAAGCGCCGATGCGCTGCAGGTTCTCGGCCTTGAAGAACAGCTGCGCGCCGGTGCGCTCGTCGGCGGTGCGCGAAGTGAGCACGGGGGCGCGGTGGGCAATGCCGGCCAGGCGCTGATGCGCGGCGGCGACGTCGTCGTAGGAGATGGCGAGCGGTGTGTTCATGGTGAGCCGGAACTTAGCAGCGGCCCGCGCGCTTGAAACTGTAGGGGTCGGGCGGGTGATACAGATCAGCGCTGTGCGGCGGTGCGTTGTGCCTGTGCGGCGAGGGGCGCAGCTTCTACGCTGCGGGCATGACTGAACTGCTGCCGCTGATGACCTACTGCTTCGTGATGTCCAGCACACCGGGGCCGAACAACATGATGCTCACCGCCTCGGGCGCCAACTTCGGCTACCGCGGCTCGCTGCCGCAGATCCTGGGCATCAACGCGGGTGGCTTCGTGCAGACCTACGTCACCTGCCTCGGCCTGGGCGCGCTGTTCGTCGCGTATCCGCTGCTGCACACCACGCTGCGCGTGGCCGGCGCGGTGTACATGCTCTACCTGGCCTGGAAGCTCACGGGCGGCGTGGTGGGCGATGCGCAGCTGCAGCGGCCGGTGTCGTTCGCGCAGGGGGCGCTGTTCCAGGCGGTCAACCCGAAGAGCTGGGTCAAGGCGATCACGCTGGCCTCGGTGTTCATGCCGGTGGGCCTGAGCGCGCCATTGGGGGCATTGCTGGTTGCGACGATCGGGCTGGTGATCGGGTTCCCATGCATCTCGATGTGGGCGCTGTTCGGCGTCGGCATCCGGCGCTTTCTCACCGATCCGCGCAAGCAGCGCGCGTTCAACCTGTTGATGGCCGCCACGCTGCTCGTGCTGGCGCTGATGTTCCTCCGCTGAAGGCTCCCCCCATGCAGATCGATACCTTCCTGCCCGACGGCACGCCCGAGCCGATCGGCCCCTACAGCCACGTGGCCCGCGCCGGCGGCTTCCTGCATGTGTCGGGCACCGCGGGCGTTGACCCCGCCACCGGCCGCATGGCCGGCCCCGATGCCTATGCGCAGGCAGCGCAGGTGCTGCGCAACATCCGCGTGATGCTGCAGGCCGCGGGCTCGGATCTCTCGCACGTGCTGCACGTCAACGTGTTCCTGAAGAACGTCGACGATTTCGAGGCCATGAATCAGGCCTACCGCGAGCTGATGGGCACGCACCGGCCGGCGCGCACCGTCGTCGTGGTGGCCGACCTGCCCAAGCGCGATGCGCTGATGACGATGAACTGCATGGCGGTGGCCAAGGAATAGGGCCGCATCGATGCGAACCGATGCACTCCATGTTCTTCCGGACAACCTGCCGATGCCGCAGGACGACGGCGCGTGCGATCACCTGCCCGGGCTGCCGCTGCCGTCGCTGCGCTTGCCCGCCACCTCCGGCGGGTCGGTCGATCCGTCGCGCGAGGGCCGGCCCTGGCTCGTGCTTTATTGCTATCCAAGAACCGGTCGGCCCGATCAGGCGCCGCTGGGCGGGGAAGCCGCGTGGAATGCGATTCCCGGCGCTCGTGGATGCACGCCGCAGGCGTGCGCATACCGCGATCATCATGCGGAGTTGACCGCATTGGGCGCGGCCGTGTTCGGCCTCAGCACGCAGGAAAGCGCCGACCAGCAGGAGGCTGCCATCAGGCTCCATCTGGGTTTCCCGCTCCTGAGCGATGCCGGATTGGCCTTTGCGCGCACCTTGCGCCTGCCGACCTTTGCTTGCGAGGGCCTCGAACTCGTGAAGCGCCTGACGCTGATCGCCCGCGAGGGTCGGATCGAAAAGGTGTTCTATCCGGTCTTTCCGCCCGACGCAGACGCGGGCCGCGTCGTGACATGGTTGCGCGAGCGCGCAGCCGCATTGACGTAAGCTGCGCCCGTGTTCTCCCTCGACCGCACCTCTACCATCCCATTGGCCGACCAGATCGAGTCGCGCATCACCGGCCTGATCGAGAGCGCCCAGCTGCCGGCCGGCGCCAAGCTGATGTCGATCCGCCAGCTCGCCACGCACCTGGGTGTCAGCCCCAACACCGTGATCACCGCGTATGACCGGCTGGTGGCCGCGGGGCTGATCGATTCGCGCGGCACCGCCGGCTTCTTCGTCTGCGAATCGCAGGTGCCGCTGCCTGATGAAGCCGCGCTCGAGGCCGGCGAGGAGCAGGAGCCGGTGTGGCTGGCGCAGCAGGCCAACGACCAGCGCGCCGGCGTGCTGCTGGCCAGCAGCGGCGCGCTGCCGGGCTCCTGGCTGGAAGACGCGATTCCCGCCTCGCTGCTGCCGCGCGCGCTGGCGCGCAGCACGGCCGGCATGGCCTCGCGCTGCCCGCCGCAGGGCCTGCCCGAGCTGCGCGAGCGCATCGCGATGCTGATGCGCGCCCAGGGCATCGCGGTGGATGCCGGCCGCCTGCTCACCACCTTCGGCGGCACGCATGCGATCGACCTGATCTGCCGCACCTTCCTGCAGCCGGGCGACACCGTGCTGGTCGAGAACCCGGGCTACTTCCTGATGTTCGGCCGGCTGCGCCAGCAGGGCCTGCGCATCGTGCCGGTGGCGCGCCGGCCCGACGGCATCGATCTCGAGCAACTGGAGGCCGCCTGCCGCGAGCACCGGCCGCGGTTGCTGTTCATCCAGAGCGTGCTGCACAACCCCACCGGCTGGAGCAGCAGCGCGGCCAACCTGCACCGCGTGCTGATGCTGGCGCACCAGCACGGCTTCCTGATCGCCGAAGACGATGTGCAAGGCCATTTCCACCCCGGCCATGCGACGCGGCTTGCCGCCTTGTCGGGGCTGGACCGGGTGATCTACTACTCGAGCTTCTGCAAGGCGCTGAGCCCGGCGCTGCGCGTGGGCTACATCGCGGCCGACCCCGCGCTGCTGAAGCCGCTGATGCGCGAGAAGATCTACTCCATCCTCACCACCGCGGCGCTCAACGAATACGTGCTGCTCGAGCTGCTGTCGGCCGGCCGCTGGCGCAAGCACCTCGACCGCCTGCAGCAGAAGCTCGTGACCGCACGCAACGCCACCACGAAGCAGCTGCGCCAGTCGGGCGTGTTGCTGCACCACCCGGGCGAAGGCGGCCTGTTCCTGTGGGGCGCGGTGCCGCACGGGGTGGATGTGGATCTGCTCGTCAAGGATGCCTACCGCAACAAGATCCTGCTGGTGAAGGGCGCGACCTTCACCGCCGACAACAGCAGCGATCCGCACATCCGCTTCAACGTGGTCTACAGCCAGCACGTGCGGCTGGCTGAATACCTGAAGGAGCGCTTCGCGGCGGTGGCTACCGCGCGCTCCGCGCTCGCCAGGGTCAGCGCGCCGACGCCGCCGGAAGGGCATTGACGGCGCGGCGCCGGTCCGGATCAGCGGGCGGGGGCCGAGGCGGGCGGCGGCGCAGGCATGCCGGCCGGGCGCACCGCGAGCGCCTGCCCGATCTTCTGGCAGGTGCCGCTCACCGTTTCGCCGCGGCGGCCGGTGAAGCTGGCCTGCGCACCTTCGGCCTTGCCGTTGCACGCGGCAATGGCCTCGGGCGGCGGCCCCGGCGGTTGACCGCCTGGCGGCGGGCCGGCATCGGCTGCCATGCAGGAGGCCACGGTGCCGCACAGGCAGCCACCGACGAGGAGGGAAGCGAGGGTTTGCAGGGCTTTCATGCCGAGCATCGTCCGGCAGCGGGGTAAACGCAGTTCGTCCGCTTTGTGTCAGCGCCGACACAGGAAATCATTGACCACCTCATGCAGCGCGCCACGCGAAGTCTCCAGGTGCATCAGGTGCGTGCCCTGGGGGATCTTGCGGTCGAGCTTGAGCCTGGAGCCCGCGCGCGCGAGCAGCCGTGCCGCATCGGCATCGTCGCAGAGCGAATCCCATTCGCCGCGCACCAGCAGCAGCGGCGTGGAGAGCCGGGCGGGGTCGTACAACGGCCGCCCGCACCAGTGGTCGGCGATGTCGGCCGCAGGCCCCCCGGGCACGCACACGGCCGGCGGCATGCGCGTGAGGGCTTCGGCATCGGTGGCGAGGTAGGCGCGGCCCCAGGCCTCCATGTGGTGGTCGAGCAGCACCGGCGGGTGCCCGCGCGGCACGTCCTCGATGAAGCGCCGGTACTGCGCCCACAGCGTCAGCAGCCGGTGCGCCGGCATCGCGGCTGCCGCCGGCGTGCCGGCGCGCTCGGCGATCGGGCCGAACAGCACGAGCCGATCAACGCAGTCGGGCGCGCGGATCGCGAAGCGCGCCGCCGGCACGCTGCCCCACGAGTGCGCGACCAGGTGAAGAGGCCGCCCGCCGTTGTGCGAGAGGACATGCCGCACCACCTGCTCGAGCTGTCCCTCAGCGGCCTCCGCCCGGCCCGGTGGCGCCGAAGCCCCTGGCGGCCCGCTCATCTCCGGGTAGCGGCCCGATCGGCCATAGCCGAGGAAGTCGAAGCCCCAGGCATTGAAGCCCGCGTCGTTCAACGCATCCGCCCAGGAGCGGCCGTCGAAGCGGAAGAACAGCGAGAGGTCGGAAGGGAAGGTCGCGCCGTGCACGTAGAGCACGTCGGCGCCACCTTGCGGTGTGGGTTGGCACCGCAGGTGGAGCGGCAGGCCGCGTTCGGCAGGAATGCGGAAGACGAGATCATCGAGGGCAGTCATCGCGAGGCCGGAGGGTGACGAACACCTTCCAGCCTAGGGCCGCCGCGACGTCGACGCTTCGATCAGTGCCGAAGCATGGATGTGCGCCGACTCAGCTGACGATGTAGGCCGCCGAGCCCGTGCTCAGCAGCCGCCCGCCGGCATCGCTGAACTCCATGCGCG
>Ga0207706_10001582_pt1 | contig 22593 bp, 22 predicted proteins | sample KBSC53metaG_FD_184318 | JGI IMG/M metagenome (GOLD analysis project Ga0207706, IMG submission 184318) | Corn rhizosphere microbial communities from Kellogg Biological Station, Michigan, USA - KBS C5-3 metaG (SPAdes) (version 2) | ecosystem: Host-associated > Plants > Roots > Rhizosphere > Soil ... | reverse complement strand
GACTACGGTCAGACCGAAGGCCTGCTCGAGCGCTTTGGCCTCGAGTACGACTCGTTCGGCAGCCACGGCGGCGCCGGAAGCGGGTCGAAGGCGCTCGCCCTCGCCGGCCGCAGCGCCGCCTTGGCGCGCTGGGCCCGTCCGCAGCGCTTCGACCTCGCGATCGCCCACGGTTCCGTCGACCTCGCGACCGTCGGGACGGTGCTGCGAATTCCGCAGGCGCAGATGCAGGACTACGAGTACGCGGGGCTGCAGCGCAAGCTCGCCTGGAAGGCCGCGCGGCGGGTCATCGTCCCCGATGCGATCCCGATCGACCGCCTCGAGGCCGCCGGCGCGCGAGCCGGGAAGCTGATCCGCTACCCGGGCCTCAAGGAGGACTACTACCTCTCCGACTTCACTCCCGACCCCGCCGTCCTCGCGGTCCTCGGCCTCGACGGCCTCGGGATCCGCCCCGACCGCGACGGCGACGACCGGGTCCTCGTCGTCGTCCGGCCGCCACCGGAGACTTCCGCCTATCACGCCGAGAATCCCCTCTACGAGCGGGTCATCGACCGCCTCTGCGCCGACCCGCGGGCGATCACCGTGCTGATCCCCCGGACCGACGGCCAGCGCAACGCCGCGATCGCCCGCGAGGATCCCTCGCTGCTCGTCCCGGCGACCGCGATCGACGCCCAGAGCCTGATCGCCTACTCCGACCTCGTCGTCAGCGCCGGCGGCACGATGAATCGCGAGGCGGTCGCGCTCGGGGTCCCCGTCTGGACGATCTTCAGCGGCCGGATGGGCGCCGTCGACGAGCGCCTGATCGCCGCCGGCCGCCTCCGCGAGCTGCGCAACGCCGACGCCCTCGAGCTCGCCAAGCGGACGGGCGAGCCGGGGCCGATCGATCCCCGCGATCCGGCGATCCTCGCCGACGGAGCGCTGGAGGCGGCCGGGAAGGACTGATGCCGGAATCGGTCGACGCCCTGTTCGCGTTCGCGGCGGCCGCGGCGATCGCCTGGCTGCTCGTGCCGGTCGCGGAGGCCTTCGCCTGGCGGATCGGGGCGATCGACCTGCCCGGCGACCGCAGCCTCCACGTCGTCCCGACGCCACGGCTGTCGGGGATCGCAATCCTGGTCGCGGTCTGTGCCTCCGGCGCCATCTTCCTGCCCTGGGACGACCAGACCCGGGCGATCCTGCTCGGCGCGGTCGTGATCGCGATGGTCGGGATGGCCGACGACATCTTCGACCTGCCGCCGCTCGTGAAGCTCGTCGGCCAGGTCGTCGCGGCCGTCATCCCGGTCAGCGCCGGGGTCACCGTCGACGTCTTCACGCTGCCGTTCGTCGGCGGCGTCGATCCCGGCGGCACCGAGCTGTTCCGGCTGCCGCTGTTCGGCCACGTCGATCTCGGCGAGCTCGGCACCGTGATCGGGATCGTCGCGATGGCGAACGTCGTCAACCTGATCGACGGCGTCGACGGACTCGCCTCCGGGGTCTGCCTGATCAGCGCCGCGACGCTGGCGATCATCGCGCTCTCGCTGGAGCGGAACCCGGCCGGAATCCTCGCGGCGATCACCGCCGGCGGCGCCCTCGGCTTCCTCCGCCACGGCTTCCCGCCGGCCTCGAGCTTCATGGGCGACACCGGCTCGAACCTGCTCGGCTACCTGCTCGGCGTCGCGGCGGTCCAGGGCGCCCTGAAGACGAACGCGGTCGTCGCCCTCGCCTTCCCGATGCTCGTGCTCGCGGTGCCGATCCTCGACACCGGTTTCGTCGTCGCCAAGCGGCTCAAGTACCGCCGCCCGATCTACGAGGCCGACACCTGGCACTTCCACCACCGGATGGCGAACATCGGCTTCTCGCAGCGGCGGACCCTCGCCTACCTGTACGGGTGGACGCTGGTCATGGCCGGGGTCGCGCTGGCGCTCCGCTTCGTCCCCTACAGCGACGATCGCGGCAACTTCGACCCCGCCTGGGCGGCGCTGATGGCGGCGATCCTGATCTTCGCGGTCGCCGCCAGCTTCTACGTGATCTACGTCCTCGAGATCCTCAAGCTGCGCCGGTTCCGCTTCCGCCAGGTCGCCGCGAGCGGCGCCCCGCCGGTCCTCGACGCGGTCGATCGGGAGGTCGAGCACGAGCTCGAGACGGGCGAGTTCCGGGCCCCGAACCCGGAAACCGGGGAGTTCGAGGCGGTCGATCCACCTTCGCCCACGAAGCCGTCTTAGGGAACCCGTAGAGCCGCTCCCTATCGGGTATATTCGCGGACCCGCTCCCGAGTCGCCGGCCTGGGAGAGAAGTTTCATCCGCCGGCAGTCCAAGGCTCGGATCGCAGACGTGGAAAACCCTCATTTCGACAACCCCGCAGACCGCGACCCATTCCGGCACCGCCGGGGCGGTGGGCCGGCGAGCGACGGGGTCTGGGTCGAGCGGGCCCGCGTCCGCGACGAGCACTGCCCCGCACAGGTCCACGCCGCCCCCGGCGCGACAGGGGGGTGGAGCCGTGCTCGCCTCCGGCCGCTGACGTGCCGGTAGCCGCCCGCCCACTGAACATGGAGATCCTCCGCAACATCGATCTGCTCGTGCTGCTCGTGGCGCTTCCCGCCTTCATCCTCCTCGATGCGCCGCTCGTCGCCTGGGCGGTCACCGGCGGCGCCTGGATCGCCGGGCGGATCGGCATGGAGGCGGCGGCCCGCAAGCGCCGCCGGGCGCTGGCGGCCGCGAACCGGAACGCCGCGCTCGGCGTCACCGCGATGGCCGTGATGGGGCGGGTCTGGCTGCTCGCCCTGGCGATCCTCCTCGTCGGCCTGCTCGACGAGCGCGAGGCCGGCCTCGCCGCCGCGCTGCTCGCCCTCGCCCTCGTCACCGCTCATCTCGGTGCCTCCTTCCTGACCCACCTGCTCGACCCCGAGGCCGACGGGACCGTCCGATGAGCACCGGCAAGAAGCTCGCGGTCGTCTTCGGCGGCTACGCGGTGATCCTGATCGCGATCGGCCTGATCTTCGGCAGCGACGGCAAGAACGACGAGTTCCAGCCCCAGAACGAGTTCAAGCTCGACAGCTGGATCGGAATCCACATCGGCGGCATCGATCTGAGCGTCAACAAGGCGGTGCTCTACATCGTCCTCGCGGCCGTCATCACCTGCGCGGCGATGGTCTGGATCGCGAAGCGGATGCAGGACCGCCCGAACAAGACCCAGATCGCGGTGGAGGGCATCTTCGATCTCGTCCGCGGCCAGATCACCAACGACAACCTCGACGCGAAGATGGCGGCGAAGTGGTTCCCCTTCCTGGCCACGCTCTTCTTCTTCATCCTCTTCTCGAACATCATCGGCCTGATCCCGCTGCCGACCAACACCGAGCATCCGATCAACATCTTCGGCGTCGACGTGCCCAGCTTCGCCCTCTACGCGGCGACCGCAAACATCTCGATCCCGCTCGTCCTCACCCTCGTCGTTTGGATCGGCTACAACCTCGAGGGGATAAGGACCCACGGGTTCTTCAAGTACTTCAAGACCTGGCTGCCGGCCGGCATCGAGGACATGCCGGGGGCCTTCAAGGCGTTCGTGTTCGGGATCGAGGTGATCTCGCACACGGTCCGGCTCGTCTCGCTCTCCGTCCGACTCTTCGCCAACATCCTCGCCGGCCACCTGCTGCTGCTGTTCATGGGCGGCGGCCTCGCGGTCCTGCTCGGGATCTCGGCGCTCGGGATCCTGACGTTCCCGATGGCGTTCGCGTTCTACGTCTTCGAGATCGTCATCGTGGCCGGGCTGCAGGCGTTCATCTTCGCGATTCTCACTGCCATCTACCTCGGGGGCGCGACCTCCGAGTCTCACTAGGAAAAGGAGTCAACTGAAATGGATCTAGTGCTTCTGGCACAGGCCACCGACGCGGTCACCGATACCGGCGTCACCGATGCGGGCAAGGCGATCGCGCTCGGCGTCGGTGCCGGGCTCGGCTCGATCGGCGCAGGCATCGGCATCGGCGTGATCTTCGGTTCGGAGATCCAGGCCGTCGCCCGCCAGCCGGAGATGAAGGACGAGCTGCAGAGCATCCGCTGGCTCGGCTTCGCTCTGACCGAGGCCGTCGCCTTCTACACGTTCATCTTCGGCCTGATCGCGTTCTTCCTCTAGGCCAGTGGAGTTCGCCGGCGAAATCACGGGCCTGATCGCTGCCGCCACCGAGGGTGGCGACAGCGGCGGCAGCTTCCTCGTCCAGCCCGGGATCGGGCTGATGATCTGGACGCTCCTGGCGTTCGTGATCACGATGTGGGTGCTGTCGAAGTTCGCCTTCCCGCGGATCTCGCAGGCCCTCGAGGAGCGGGCCGAGAAGGTCAACAGCAACATCGACGAGTCGGAGCGGCTCCGCGCCGAGGCCGACGAGCTGCTGAACGAGTACCGGGAGCGCCTCAAGGAGGCCCGCGAGCAGGCCGACGACATCGTCGCCCGCGCCCGCAAGGCCAGCGAGGCGGCGAAGTCCGAGGCGACCGCCGAGGGCAAGGCGAAGCACGACGAGCTCGTCGCCGCCGCCCGCAAGGACATCGAGGCGGAGACGCGGCGCTCGCTCGAGCAGATCCGCAAGGAGGTCGCCGACCTGACCGTGCTCGCGACCGAGAAGGTCGCCCGCAAGTCGCTCAGCCCCGAGGACCAGAAGCGCCTCGTCGAGGACGCCCTCAACGAGGTCGACTTCGGCGCGCTGGCCGGGGACGAGGCGACGGGGGCGGCGAGGAACTGATGGAAGAAGTCGCCCGCGTATACAGCGAGGCGCTGTTCGACGTCGCCCGCGACCACGACGCGCTCGACGAGATCCGCGACCAGCTCGGCGAGGTCACCGACGCGATCGCCGCCGATCACGACCTGCAGGTCTTCTTCTTCAGTCCCTACTTCTCCTCGACCGAGAAGCGGGAGGGGATCGCGAAGACGATCTCGGGCGCGAACCCGGAGCTGGTCAACTTCCTCGAGCTGCTCGCCGAGAAGCAGCGGATGCCGGCGCTGTTCGGGATCCGCAAGCGCTTCGACGAGCTCTGGGACGAGGCCAACCAGCGGCTCGAGGTCACCCTGACGAGCGCGATCGAGCTCGATCCGTCGGTGATCGAGTCGGTCGGGGCCGAGATCGAGCGCAAGACCGGGAAGACGATCGAGCTGACCAGCGAGGTCGACGAGTCGATCGTCGGCGGCCTCGTCCTCCAGGTCGGCAACCGGGTGCTCGATGCGAGCATCCGCAACCGGCTCGAGAAGCTGCGCCGCGAGGTGGCGCAGGCCGCCTGACCGGGCCCGCCAGACTTAGACGAACTTCGAGATACACAAGGAGCGTAAAGAGCAGATGGAAATCAAGCCCGACGAGATCGGCTCGATCCTGCGGCAGCGGATCGAGGGCCTCGACACCGGCAGCGCCGACCTCGCCGAGGTCGGCACCGTGCTCTCCGTGGCGGACGGCATCGCCCGCGTCCACGGCCTCGACAACTGCATGTCGCTCGAGATGCTCGAGCTGCCCCACGACGTGACCGGCCTGGCGCTGAACCTCGAGGAGGACAACGTCGGCACCGTGCTGTTCGGCGAGTGGGAGAAGATCGTCGAGGGCGACACGGTCAAGCGGACCGGCCAGCTGCTCGAGATCCCGGTCGGCGATGAGCTGCTCGGCCGGCTGGTCGACCCGCTCGGCCGCCCGCTCGACGGCAAGGGCGACATCCACACGACCGAGACCCGGCCGGCGGAGTTCAAGGCTCCCGGCGTGATCCAGCGCCAGGGCGTCAAGGAGCCGATGCAGACCGGCCTGAAGGCGATCGACTCGATGATCCCGATCGGCCGCGGCCAGCGTGAGCTGATCATCGGCGACCGCCAGACCGGCAAGACCGCGATCGCGATCGACACGATCATCAACAACAAGGACAAGGACCTGATCTCGGTCTACGTCGCGGTCGGCCAGCGGATGGCGACGGTCGTCCAGCTCATGGAGACGCTCAAGGAGGCGGGCGCGATGGACAGCACCATCATCGTCGCCGCCCCCGCCGACGAGGCGGCGCCGATCAAGTACATGGCGCCCTACGCCGGCACCGCGATGGCCGAGTACTTCACCTACAAGGGCGGCCACGCGCTGTGCATCTACGACGACCTCACCAAGCACGCCTACGCCTACCGGCAGATGTCGCTGCTGCTGCGGCGGCCGCCGGGCCGCGAGGCTTACCCCGGTGACGTCTTCTACCTGCACTCGCGGCTGCTCGAGCGCGGCGTCAAGCTCTCCGACGAACGCGGCGGCGGCTCGCTGACGGCCCTGCCGATCATCGAGACGCAGGCCTCCGACGTTTCCGCCTACATCCCGACGAACGTGATCTCGATCACCGACGGGCAGATCTTCCTCGAGTCCGATCTGTTCTACTCGGGCGTCCGCCCTGCGATCAACGTCGGCATCTCGGTCTCCCGGGTCGGCGGCAACGCGCAGACGGGGGCGATGAAGCGGGTCGCCGGCAAGCTCCGCCTCGACCTCTCGCAGTACCGCGAGCTCGAGGCGTTCGCGCAGTTCGGCTCCGAGCTCGACCCGGAGACGCAGAAGAGCCTCGCCCGCGGCGAGCGACTCGTCGAGGCGCTCAACCAGGGCGAGCGGCAGCCGCTGTCGGTCGCCGAGCAGGTCGCGTCGATCTACGCGGGCACCGGCGGCTACCTCGACCGGATCAAGGTCGAGCGCGTCCCGGCTTTCCTCGAGGACCTTCGCGACCGGCTCCGCAGTGAGCAGGCCGACCTCGTCAAGTCGATCAACGACGACGGGAAGCTCTCCGACGAGCAGGAGGAGCAGCTCGGCAATGCGATCGCCGAGATGATCGACGACTTCGGTCCCGACTTCGACGCCGAAGGCAACGAGCTCGAGGCCGGCGAGTCGGACCGGATCCGCGACGAGGAGCACCGCCGGACGCCGTCCGAGCACGTCGCCGACGAGGAGGCCGAGGGCGCCGATCAGGCTGCCGACGAGGAGGAGGCCGCAGCGGTCTAGCTGGCTCATGGCTACCCAGAAGGAAGTCAAGAACCGGATCAGCTCCGTCAAGAACATCCGCAAGATCACGCGGGCGATGGAGATGGTGGCCGCTGCGCGGCTGCGCCGGGCCGAGCAGCGGATCGACCAGATGCGTCCCTACGCGCAGGCGATCCGCCGGATCACCCAGCAGGTGGCCGAGGTCTCGGGCCAGGCCGGCGGCCGGGTCGCGCTGCTCCAGCAGCGCGATGACGTCAAGCGCGTCGGGATCATCCTCGTCACCGGCGACCGCGGCCTCGCGGGCTCCTTCAACACCCAGATCATCCGCGCCGGCACCCAGCTCCAGCGCGAGCTCCAGGACGAGGGCAAGGAGGTCAGCTACTACGTCGTCGGCCGTCGCGGCAACTCGGCGCTGAGCTTCCGCGGCGAGACGGTCGAGTCGGCGTTCACCGGCTTCACCGACCAGCCGGCGTTCGCCAACGCGCGCGAGATCGGCGACGGGCTCGCCGCCGCTTACGTCGACGAGGAGATCGACCGGGTCGAGCTGATCTACAACCGCTACGTCTCGCCGCTGACCCAGTACGTGCGCCGGCACACGCTGCTTCCCCTCCAGGAGGCAGAGGTGTTCGGCGAGGGCGTGCCCGAGCCCGAGCAGCCCGCCGATCCCGAGCTCGCCGAGGCCCATCAGCGGGCCGAGTGGATCTACGAGCCGGAGCCGGAGGAGGCGCTTCGCCAACTCTTCGAGGAGTACGTGAACCTGTCGATCTACCGGGCGCTGCTCGAGTCGGCCGCGTCCGAGCACGGCGCCCGGATGACCGCGATGCGGAACGCCGCCGAGAACGCCGGCGACATGATCGACCGACTGACGCTGGAGATGAACCGGGTCCGCCAGGCCGAGATCACCCAGGAGATCCTCGAGGTGGTCGGCGGCGCCGAGGCGCTGGGGTCGGGCTAGGAACGAACCAGACTTCGAGATGACTGAGCAAGGAGAACCAACCAATGGCTGAAACGAACGGACAGAACAAGGGCACGGTCGAGCAGGTGATCGGCGTCGTCGTCGACGCCGTCTTCCCGGACGGCCTGCCGAAGATCTACTCGGCTCTGAAGATCGAGATCCCCGAGGGCGAGGGTCGCGACGCGATCGACCTCACCTGCGAGGTCCAGCAGCACCTCGGCGACGACCGCGTCCGCGCCGTCGCGATGGACGCGACCGACGGCCTCCGCCGCGGCGACCCGGTGGTCGACACCGGCTCCTCGATCACCGTCCCCGTCGGCAAGGACACGCTCGGCCGGATCTTCAACCTGCTCGGCGAGCCGATCGACGAGCGGGGCCCCGTCGAGGGCGAGGACCGCTGGCCGATCCACCGTCCGGCACCGACCGCCGAGGACCTGACCCCGACGCAGGAGATCCTCGAGACCGGCATCAAGGTCATCGACCTCCTCGCCCCTTACGCGAAGGGCGGCAAGGTCGGTCTGTTCGGTGGCGCCGGCGTCGGCAAGACCGTCCTGATCCAGGAGCTGATCTCGAACATCGCCACCGAGCACGGTGGGCTCTCCGCCTTCTGCGGCGTCGGCGAGCGGACCCGCGAGGGCAACGACCTCTACGTCGAGATGACCGAGTCCGGCGTCATCGAGAAGACCATGATGGTCTTCGGGCAGATGAACGAGCCGCCCGGGGCCCGGCTCCGCGTCGCGCTGACCGGCCTGACCATGGCCGAGTACTTCCGCGAGGTCGGCGGCCAGGACGTGCTCCTGTTCATCGACAACATCTTCCGGTTCGTCCAGGCGGGCTCGGAGGTCTCGGCGCTGCTCGGCCGGATGCCGTCCGCGGTCGGCTACCAGCCGACGCTGGAGACCGAGATGGGTCAGCTCCAGGAGCGGATCACATCGACCACGCAGGGCTCGGTGACGTCGATCCAGGCCGTCTACGTTCCCGCCGACGACCTCACCGACCCGGCGCCGGCATCGGTGTTCGCGCACCTGAACGCGACGACGACGCTGTCGCGGTCGATCTCGGAGAAGGGGATCTATCCGGCCGTCGATCCGCTCGACTCGACGTCGACCATCCTCAAGGCCGACATCCTCGGCGAGGAGCACTACCGGACGGCGACCGACGTCCAGGAGGTCCTGCAGCGCTACAAGGAGCTCCAGGACATCATCGCGATCCTCGGGATCGACGAGCTCTCCGACGAGGACAAGCTCCAGGTCAACCGCGCCCGCAAGATCGAGCGGTTCCTGAGTCAGCCGTTCAACGTCGCCGAGGCCTTCACCGGGACCCCCGGCGAGGTCGTTCCGGTCGCCGAGACCGTTGCGAGCTTCCGCAGCCTCGTCGACGGCGAGCACGACGACATCCCCGAGGGCGCCTTCTACATGAAGGGCTCGATCGAGCAGGTGCTCGACGCCGCCAAGGGTCGCGGCGAGGACGAGACCGCCGGGGCCGACAACGAGGCCGCCGAGCAGGCCCAGAAGGCAGACGAGGAAGAGAAGGAAGAGGCCGGCGCGGCCGCCTGATCGATGGCCGAAGGGACGAACACGTTCAGGGCCGAGGTCCTGACCCCGCAGGGGAAGGTGTACGACGGCGAGATGTTCCAGGTCTCCGTCCGCACCGTCGTCGGCGAGGTCGGGATCAGGGCCCGGCACGCGCCGATGCTGGCCCGTCTCGTCCCGCACGAGATGCGGCTGTTCGAGTCGGAGTCGGAGTTCGGCTCGTCGAGCGGCGCCAAGCGCTACGCGGCGGCCGAGGGCTGGCTCGAGGTGTTCGCCAACAAGGTCACCGTCCTCGTCACCGAGGCGGTCGATCCCGAGTCGCTCGACCCCGCCGATCTCAAGGCCCGGATCGAAGATGCCGAAGGGAGGCTCGAGGACTCCGACGAGGACTCGGCCGCCCACCGGACGGCGGAACAGGACAAGGTCAGGGCTGAAGCATTCCTGGAGATCGCAAACGGGAGCTGACGGCAGCCGCGCGCGGCGCTCATCCCGCCCCGATTGAACACGCCGAGGCGGCCCCGCGTTCTACCCTTTCCCGATGCAGGAGCGCCTCCTCGCGGAGAAGCTGATCGGCTACGACACCTCGAATCCGGAGGGGGTTCGCCTCTGTGCCGGTTTCGTGAAGGGCTGGTTCGAGGCGCGTGACATCCCGACCCGGCAGCTCACCGTGCGCGACATGCCGATCGTCATCGCGGAGGTCGGCCCGCCGGAGCTGCCGGCGCTGATCTTCCACGGTCACATCGACGTCGTTCCCGGACGGCCCGGCCAGTTCGATCCGATCGTCGACGGCGACCGCCTCTACGGCCGCGGCGCCTACGACATGAAGGGCGCTGCGGCGGCGATGATGCTGGCCCTCGCCGACCTCCGCGAGCAGCGCGACGCCCGGGTCGTCCTCGCGCTCGTGCCCGACGAGGAGACGGAGGAGGAGTTCGACCGCGGGACGGAGATCCTCGTCGATGCAGGCTGCACGGGCGAGTTCGCGATCACCGGCGAGCCGACCGACATGCTGATCGGGGTTGCCGCAAAGGGCGTCCTGGCGCTGCGGATCGAGGTTGCCGGCCGCGCCGCCCACAGCTCGACGCCATGGAAGGGGGACAACGCGATCATCAAGGCGATCTCGGTGTTCCGCGGGATCGAGTCGCTACCGTTCTCGCTTCAGTCTTCGGAGCTGTTCGACCGCCCGTCGATCAACCTCGGCCGGATCATGGGCGGAGATGCCTTGAACAAAGTCCCCGACACCTGCGTAATCGACGTCGACATCCGCTACCTGCCCGAGCAGGACCCGGCGAAGATCCTCGAGCAGATCGGCTCGATTCCTGACACCAGCGTCGTCTCGACCTTCCGCTGGCCGCCCGTGGACGTCGATCCGGGCTCGCCGTTCGTGCAGGCGCTCGGCGCCGCCGCACGGCCCAACCATGCCGATGAGGTGACCAGCATCGGCCGCGACGGCGCCTCCGACGCCGTAGCCTTCATCCGCGCCGGGACGCCGGCCGTCGAGTTCGGCCCGGTCGGGTCCGGGCACCACGGCCCCGAGGAGTGGGTCTCGGTCGCCTCGCTGGCCGCCTACCGGCAGACGCTCTGCGACTTCGCGCGGACGGCGCCGATCGACCGCGGCGCCGGCAGGGTGGTCCGGTGAGCGACGAGCGCCGCGACGACGAGGGCCGCGACGAGCCGGCCGGCCCGTCCGAGGAAGAGGAGAAGGGCCTCGGCCTGACCGAGGAGTTCGCCCGCCTCGAGCAGGAGATCCGCCGCGAGGTCGGTGGTGAGGGCGACGACGACCCGTCCGTCGAGGAAGAGCCCGCCGACGACGAGCCCGACGCCGGTGAACCCGCCGCTGAGGAGGAACACGTCGCAGAGGAGCCCGTCGCGGACGATGGACCGGCCGCCGGCGAGTGGACCGCTCCCGCCGCCGAGGCGCCCGGCGGCGACACCGAGGAGTGGGCGCTCGAGGGCGGGGAGGAGGAGCCGACCGAGGTTGCCGCCGACCAACCCGGGGAAGAGGACGCCGACGCCTCTACCGCGCCGCCGGGGGCCGAGGAGCCGCCCGACGATCAGGCGACCGAGCACACGGTCGTCCGCCGCGGACCGCCGCCGGTCCCCGTCGCGGCCGGCGGGTACGGCGACGGTGACGAGGCCCCGGAGATCAAGACGCCGGCGCTCTGGTGGCGCTTCCTGACCGCGTCGGTCCTGATCGTCGTCTCGGTCGCCACCGCCGTCTCGGTCTCGTCTCTGCTCCTGCTCACGGATGTCGCCGCGAAGCTCCAGCCGATCCCGGGCCTGCAGGACAAGATCGCCGAGATCGATCCCGGCGACCCGCAGACGATCCTGATCGTCGGCTCCGACAAGCGCACCAACATCGAGGGCGACCCGGGCCGCTCCGACACGACGATGCTGCTCCGCGTCGATCCCGACAAGCAGGTGCTGTCGCTGTTCTCGCTGCCGCGCGACCTCAAGGTCGACATCCCCGGCTACGGCGTCGGGAAGCTCAACGAGGCCTTCTCCTACGGCGGCGTCAAGAAGACGCTGGAGACCGTCAAGGCCCTGACCGGGCTGCAGATCAACCACGTCGTCAACGTCGACTTCAACGGCTTCGCCAAGGCCGTCGACGCGATCGGCTGCGTCTACGTCGACGTCGATCGCCACTACTTCAACGACAACTCGACGGCTCTGAGCTCCTACGACACCTACGCCGCGATCAACGTCAACGCCGGCTATCAGCGGCTCTGTGGCCAGAACGCGCTCGACTACGTCCGCTACCGCCACACCGACACCGACATCGTCCGCGCCGCCCGCCAGCAGGACTTCCTCCGCAACGCCCGCGCCCAGGTCCCGGTCAGCGAGGTGCTGCCGATCATCGGCGGCGACACCGGCAGCAAGCTGATCGACATCTTCACCAACTACACGTCATCCGACATCCACAGCGCCGCGCAGGTGATCGGCGCGCTGAAGGCCTTCCTCGCCGTCAAGGACGTGCCGATCAACCAGATCAGCTTCGACGGCGAGCTCGGGCCGAGCTACGTGACGGCCACGCCGGAGCAGATCCACAAGGCCGTCGACGAGTTCCTCAACGGCAAGGACACCCCGGGCCCGACCGGTGGCAAGAACGCGACCAAGAAGCGCGACGGCTCGAAGGAGAAGAAGAAGAAGGAGAAGAACCCGGCCGATGGCGCGAACGTGATCCCGACCTCCGATGCCCTCGACCCCGAGACCGGGATCAACAAGTTCGACGCGTTCGGGAAGACGTCGGCGCGGCGCCTCGATTTCCCGATCTGGGTTCCGACGGTGGTCGCGCCGGGCTCCACCTACAGCTCCGACTCGCGCCAGTACGACATCAAGGACGAGGACGACAAGAAGCAGCCCGCCTACAAGATGGTGATCGAGTACACCGAGCCCGACCGGCTCCCCGAGTACTACGGCGTCCAGGGGACGACCTGGTCGGATCCGCCGATCCTCAAGGACAGCCACGACACGCAGACGATCGACGGTCGCGACTACGACATCTACTACGACGGCGACCGGGTCCGGATGGTCGCCTGGCACGACGACGACGGCAACTCCTACTGGGTAAGCAATACGCTGCTGCAGACGCTCGACGAGTCGCAGATGCTCGCGATCGCGACGACGACGAAGGAGATCAAGTGAGCGAACCCGTCGGGGTCGTCGGGGTCGGATGGGTCGGCCTCGTGACAGCAGCATGCTTCGCCTCCCAGGGCAACGAGGTCTGGGCGATGGACGTCGACGAGGCGAAGATCGCCAAGCTCGCCTCCGGCGAGGTCGGCTTCCACGAGCCGGGCCTCTCCGAGCTCGTCACCGAGAATGCCGACCGGCTCCACTTCACGACCTCGATGGACGAGCTGCTCGCCAACGCGCGCCTGCTCTTCTGCTGCGTGGACACGCCGCCGACCTACTCCGGCGACGCCGACCTCTCGCGCGTCCGCGCCGTCGTCGAGCGCCTCCCCGAGGACGCCGAGCACGCCCTGGTCATGAAGAGCACGGTCCCGTCCGGCACCGGTGCCGCGATCCGCCGCGACATGCCCGGCCTCGCCTACGTCTCCTGTCCCGAGTTCCTCAAGGAGGGCTCGGCCGTCGACGACTTCCTCAACCCCGACCGGGTGGTCATCGGCTCCGATCCCGGCGACGAGTGGGCCGCCGATGCCGTTGCGTCCCTCTACGAGCCGCTCGGCGGCGAGATCGTCCGCACCGACGTCGCCAGCGCCGAGATGATCAAGCTCGCGTCGAACGCCTTCCTCGCCACGAAGATCTCCTTCATCAACGAGATCGCGAACGTCAGCGAGGAGGTCGGCGCCGACGTCACCGAGGTCGCCCGCGGCATGGGCCTCGACGACCGCATCGGCGGCGCCTTCCTCAAGGCCGGGATCGGCTATGGCGGGTCCTGTTTCCCGAAAGATGTTTCGGCGTTGAAGCAGCTCGCCGGCAACTCGGGCTACCACTTCCAGCTCCTCAACTCGGTCATCGAGGTCAACGAGCTGCAGAAACGGCGGGTGATCGGGAAGCTGACCAAGCACCTCGGATCGCTCGTCGGCAAGCGGATCGCCCTGCTCGGGCTCGCGTTCAAGCCGCACACCGACGACATGCGCGAGGCCTCGAGCCTGGTGCTCTCGGCGCGGCTGCAGGGCGAGGGCGCCGAAGTCGTCGCCTACGACCCGGTCGCGACCGGGGCCGCCTCGGGGCTGCTCACCGGGACCGACTTCGCGACCTCCGCCGAGGAGGCGCTGGACGGTGCCGACGGGGCGATCCTCGTCACCGAGTGGCCCGAGTTCGCCGACCTCGACTGGGCCGCGATGGCGGAGAAGATGCGGAACCCGGTGCTGGTCGACGGCCGCAACTTCCTCGACCCCGAAGCGATCCGCGCGGCCGGGTTCCGCTACGAGGGCATCGGCCGCTGAGCCGCGCCAGCGTGTAGAAACCCCATTCCATGCAGGCACTGATCCTCGTCGGCGGGCACGGCACGCGGCTGCGGCCGGTGACGCTGACCGTGCCGAAGCCGGTGATTCCGCTGGTCGACCGGCCGTTCCTGCGCTACATGATCGACTGGCTGAGCCGGCACGGCGTCGATGACATCGTCATGGCCTGCGGGTTCCGTCCCGATGACGTCCGCGAGGTACTCGGCGACGGCATCCCCGGCGGTCCGCGCCTCCGCTACGTCGAGGAGCCGGAGCCGCGCGGGACCGCGGGGGCGATCAAGTTCGCCGCGGATCTCCTCGACGACAGGTTCTTCGCGCTCAACGGCGACGTGCTCACCGACCTCGACCTCTCGGCGCTCCTCGAGCAGCACGATGCGAGCGGAGCGCGAGCGACGCTGGCGCTCCATCCGGTCCCCGACCCGGCCGGCTACGGCCTCGTTCGCCGCAAGCCCGACGGCGAGATCACCGGCTTCCTCGAGAAGCCCGACCCGGCCGACATCGACACCGACGAGATCAACGCCGGCGCCTACGTCCTCGAGAAGGAGATCCTCGACATGGTCCCGGCGGACACCGACGTCTCGATCGAACGGTCGGTCTTTCCGGCACTGGTCGGAGACGGCCTCTACTCGCTGCGGCTCGAGGGCTACTGGATGGACATCGGCACGCCCGAGCGCTACCTCGAGGCCTGCTGGGACATCCTCGAGGGCAAGGTGAAGTCGGAGCCCGGCGAGATGGTCGATGAGCGCGGCCGCTACGTCGCCGAGAGCGCGATCGTCGACCCGAGCGCCGAAGTTGCCGCCCACAGCTTCGTCGACGACAACGCCAACGTCGCCGCCGACGCCGAGATCGGCCCGAAGGCCGTGCTCGGGATGGGCACCCAGATCGGCGCCGGCGCCCTCGTCGAGGCGTCCGCTCTGCATCCGGGCTGCTTCGTCGGTGACGGGGCCATCGTCCGCGGATCGATCCTCGCGCCCGACGCAGTCGTCGATGCCGGCGCCCTCGTTCCCTACGGCTCGGTGATCGGCTCCGGGTCGACGGTCTCAGCCGATGCCGGGCTCGAGCCCGGTGCCAGGGTCGACCCCGGGGTGACCGCTTGAGCGCCGATCTCGCCAGCAGGCTCGGCGCCGTCGACTCCGGCGCCCAACTCGATGCGGCACTGTCGCTGCCCGACTTCCTCCGCGACGCGATCTGGCGCGCCGGCTCCGCCGGGATCGAGCCGATCGAGGCCAGCGGCCTGATCGTCTGCGGGATGGGCGGCTCGGCGATCGGCGGCGATCTCGCCGCCGCCGCGCTCGGCTCGCGGCTCGGCAAGCCTCTCGACGTCGTCCGCGGCTACGGCGTCCCTGCCTGGACGCCGCCCGATCGCGCGATCCTCTGCTCGAGCTACTCTGGCAACACCGAGGAGACGAACGCCTGCTACGCCGCCGCCGAAGCGGTCGGCGCCCAGCGGATCGTCGCGACGACCGGCGGGGCCATCGGCGACGCCGCCCGCAGCGACGGCGTCCCCGTGATCGGGATGCCGGCCGGCCTTCAGCCTCGAGCCGCCGTCGGCTACACGTTCGCGATCGCGGCCGAGGTCGCTGCGCTCGTCGGCGCCGGGCCGGCGATCAGGACCGAGATCGACAGCTCGGCCTCCCATCTCGAGTCCGCCCGCGAGTCGCTCCTGGCGCTGGCGGCTGACGTGGCCGGGCGGATCCACGGTTCGGTGCCGCTGCTCTATGGCTGCGGGCTGACCACGCCGGTCGCCTACCGCTGGAAGTGCCAGGTCAACGAGAACGCGAAGCTGCCCGCCTTCGGCCACTCGATTCCCGAGCTCGACCACAACGAGATCGTCGGCTGGGCCGGGGCCGAGGCCGGTGCCTTCAGTGCCGTGCTGCTCGAGGACAAGGACCAGCATCCCCGCGAGCGCCGGCGCTTCGACCTGACCGCCGAGCTGATCGCCGATCGGGCCCGTGACGTCGTCAGGATCGAGACCGAGGGCGAGACGCGCACGGAGCGGCTGTTGTGGGCGGTGATGCTCGGCGACCTGGTCTCGCTCGAGCTCGCCGCCCGCGAGGCCGTCGATCCGACCCCGGTCGACGTGATCGAGAACCTCAAGGACCGCCTCGGCCGGCCATGAGGGCGATGGTCATGGCAGCCGGGCTCGGCACGCGGCTTCGGCCGATCACCGACGCGATCCCGAAGCCGGTGGTCCCGGTCGGCAACGTCGCGATCGTCGAGCAGCTCGTCCGCCTCCTCGCCGCCCATGGCGTCGACGAGGTGATCGCCAACCTGCACTGGTTCCCCGACCAGGTCCGGGGGCGGCTCGGCGACGGCTCGGAGCTCGGCGTCGAGGTCACCTACCGCGACGAGGAGGAGCTGCTCGGCACCGCGGGCGGGGTCCGCAACGTCGCCGACTTCCTGACCGCCCCCGGCGACGATTTCCTCGTCCTCGCCGGCGACGCGCTCACCGACGCCGACCTGACCGCGCTCGCCGTGGCACACCGCGCCAACGACGGGGTCGCGACCCTCGGCGTCAAGAAGGTCGCCGATGTCAGTGAGTACGGGGTGGTCGTGATCGGCTCCGACGGTCGCGTCCAGGGCTTCCAGGAGAAGCCCGACCCGGCCGAGGCGCTCTCCGACCTCTGCAACTGCATGATCTACGCCTTCAGTCCCGAGATCTTCGACTACTTCCCGCGCGACGAGATGCCCGATCCGGTCGACTTCGCCCATGACGTGTTTCCGGCCCTGCTCGCCGGCGACGTGCCGTTCTACGTGCACGAGATCGAGACCTACTGGAACGACGTCGGCACGCTCCCCGAGTACCTGCAGGGGAACCTCGACGCGGTCGATGGCGCGATCGCCCTGCCCCGGCTCGGCGGCGCGCTCGGCGACGGAGCGGTGCCGGACGGCCTCGATCTGCCCGCCGAGGTCGAGGTCGACGGTCGGGTGCTGTTCGGCGAGGGCTGCGAGGTCGGCGCCGGCGCCGCGCTGACCGGCCCGCTCGTGATCGGCGCCGGTGCCTCGATCGGCGCCGGTGCCCGCGTCAAAGAGGCGCTGCTGCTCCCCGGCGCGAGCGTCCCCGACGGCGGCGTCCTCGCCCGCGGGATCGCCGGCGATGCGGCCCGGCTCGCGTCGGGCGAGTGGTGAGGGCCGGCCGTTGAGCGCTCGGAGCCGGATCGTCCGGGTCCCGGCCTCATCGGCCAACCTCGGCCCTGGCTACGACGTCCTCGCCGCCGCGCTCACGTTCGAGCTCCAGGTCGAGGCGATCGAGACCGGCATGTTCGAGATCGTCACCGAGGGCTTCGAGGCGCCGACCGATCGCACCAACCTGATCGTTCGTGCGTTCGAGAGCCTTCATTCTGCCGACGGCATCAGCTTCCGCGTCCGCAGCAAGATTCCGCTCGCCCGTGGCCTTGGCTCGAGCGCGTCGGCGATCGTCGCCGGCCTGCTCGCCGCCGACCACATGTTCGAGCTCGCCAACGACCGCGCCGCGATCCTCGCCCGCGCGACCGAGCTCGAGGGGCACCCCGACAACGTCGCCGCCGCCCTCTACGGCGGCATCACCCTTTGCCCGCCGGCTCCTGAGGGCGGCTCGCAACCTCCCCCCGTTCTGCTCGCGCCGCCCGAGGGCGTCGAGTGCATCCTGGTCGTCGGCGGCGGGGAGGTCCCCACCGAAACCGCCCGCGCTGCGCTGCCCGCGGAGCTGCCGATCGCCGACGTCACGCACAACGTCGCCGCCGCAGCGCAGCTCGTGCTCGGGATCGAGCGCTCCGACCTGGACCTGATCCGCGCCGGACTCGCCGACCGCGTCCACCAGCCCCATCGGACCCCGCTCTACCCGCGATCGATGGAGCTCGTCGAGCGCGCCGCCGAGTTCGGCGCGATCGGAGCGACGATCTCCGGAGCCGGGCCCGCGGTCCTCGTCTGGGCCTTCTGGCAATCGGGCTCGGCGTTGCTCGAGCGCCTCCATGAGTTCGCCGCGGACTGGGCCGACGACACGGGCTGGGCTGAGGTCCGCCGGGCGCAGTTCTCCCCGCGCGGCGCCCGGGTCGAGATTCCGTAGCAGGTCTGACGATCCGGTCAGGCGTCCGCCGCGGCCGCCTTGCCGAGCAGCGTTGCGAGCTGCTCGAGCTCGTCGCGATCGAGGGCGTCGAACTCCGGCGGCGGCTCGTGCAGGGCGGCGAGCGCACGCTCGCGGAACTCGGCGCCCTTCGTGGTCAGCGCGATCAACGTCACCCGCCGGTCGCCGGGATCGGGCCGGCGCTCGATCAACCCGTCCTCCTCGAGGCGGTCGACCATGCCGGTCATGAACGAGGCATCGCACGAGAGCTTCTCGCCCATCGCCCGCATCGGGGTCGTGGTGCCCGGCGGCAGCCGCCAGATCAGGACGAGCTGCTTCGGCGAGAGGCCGAGCTGCCGCGCGACGGCCGGCACGCGGGGCGGACGGCCCGAGCCCCAGCCGACGAGGCTCATGACCGAGCGCCAAGCGGCCGCTGCCACCTCGTCTTTCGTCGGTCTGCCCATCGCCATGGGGATTCTATTGGCAAATAGAGATATTTGCAACAGCCAGATAATGGCATCCCAACAACTAAATGTGCTAGGGTGCCGCGGATGAGTGAGAGTCCAATCGAGCGGGCCATCGAGGTCGAGGGCCTGTCAATGAAGTTCAAGAAGGGGCCGCTGGCGGTCGACGGCATCGATCTCCACGTCGATCCGGGCGAGATCTACGGCTTCCTCGGGCCGAACGGCGCCGGGAAGTCGACGACCGTACTGATGCTGACGACGCTGCTGCCGCCGACCGGCGGCAGGGCCACGGTCGGCGGCTACGACATCGCATCCGAAGGCGGACGGGTCCGCGGCGTGATCGGGGCGGCGCTCCAGGAAGCGGCGCTCGACGTCCACCTGACCGCCCGCGAGCACATGCGGCTGCAGACCGCGCTTCAGGGCGTCCCGAAGGATGAGCGCCGGCAGCGCGGCGACGAGCTGATCGAACGCGTCGGGCTCGCCGATGCCGCCGATCGCAAGGTCGGCGGGTACTCGGGCGGCATGAAGCGTCGTCTCGACCTCGCGCTGGCACTGGTCCACCGGCCGAAGATCCTCTTCCTCGACGAGCCGACGACCGGCCTCGATCCACAGAGCCGCAGCTCACTCTGGGAGGAGGTCGAGCGGCTCGCCGCCGAGGAGCGGATGACCGTCTTTCTGACCACCCAGTACCTCGAGGAGGCCGACCGGCTCGCCGATCGCGTCGGCATCATCGATCGCGGCCAGATCGTCGCCGAGGGGACGCCGGCCGCTCTCAAGGCGGAGATCGGCGAGCCGAGCGTCGCGGCGACCGCCGCCGATCCGGCCGACCGTGATCGCCTCGTCGAGGTGCTCGGCCGCTTCGGCACCGCCTCCGCGGGCGCCGGCGGCGACGGAGAGGCCTGGGTGCGCCTCGCGCCCGGCTGCGGTGGGCTGGTCTCGGTGGTTCGCGAGCTCGACTCCGCGGGGGTCACCGTCGCCGACCTCCAGCTTCACGAGCCCAGCCTCGACGACGTCTTCCTCGAGAAGACCGGGCGGAAGCTGGAGGGCGCCGGCGATGCGACCGGCGAGCACGAGGCCGTGTCGGTCGAGGTCGCCGCGTGAGCGCGCAACTCGACTCGATCTACGAGGTCGCCCGACGCTCCTTCCTGCGCGCGATCCGCCAGCCGGCGGCATTCGTCCCGGCGATCGTCTTCCCGCTGTTCCTCGTCGCCGTCAACTCGGCGGGACTCGACGCGGCCACGGATCTGCCCGGGTTCCCGACCGACTCCTACGTCACGTTCGCGCTCGCGATCCCGTTCATCCAGGGCGGCACGTTCGCGCTCCTCAACACCGGTACCGACGTCTCGACCGACGTCGAGACCGGCTTCATGAACCGGCTCGCGATGACGCCGCTCGGCGGGCCGTCGCTGCTCGCGGGGATGCTCGGCGGAGCGATGGCGATCGCCGTCATCCAGACGGTCTTCTACATCGCGATCGGCTTCGTGGTCGGCGCCGACTTCGCCGCCGGGATCGGCGGCATTCCGCTGCTTTTCCTGCTCTCGCTGACGATCAGCTTCGCCTTCAGCTGCATCGGCACGTTCACGGCGCTCCGGCTCGGCAACAGCGAGGCGATGCAGAGCATGTTCCCGGTCTTCTTCGTCTTCCTGTTCTTCTCTTCGATGGCGATGCCGCGCGACCTGATCGTCCAGGACTGGTTCCGGACCGTCGCGACGATCAACCCGCTCTCGTACCTGATCGAGGGGATCCGGAGCTTCTACGTGACCGGCATCGACGGCGAAGCGCTGGCGCTCGCGTTCGGGATCTCGGCGCTGCTGATCGCCGTCTTCCTCAGCCTCGCCGCGGCCAGCCTGCGGACGACCCTGGTGAGGACATGACCGGCGTGGCGGGCACGACCTCCGGCGCGGCGGAGCGGTTCTGGGGCGTCGCCCGGGCGGTTGCCTGGCGCAGCACCCACAACTTCGTCACCAACCCGGCGCTGTTCCTCCCGGCGATGATCTTCCCGCTGTTCTTCTTCGGCGCCTTCGCCGGCGGCCTCTCGGGGATCGACAGCTCGCCCGGCTTCGACTATCCGAACGGCTACACGGCCTTCGAGTTCGGCTTCGTCCTGATCCAGGCGTCGGCATTCGGCGGCGTCTTCACCGGATTCGGGATCGCCCGCGACTTCGAGAGCGGCTTCGGCCGCCGGCTGATGCTGGCCGCGCCGAACCGGCTCGGCATCCTCGGCGGCTACGCGATCGCGGGGCTGACGCGGGCGCTGATGGTCGACGCGCTGCTGTTCGCGCTCGCGCTGCTCGTCGGCATGAACCTCTCCAGCAACGCCGCCGAGCTACTCGCCCTGCTCGGCCTGGCCCTCGTCGTCAACATCGGGATCGCCATGTGGGCGGCCGGGATCGCCCTCCGCTTCCGCTCGATCCAGGCGGGTCCGCTGATGCAGACGCCGGTCTTCCTGATCCTCTTCCTGACCCCGGTCTACGTGCCCCAGGATCTGCTCGCATCGTGGGTCGAGAAGGTCTCGGCGGTCAACCCGATCTCGCCGATCGTCGAGTCCTCGCGCAACCTGATCGCCGGCTCGTTCGACGGGCTGTTGCTCGCGTTCCTGTGCGGTGGCGGGCTGATCCTGCTGTTCGGGATCTGGGCGGTGAGCGGCATGCGCCGGGCCGAGGCGGCCGGCGGCTGACCAGAACGTCGACGCGGTCAGCCCGCCCCTTCGAGCAGCCGCGGCGGCAGCGTGTCGCGGCGGACCTGCTCGAGCCGGCGGGCGCGGTCGTCCATCCCGAGCCGGCCGAGCAGCTCCTCGGCGAGCGCGATGTAGTCGGCGCCGCGCTCGGGGCGGTACTCGAGGATCGGGCGGGCCCGCTCGGCTGACTCGGCGTAGGCGATCGACTGACGGATCACCGTGTTGAAGACCTTCCCCGGGAAGCGCTCCTCGAGCGCCTCGAGGGTCTGACGGGCGTGCCTGGTCCGCATGTTGGCGATGTTGAGCAGCACCCCGAGCAGCTCGAGCTCGGGATTGAGCGTGTCCTTGGCGAGGTCGAAGATCTCCATCGCCTGCTCGACTCCCTGCAGGGAGAAGTGCTGGGCCTGGGTCGAGAGCAGCGCGTGCGTCGAGGCGACGAGGGCGTTGACGGTGAGCAGGCCGAGGGTGGGGGGGCAGTCGATCAGGATCAGGTCGTGGCGCCGCTTCACCTCGCGCAGCGCGTTTCGCATCGTCACCTCACGACCGATCTTCCCGGCGAGCATCAGCTCCGACTCGGCGAGGCCGAGGTTCGCCGGGATCACCGGGCCGTGGACGGCATCGGTCGCCTTCGCCTGACCGGCCAGCACCTCGGCCAGCGTCGGCTGGGCCTCCGGATCGACGTCGAAGTAGTCGGAGAGGTTGCCCTGCGGGTCGGCGTCGATCGCGAGCACGTCGAGTCCGGTCCGGGTGAGGACGTCGGCCAGCGACCGGACCGTCGTGGTCTTGCCGGTCCCGCCTTTCTGGGACAGCACGGCGATCGTCACCGACATCGGCCCGTCATCCCCCCTGAAGCCGTCGCAGCGTGGCTGGCACGGCCGCGACTATAAGGCGCGGCGGGCCGGCGGTGCCGGGTCCGCGCCGGCCCGCGCGGATAGACTCGGACGAGATGACCGATCCCGAACCCCCACGCACGCGGATGAACCACCGGACGCTGCGCAGCTCGTCGTCCTCGTCGGCTCACGGCCTTCCAGGCCGCTTCGCCTCCTGCGTGCTCGATCTGCTTGGTCCG
>Ga0207706_10001577_pt1 | contig 22611 bp, 27 predicted proteins | sample KBSC53metaG_FD_184318 | JGI IMG/M metagenome (GOLD analysis project Ga0207706, IMG submission 184318) | Corn rhizosphere microbial communities from Kellogg Biological Station, Michigan, USA - KBS C5-3 metaG (SPAdes) (version 2) | ecosystem: Host-associated > Plants > Roots > Rhizosphere > Soil ... | reverse complement strand
TCATGAGTGAGATCCGTTGAGGAACGGCGATCGATCCGACAACTCGGACACGCGCGCCGCGAACGGCGGCGGCGGGACATCCCCCGGCATGGAGTCCCCGGGCCAGCCGGCCCCGCCCACGCCGGAGCTCGTCCCCGTCGAGAAGTCCTCCTCCCTCAAAGTGGCGCGCAAGCTGGGCAAGAAGCAGAAGAAGCTGCTCAAGGACGTTCACCGCCCGCTGGACTCGTGGGAGAAGTACCGGGCCCTGACCGATGCCCTCGACGAGGCCCTCGACCTCGTGGACCTGGGCGACCACAAGGCCCGTTTCGCGCTCATCATCTCCGGCGCCCTGAACGTCTTCCTCTACGCTCTCGGCGCCAGCACCGACGTGTTCGACAACGTCCCGGAGAGGTACCGGATGGCGATGGCGAGCCTGGCCGGCCTCTACGCCGTCCTGGCCACGGCCCGTCACCCGCAGGTCCATCAGGTTCTGCTGCACGTCGGCCAGCAGCCGGCGCAGCGTGACGATGGCGCGCTGGGTCTCCTCGTAGAGCGCCGGGTCGGCGATCAGGCGGCCCAGGGTGCCGTTCCCCTCGTTGATCTTCTGCATCGCCTGGTTCAGCGTGGTCATGGCCTGCTGCGCCTGCTGCAGCGTCACCGGCAGCTGCTGGAGTCCCGGCTGCAGCCCGGCCACCGTGCTGTTCAGCGTGTTGGCCGTGCGCCCGAACGCCGCGATGGTGGTGTCGGTCCTGGCCACCAGGCCGGGAACGCCGCTGGCCGCGCTGTTCAGCTGGTTGCTGAAGGTGGCCAGGTTCTCGCTGGCCCGCCGCGCGTTGGTGAGCACCGCCTGCACGTCGCCGGTGGTGAACTGGCCGCGCAGCTGCCGCGCCGTGAGCGACGCCTCGGCGGTGGCGTTGCGGATGTTGGCGGTCGATTCCAGCACGTTGGTGCCCACCTGCCCGTACAGCCGCGTCTGCTGGTCGATGAAGCCCTTCATCTGGCCGCTGATGTCCTCCACGTTCTCCACCGTGCGGCGGATGTCGAGCGCCGTCTGCTCGGTGAACGCCAGGCCGATGCGGTCGGAGAGCACCTGCAGGTTGCCGGCGATGTCGGCGGCCACGGCGGTCAGCTGCGTGATGTCGGGCATGGTCGCCCCGGGGAGCGCGCGCACGCCGGGCATCTGCACGAACTCCAGCGTCTTCCAGCTGGCGCGGCTGACGATCGCCGCCTGCCAGTCGCCGAAGAAGCTCTCGGGCATCACCACCACGCCGGGGTCGCCGGGAAGGACCACCTCGTCGGCCACGTTCAGCGTCACCAGCACCCCGTCGCCGCGCGGCGCCAGCTCGATCTTGGTGACCTTCCCCACCTTGACCCCGCGGTACTTCACGGGGCTCCCCTCCGCCAGCACCCCCACCTCGCTGAAGACGGCGGTGAGCTTGCGCTGCGGCGAGCCGAAGGTGGCGCCGCTCAGCCAGATGGAGCCCACCAGGGCCACCAGGATGCCGGCCAGCACCACCATCCCCACCAGCGCCTCGTTCTTCAGTTTCATCGCGAATTCCCTCCGTGAGCGCCCTCAGGGCAGCGGGGTCTCGGCATCGTGCGCCAGGTCCGGCCGCCCCTCCACGAAGCTGCGGACCACCGCGTTGCTGCTGGCGCGGATCTCGTCGGGCGTGCCCACCTCCACCACGCGCCCCTCGTAGAGCATGGCGATGCGGTCGCTGATCGAGTAGGCACTCTTCATGTCGTGGGTGATCACCAGGCTGGTGACCCCCAGTTCCTCCTTCATCCGCACGATCAGCCGGTCGATCACCGTGGTGGTCACCGGGTCCAGCCCGCTGGTGGGCTCGTCGTACAGCAGGTACTTGGGGCGGTAGGCGATGGCGCGCGCCAGCCCGGCGCGCTTGCGCTGGCCGCCGCTGAGCTCGGCCGGAAAGCGGTTCTCGAACCCCGACAGGTCCACCAGCGCCAGGCTCTCGGCGATGCGCTCGCGCATCTGGCCGGAGCTGAGCCCCCCCTTCTTCACCAGCCCCATCGCGATGTTCTCGGCCACGGTCATGCTGTCGAACAGCGCCGCGAACTGGAACACGTAGCCGATGTTCAGCCGCAGCCCGAAGAGCGCGTCGCGGTCCAGCCGCGGCACCTCGAGGCCGTCCACGAACACCGTGCCCCGGTCGGGGCGCAGCAGCCCGTTGATGTGCTTGAGCGTCACGCTCTTGCCGGCGCCCGAGAACCCCACCAGCGACACCGTCTCGCCCTCGTCCACCTCGAGCGAGAGCCCGCGCAGGATCTTCTTGGGGCCGAACGCCTTGTGGACGTCGCGGATCTGGATGCTCACTGTTTCAGGATCGTTGCGGCCCAGAAGGCATCCAGCACCAGGATCAGCATCCCCGCGATCACCACCGCGCGGGTGGTGGCGATCCCCACTCCCTCGGCCCCGCCGCGGGTGTTGAACCCCTGGTAGCAGCCGATCACCGTGATCACGAACCCGAACGAGAACCCCTTGATGATCGAGTAGATCAGGTCGAAGTGGCGGTAGAAGAGGCGCGCGCCCCGCAAGAACGTCTGCGGGCTCATGTGCAGCAGGAGCACGCTGGTGACCAGCCCGAAGAAGATCGCCACCACGTTGGCGAAGATCACGATGATGGGGAACATCAGGAACCCGGCCAGCACCCGCGGCACCACCAGGTACGCCACCGGGTCGTACGCCATGGTCTCCAGCGCGTCGATCTGCTCGGAGACGCGCATGGTGCCCAGCTCGGCCGCGATGTTGGCGCCGATGCGGCCGGAGAGCGCCAGCCCCGTGAGCACCGGGCCCAGCTCCAGCACCATGGTCTTTTCCACCAGCGTGCCCACGAAGTAGAGCGGGATGGCGCCGGTGAAGGTGTAGCTGGCCTGCAGCGCCAGCACGATGCCGGTGAACGCGGCCAGGAAGAGCGCGATGGGGAGCGAGTCCACCCCCAGGCGCCGCATCTGCCCCACCAGCAGCGGGGCCCAGGTGCGCACGTCGGCCCCCGCCTTGAAGCCGTCGGCGGTGAAGCGGCTGAAGCCGCCCAGGCCGCCGAACATGCGCAGGGTGGCCGCGCCGAGGGAGGAAACGCTCCGGTTCAGGTCCATTCGGGCAAGATACGGGGCAGCTTCGAGCCGACGCCAGCATGCGGGCGGCTCGACGGGTATGCGCCTCTCCCAGTCACTCCGTGGGCGAGGCCGGATCCGGGTGGGGGACCAGGGGCCGCAGAAACGCCCGGACCCCGCCGGGCCCGGGCGTGCTTGCGAAGCCGGCCGGGAACAACGCCCACGACGAACCGATTCAGCCTGCTCCCACCTGGGCGCCCCACTCCCGGGGAGCAAATCGGATGCCGGTGAAGAAGCGGCCGAACTCGCCGTACACGGCGCTGGCCTCGTCGTAGCGCATTTCGGTGACGATGCGCTTGAACTCCAGCGGGTCGCGCGCGAAGAGGGTGACGCCCCACTCCCAGTCGTCCAGCCCCACGCTCCCGGTGATCACCTGGAACACGCGCCCGGCGTAGCGGCGGCCGGTCATCCCGTGCTCGCGCATCAGCCGGCTGCGCTCGCGCACGTCCAGCGCGTACCAGTTCTGCCCCTCGGCGCGTCGCTTCGTCATGGGATAGAACGACACGTAGCGCATCCCCTCGGGCACCCGCGGATAGAGCCGGCTCTGCACGTGCGCCGACGCCAGCTCCGCCGCCGACACCTCCGCGAGCTTCCGCTTGAACTCCTCGCTCCCCGGCTCCGCGTCCTTCGCGGCGTCGGCCGTGGCGTGGTACAGCCCCGCCTCGGTCACCGACAGGTACTCGTAGTCGAGCCGGAGATACCCCGCCAGCGGCGACGCCGAGACGTGGCGCTGCACGGTGGCGAGCTCGTCCAGCGTCGCCCGGAAATGGACGAACATGAAGTCCGCCCCGCCGGCGCCCACCAGGCGGACGGGCTCGCTCCACCCCTCGCCCGCCTGCGCGGAGAGGTCGTCGAAGAGCCGCTCTGCCGCGGCGGCGAACAGGCCGTGTGCCTGGTCGGCGCGCAGCCGACCCCAGTCGACGGCGAACATCTGGTGCAGCGCGTACCACCCTTCCAGGGTAGCCGGCGCGGTCTGCGAAGGCATGTCAGTCTCAGGGCTGCAAGCGAACTCAGGCTCGGGGTAGCTGGACGAACCCCGCCTGCTGGAAATGCGAATCGAAGGACAGCGCCTCTCGAATGCGCAACTGCTCCATCACCAGGAACGAGATGCAATCCGCCAGAGAATACTCCTTGTCGGGGCGGGCCTCGAGGTAGTCGAACGCGGCGCGACACAGTTCGTGGCCCGGATGGATCAGCCGTACCCCATCGCTGTCGAAGAAGCGGCGGCCGACCTCGACCGCTTTCGCGTGCAAGCCGCGGTCGTTGAACACGGCGAGGACCTCAGCCAGCACGAACGTCGTGGTGACGACGGTCGGCTGCGTGGGGCTGAACTCCTTCCAGTGGCGGACGGGCCCTGGAGTGGTACTGATCGCGTTGCGAATCCAGAGCGATCAGATATCCCGCATCCGCGAAGACCGGCATCACTCCTGTCCGCGCCTGTAGCCGTAGGCATACCGATCATGGTTCAAGGACGCGTCCGTCACCCCGAGATCGACCGGAGAGCTTCCAAGCCCCCAAAGCGGGTCTTCTTCAAGCGGGGCTTCGCCCTTGTGCCGCCCTGAAACCACCGTTCCGATCTTAGCGATCCACGCGTCGAGGTCCGCAAGGTCGTCTCCCTCCGCGGCCGGCTGATCGCCATTGGAAAGCGGTTCCACGGGATTCTCCGCCAGCCAGCGCTTCGCCAGCACGATCCGCTCGGCCCTGGTGAGCCGCTGCTGGGCCATCGCCTCGAACTCTGCGAGCGTCATCGTCGGTCCCTCCCTCGTGGGTGTCACGCGATTCGCCTGAAATCTAACACCTGTCCAGTCCCACAGCGACGGGCGGAAACGAGCGTGCCGCACCCTCGCGCGCGCCCTGTTCCGCACCTCCGCACCCCCGCGGTTCCGCACCGTCCGCGCACCCGGGGGGAACCATGGCACCCCGTGTGCGGTATCGTAGCAGGCACTGAACGGCGCTCACCACCGGGGCGCCGCTTTGCTAAGTGCTTGCCATTTCGGGACTTTGGGAGTAGATTTCAAAATCTGCGTCCCTCGTTCTGGCCGGTAACCCGTTACCCCGCAACAGCATGACTGCATTCGGGATCGAGCACCCGCTCATTATCCAGGGCGGTATGGGCGTGGGCGTTTCCAACTGGGTGCTCGCGAAGGCGGTCTCCCTCACGGGGCAGCTGGGCGTGGTGTCGGGCACGTGCGTGGACACGCTGATGGTGCGCCGCCTCCAGGACGGCGACCTGGGCGGCCACATCCGCCGGGCGATGGCGCACTTTCCCATGCCCGAGGTGGTGGAGGACGTGCTGAAGAAGTACTTCCGCCCCGACGGCCGGGCCCAGGGCGAGCCGTACACCGCCATCCCCATGTACCGGCAGGTGGTGAGCAAGGTGCGCGAGCAGCTCACCATGCTGGCCTCGTTCGTGGAGGTGTGGCTGGCCAAGGAGGGGCACGACGGCGTGGTGGGCGTGAACCTGCTCACCAAGGTGCAGATGCCCAACCTGGCCACCCTGTACGGGGCCATGCTGGCGCGGGTCGACTACGTGCTGATGGGCGCCGGGATCCCCAAGGAGATCCCCGGCGCGCTGGACCGCTTCGCCGCGCACGAGCCGGCCTCCATCAAGTTCGACGTGGAGGGCGCCGGGCGTGACGACAACGACCTGCTCACCTTCGACCCCCGCGCGCACTTCGAGCAGCAGCCGCAGGGGATCAAGCGTCCGTACTTCCTTCCCATCATCGCCTCCAACTCGCTGGCCACCATGCTGGTGCGCAAGGCCAGCGGCCGGGTGGACGGCTTCATCATCGAAGCGCCCACCGCCGGCGGGCACAACGCGCCGCCGCGGGTGGCCGGCGTGGTGAACGAGCGCGGCGAGCCGCAGTACGGCGAGCGCGACATCGTCGATCTCGAGAAGATGAAGGAGCACGGGCTCCCCTTCTGGCTGGCCGGGAGCGCGGGCACCCCCGAAAAGCTGGCCGAGGCGCTGGACGCCGGCGCCGCCGGGGTGCAGGTGGGCACGCTGTTCGCCTACAGCGACGAAAGCGGGATCAGCCCCGAGCTCAAGCGCGACGTGCTGCGCCAGGCCCAGGACGACAGCATCGACGTGCTCACCGACGGCCGCGCCAGCCCCACGGGCTTCCCCTTCAAGGTGGTGCAGCTGGAGGGGACGATCAGCAGCCTGCCCGTGTACCAGCAGCGCGAGCGGGTGTGCGACCTGGGGTACCTGCGCCAGGCGTACAAGCGCCCCGACGGCCGCATCGACTACCGCTGCGCCGCCGAGCCGGTGGAGACGTACGTCAAGAAGGGCGGCGTGCGCGAAGACACCGCCGGCCGCAAGTGCCTGTGCAACGCGCTGTTCAGCACCATCGGCCACGCGCAGGCGCGTGACGCGGGCTACGACGAGGCCCCGCTGATCACCAGCGGCGACGAGTTGAAGAACATCCGCCGCTTCATCGGCAGCGACCGCGCCGGCTACAGCGCCCGCGAGGTGATCGAGTGGCTGATGAGCGGCCTGGACCTGCTCTGCCCGCAGACGCGCCACAAGCTGAGGTCCAGCATCCCCGCCGCCGCGCAGGCCGTTTCGCACTGACCGCGGCGTGCCGGCGTGACCATGGAGAAGGGGCCCCGCGCGTGCGCGGGGCCCCTTCTCGGCTGGTGAGGGATTTCCCTATGGCGCCCGGGCCGGCCGGCGGGTAGCGTTACCGCTACCAGCATGACAGCGTTCGCGTGGGTGAGGATGCACGGCCAATCTCTGGTATGAGACTACCCCGAGCCGTCCGGAGCGCGTTGCTGGACGCGGTGCGGCGGGTGGAACTGCGCGCCGCGCGGCGCATCCCCCGGCCGCGCGACCCGGTGCTGCAGCGGATCGTGGGCGCGGTGGAGGGAGCCGTGCGCGGCCGCGCGACACCCGAGGAGCGGGCGTGGATCCGGCGGATCGAGGCGCTGCGCCGGCGGCTGCTCGCGTCGGAGCGGCGGGTGGCGCTCCCGGACTTCGGCCCCGGGCACAGCTCGGTGTCCGACCGCGAGCCGTGGTCGGGGTATTCCCCCTCTCGCACCGTGGCCGAGCAGTGCGCCGGGAGCAAGTCGCCGTTCGGCGCGCGGGTGCTGTTCCGGCTGGTGCGCGAGTTCGGCCCCGCGCGCTGCCTGGAGCTGGGAGCGAACCTGGGGATTTCGGCGGCGTACCAGTCGGCGGCGCTGCGGCTGAACGGCGCGGGGGCGCTGACCACCGTCGAGGGTGCGCCCGAGCTGGCGCGGCTGGCGCGCGAGAACCTGTCGTCGCTCGGGCTGGAGGCCCAGGTGCTGGAGGGCCGCTTCGGAGACGTGCTGCCGGCCGTTCTCGCCGCGCCCGAACCGCTGGACTACGTGTTCATCGACGGGCACCACGACGGGCCGGCCACCGTGGCGTACTTCGACCGCATCCACCCCTCGCTGGCCCGCGGCGCGCTGGTGGTGTTCGACGACGTGGAATGGTCCAGCGGGATGGCGCGGGCGTGGGAAGAGATCCGCGGCGATCCGCGCGTCCGCGTCTCGGTGGGGCTGGGGGCGATGGGGATCGCGTGGGTGGACGGCGCCGACGGCCCTCGAGTGCGCGCGGACGTGCCGCTGCACATCTAGGGGGATCGGGGGACAGGGGACCCCCTGCAACCCGCCGCCGGGGATGCGGAAGGTCCGCCTTCGGGGAGTGCGTGCGGGCAAGAGTCGTCGAATTCTTCTGAACGAGTGGAGATGCAAGCTCAATCGCTGGGGCTGTTCGTCGCGTTTTCGGCGGGGCTGCTCAGCTTCCTGTCGCCGTGCGTGCTGCCGCTGGTGCCCAGCTACGCCACGTTCATCACCGGGATGAGCCTGGAAGAGCTGGAGCGCTCGGAATCGTCGCGCACCCGCCGCACCGTGCTGGTGCACGGCGCGCTGTTCGTGCTGGGCTTCACCTGCGTGTTCCTGGCGCTGGGCGCGTCGGCCACCTTCATCGGCGCGCTGCTGAAGTACGCCAGCCGCGGGGTGCAGGCGGTGGGCGGCGTGCTGCTGATCCTCTTCGGCCTCTATCTCGTGGGCCTCCTGCGCCTTCCCGGCGCTGGGCGCGAGTGGCGGATGCACCTGGCCGAGAAGCCGGTGGGCTACCTGGGCACCTTTCTGGTGGGCGTCACCTTCGGCGCGGGGTGGACGCCGTGCATCGGGCCGGTGCTGGGCGGGATCCTGACCATGGCGGCGGCGCGCGGCAGCATGGGCCAGGGGATCGGCCTGCTCGCCGTCTACTCGGCCGGGCTGGCGATCCCCTTCCTGCTCAGCACCGTGCTGATCGAGTGGTTCCTCACCGGCTTCCAGCGCTTCCGCCGGTGGCTGCCGTGGGTGAACCGGATCAGCGGCGCGCTCCTCCTGCTCGTCGGCTTCCTGATGCTGACCGGCTCGTTCACGCAGATGTCCGCCTGGATGAACGGGCTCACGCCGGAGTGGCTGAAGGGGCGGCTGTAGGGAACCGCCAGGGGACAGGGGACAGGGGACAGGGGACAGGGGACAGGGGACAGCCGGCGCGTCGGAGCGCGGGGTGTCCCCGTTCGTTTGCGCGGGATCCGCGGACGGTGGATCGGCGGCGGGTGACGGCGAGGTGCGGGCGGCGCGGCAGATTCCGCGGCGTGGTCGATCCTTTCGCCTCCTGACGCCGGCCGGAGCCGTGCCCATGTGCCAGATCCCGCTCGCCCGCCCGCCGCGCCGGGCGCTCGCCGCCTGCTCGCTCGTGATCCTGGGTGCGTGCACCACGTGGCGCGACCAGTCTGCGCCGCTCCCCACGGCGCAGCGGAGCATCGACGGGCCGCTGCGGATCACGCGCGGCGACGGGTACTCCATCCTGCTGGACGGGGCGGACGTGCGGGGCGACAGCATCATCGGCCTCTCCAGGATCGAGAAGCGCCGCGTGTCCATCCCGCTGGCCGAGGTCAGGCGGCTGGAGCAGCGGCACGACGACATCCTGGGCTCCGTGGCGCTGGCCGCCCTGGTGACCGCCGCCACCTTCGGCGCCTACATCTACTCGGTGCTGGCCTTTTTCGGCTCCGACTAGGCCGCGTGCACCATACCCGAAACCAGCCCGCCGAGATTCTCCGAGTGATGTCCAGACCCGATCGCTTCATCCGCCCCGTGCGCCGCTCGATGGCGGCGCTGGGCTGCGCGCTGCTGCTGGGCGGGTGCACCACCTGGCGCGAGCAGCCCAACCCGCTCCCCACCGTGCGGCGGACCCTGGACGGGCCCGTGCGGATCACGCGCCGCGACGGATCGTTCGTGGTGCTGGACCTGGCCGACGAGCGGGGCGACAGCGTGACCGGCGTGTCGAAGACCGCGAAGCGCCGCGTGTCGATCCCGGCGGATGAGGTGGCCCGGGTGGAGCAGCGTCGCCCGAACGAGCTGGCTACCGTGGCGCTCATCCTCCTCGCCGCCGCGGCGGCGTTCGGCGCCTACGCCTACAGCATCTTCAACGATCCCAACTACTGAACTCCGCCGCGGGCAGATGGGACGCGTCGCCGGCGGTACTCACGCAGGAAGCGGAGACGTTGCGCGCCGGGTGACGCCCGGGTGCGCGTCGCCCACGAGCTTCCAATCAGATGTTTCCAAAGTCCAAACCACGTCCTGAAGGAACGATGTACCGATCCAAGCGAATCACCCGCACCGTCCGCCGCTCGATGGTGGCGCTGGGCTCCGCGCTGCTCCTGGGCGCGTGCACCACCTGGACCGAGGCGCCGAACCCCAGCCCGTTCTCGAGCCGCGTCATCAGGGGCCCGCTTCGAATCGTGCGCAACGACGGGTTTTCGATCGTGCTGGAAGACGTTTCCGTGCGCAACGACAGCGTGGTGGGGCACGAGGCGGGCGACGACGCGGCGCTGGTGGCCGTGGCGCTGTCGGACGTCAGGAGGACGCAATCGCAGCAGGTGGAGCCGGTCAAGAGCCTGGGCGTGCTCCTGGTGGGCGCCGCGGCCGCGTTCGGCGCCTACGTCTACATGCTGATCACCAGCGAATCGACCTGAGCCCGCGCCGTTCCCGGCGTGCCGGGCCGAGGCCGGGCGCGCCCCTGTCCCCTGTCCCCTGTCCCCTGTCCCCTGTCCCCTGTCCCCTGTCCCCTGTCCCCTGTCCCCTGTCCCCTCGCCGATCCACTTCCCGCCTTCGGTGTAACACATTCGCGCGCTTGACGATGCTTGCGCGGCCGGGCGCCCGGGGCCAGATTCGGCCACGCCCCGGCCGCGCGTCCGTTCATCTTCCCCGACCTCTGATGGCGAAACAGATCCGCATCCTGCTGGTGGACGACCACGCCGTGCTGCGCGCCGGGCTGCGCGCGCTGCTCGAGGCCGAGCCCGGCTTCCTGGTGGTGGGCGAGGCGGCCACGGGCGAGGAGGGGGTGATGAAGGCCCGGCAGCTCCTTCCCGACGTGGTGCTGATGGACCTGTCCATGCCGGGCGCGGGCGGGCTGGCGGCGGTGAAGGAGATCAGCGCGCTGGGCCGGGAGATCCGCACGCTCGTCCTGACCATGCACGGCGAGGAGGAGCACCTCCTTCCCGTGCTGGAAGCCGGCGGCAGCGGCTACGTGAACAAGCGCAGCGCCGACGAGGAGCTGATCGAGGCGATCAAGACGGTGGCCAGCGGCGACGTCTTCCTCTACCCCAGCGGCGCCAAGCTCCTGCTGCGCGGCCTGAAGCAGAAGGCCGAGCCGGGGCAGGAAGACCCGCTGGAGAAGCTCACCGAGCGCGAGCGCGAGGTGCTGGGGTTCACGGTGGAGGGGTTCAGCAGCAGCGAGATCGGGAAGAAGCTGTTCATCAGCCCCAAGACGGTGGACACCTACCGCGCCCGCATCATGGAGAAGCTGAACCTGCACCACCGCAGCGAGCTGGTGCGCTTCGCCCTGCAGACGGGGCTGTTGAAAGCCGACTGACAGGGAACAGGGGACAGGGAACAGGGGACGGCCAGCCACCGCGTTTCGCCGGCTGTCCCCTGTTCCCTGTACCCTGTCCCCTGTCTCGAGAAAACCTGGAGACGAACCCACATGGCTCGAAGGGTTGTGGTGACCGGCGTCGGGATGGTGACGCCGCTGGGGAACAACGCCGATGACACCTGGCGGAACATCCTCGCCGGGAAGAGCGGCACCGGTCCGCTCACCAAGTTCCAGCTCGAGGGGCTGGACCCGCAGGTGTGCATCGCCGCCGAGGTGAAGGGCTTCGAGCCCGAGCCGGTGATCGACCGGCGCGAGGCCAGGCGCATGGACACCTTCATCCAGTACGCGCTGGTCGCGACGGACGAGGCGATGCGGATGGCCGGCCTGGGCGGGCTCGGACCCGTCCCCGATCCGGAGAACACGGGGACGATCATCGGCAGCGGGATGGGCGGGATCGACAACATCATGCAGACCCGCACCCTGATGGACGCCAAGGGGCCGGGGCGCGTGTCGCCGTTCTTCATCCCCGCCAGCATCATCAACCTGGCGCCGGGTCAGGTGGCGATGCGCACGGGGGCGACCGGGCCCAGCTACTCGCCCGTCTCCGCCTGCGCCAGCAGCAACCACGCGATCGGCGAGGCGTACCACGCCATCCAGCGCGGCGACGCCGACATGATGATCGCCGGCGGCACCGAGGCGTGCGTCACCGCCATCTCGTTCGCCGGGTTCGCCGCGGCGCGCGCGCTGGCCAACGTGTGGGACACGCCCGAGACCGCCAGCAAGCCGTTCGACCGGAACCGCAGCGGCTTCGTCCACGCCGAGGGCGCGGCGATCCTGATCATGGAGGAGTTGGAGAGCGCCCAGCGCCGCGGCGCGCCGATCCTGGCCGAGGTGCTGGGCTTCGGGATGAGCGCCGACGCCTATCACATCACCGCGCCGCCCGAGAACGGCGAGGGCGCCGCGCGGGCCATGCAGCGCGCGCTGAAGAGCGCCGGCATCGCGCCCGAGCAGGTCGACTACATCAACGCGCACGGCACCGCCACCCCGGTGGGCGACGTGGCCGAGACGCGCGCCATCCGCTCCATCTTCGGCGGCCACGCCGAGAAGCTGGCGGTGTCGTCCACCAAGAGCATGCTGGGCCACGCGCTGGGCGGAAGCGCGGCGATCGAGGCGGGGATCGGCGTCTTCGCCCTGCGCGACGCGGTGATGCCGCCCACCATCAACCTGAAGGACCCCGACCCCGACTGCGACCTGGACTACGTGAGCGAAGGGGCGCGGAAGAAGGAGCTGGACGTGGTGATCTCCAACTCCTTCGGCTTCGGCGGCGCCAACACCACGCTGGTGCTCAAGCGCTACGCAGGGTAGGCGGCCTCCACGCCACGGACACGAAAGAGACGCAGGGGTTCACAACGAGCCTCTGCGTTTTTCGTTGCCCACGCTCTCCACGCGGCTCCGTTCCACCAGTCGCGCCATTTTATGTAACCCGTTGCGTCCCAATGGGTTGGGTACGGATGATGCGTCCCCCTCCAGACCCCATCCCACGGACACCCACCGGTCCGGAAGAATGCCGGCGATCCACGCCGGAGCGCACGCGGCGAGTGTGCCGCGGCGCATCATCTTCAACCGGAGAGGCGATCGTGAAGAAGCTGAAGCTGCCGGTGGACGAGTTGCGGGTGGAGACGTTCGAGGCCGGTGACGTGCTCGAGGAGCAGGGCACCGTGGAGGCCCGCGCGTCGGGGCCGGGCGGCGGGTGCTGCACGCGGATCGACACCGGGTGCAACCCCGACATCACCACGGTCTTCACCGGCAACTGCCACAACTGCTGATCCGCCAGGCGCGGACGGCCACCGCGCCGCGAAATCGCGGCGCGCGACCCCAGACGAGGAGAATCCCCTGTGGAGAAGCTGAAGATGCCGGTGGAATCGCTGGACGTGGAGACGTTCGAGGTGGACGGCGCCCAGAAAGACGGGGGCACGGTGCACGCCCACATGACGCCCGCGGGCGGCGCGTGCTGCACGCGCGACCTCACCGGGTGCCACACCGTCAATTTCACCACGCCGTGTAACAACTGCTGATCGCGGCACGGCCGGCGCCCCTCCGCGGGTGAGGGGGCGGGCGCCGGCCCGGCGATCGTCGCGCGTGGAGCCGTGGAGGTACGGAGGGGACGCAGGGAGCGACGCTGCCCTTGCGTCCTCTCCGTTTCTCCCCGCGGGAACCTTCGTCTTCACCCGGTGGATGCGGGGCGGTTCCACGCTTTCGGCCGGCGTCAGGCTTGCGCGCCCGCCCCGCGCGCCTGACCCTTGTGGCGTTCGACGGCTCCCCGCCTAGGATCGACCGCCCAGCTTCCACGAAAGGAGTGTGGATGGGAAAGGTGAGACTCGACATCAGCATGTCGCTCGACGGGTTCACCGCCGGGCCGGACGTCCGTGGCGACAACCCGCTGGGCGACGGCGGCGAGCGGCTCCACGACTGGATGTTCTCGCAAGCCACCGAGACCGGGCGCAGGATCCAGCACGAGGTCTTCGACGGTGCCGGCGCGGTGCTCATGGGCCGGCGGGTGTTCGACCTCGGCAAGCCACACTGGGGCAAGGAAACATTCCGCCGCCTCCCGGTTTTCGTCATCACCCACCGCCCGCAGGAGCCGATCGCCGATCCAGGTGGAAGCGCCGTCACCTTCGTTTCCGAGGGCATCGGGCACGCGCTCGCCCAGGCCCGATCCGCCGCGGGCGACCGCGACCTTGTGGTGATCGGCGGCGCGGCCGCCGGCCGCCAGCTCCTGAACGGCGGGTTCGTCGACGAGTTGCGCCTGCACCTGGTTCACCTCCTGCTGGGATCCGGCACCCCTCTGTTCGAGCCCCCCGGCGGCGGGTTCCGGCGGCTCCCGCTGACGCGGCTGGTCGAGGACACCGGCGTCACGCACTTCACCTTCGATGCGAGCGGCGCGAGCGCGCAACCGTGACTCCAGGGATGACGGACGAACCGCTGGAGACCGGACTGATCGGCGGTCCGGAGAAGCGCGAGATCGCGATCGCCGACTACGATCCGGAGTGGCCGAAGAAGTTCGAGAGGCATGCCGCGATCATCGCCGGCGCGCTCGGCGCCACCGCCCTGCGGATCGAGCACGTCGGTTCGACGGCGGTCCCCGGGCTGGCTACCAAGCCGATCATCGACATTCTGGCCGTGGTGCGGGATTCCGCGGATGAGTCCGCGTACCTGCCCCAGCTGGAAGCGGCGGGGTACGTCTTGCGGGTGCGGGAGCCGCACTGGAACGAGCACCGGATGCTCCGAACCCCTGAACGGGACGTGCACGTCCACGTCCTCTCCGAAGGGTGCCCCGAGATCCAGCGGTACCTGACCTTCCGCGACCGCCTGCGCCGCAACGATGACGACCGGCGACACTACGAGCAGACCAAGCGCGAGCTGGCCACCCGGACGTGGGGCGACATGAACGACTATGCGAACGCCAAGACCGGCGTGGTGGAAAGCATCCTCGCCGCGTCGGAGGCCGCGGGCACGGATCGCCGCGCCCCCTGAAGCTCATCCCCAGGCATACAGGAGGGAGTCGTCGAAGATGTGGATGCAAGGCGCCTGAATGTATGGCGAGCGCTTTCGGACTTGTTCCTGGACACCGAACCTGACGAGATCACGTTCAAATACATTGCTCGCACCGTGCTCGAATCCGAGTACTCTCCGTCGGAAATCCATTCAATCCTTTGGGGTGAAGTATTCCCCGTGCTCAAAGACAACCTGGAAAGCGTTGCGGGCGTCTGGGCTGGGTGGCCTGATGATTGGCTGCTGAAGAACATCAGGGTAACCAGCGGCACTCCGGCGATCCAGGGCAATGTGGAAGTAATTCGTGAAATCAAAAGGTATTGGGCCAACGTCGCCGGCTATCTTCCACCAGAATATACCTGACAAGTCATCCCAGCCGGCCCTCGGTCGTTCGGGGCCGTCGGGCATCGAGAATTCCGAATTTTCTTGACCTGGGCCGTGCAGCCGGGCAGCTTGGGGGGCACCAGCCCCTCAGGGATTCGCGCGCGCCCGGCGCGCGATCCCGCCCTACTCTACCACGTTCAGGGACACGACATGACGCTCTACGGCACCGGAAGCATTCCGCCGGGATGGGTCGGCGGATTCGCCCAGTCGAACCCCGCATTTGCCTATCCCGACCCCGACCTTTCGTCGTTGCCGATGCTGGGCAACATGGACAACATCGTTCTGCTCCAGCGCCAGTGGCCGGTGAAGTGGCCCGAGTTCAGCTGGGAAACGATCCCGGGTGAGCCCGGCTCCCGGTGCTTCCAGATGTTCGCCCCCTACATCTCCCGGCTCGGCTACACCGACGAGGGCCGGGTGTACTCCATCATCTGCCCGCAGCAGGGCGTCTGGCTCGGCGAAAAGATCTGCCTGAACGTGGAGGTGACCGTGACCGGGCAGCGCGGGTGGGTGGACGAAACGACGCGGGAGTTGGCCGGCGACATGACCGTGGAGGGACGGATCTGGTTCACGCCGGGGAAGTACCAGGGCGCGGAGTTCCAGGACTTGTGGATCCTGCTCAAGTACCTCGAGCCCCACTTCCCGATGGACAAGGAGAACTCGATCCGGGTCACCACCTACCTGCGCGGGAACCCCGACCAGCCGATCTTCCCGATCTGGAAGGGGCAGGACACCCGCTTCGAGAGCCCGCCCTTCGCGCAACACCCCGAGGCGTGGTCGGTCGGGAACCTGGACGTGGAGATCGGCCCGATCAAGAAGATCAACGATCCCGTCGTCGACGACTTCAACGCGCTGGTCATGAAGGGCTTCAACCTGGCCTCGGGCAACCTGCTGCTGCCGGGCAACGTGCTCTCCTGGAACGTGTGGTTCACCGAGCCGAAGCTCGTGAACCAGGTGGCGTGGAGGGAGCACGCGGAGCGGTGGCGGAAGTCCATCGACACGCACCACGGCTCCCCCCACGGGAACGGAACGATAGCGCGGTACTTCGATGGCACCCCCTTCAGCCCCCTGGAGTCGGATGTCGAAGAGGTGTTCCAGGAGATCGAGCGTTACATCAGAGGCCTGATCTAGGTCTAGGGCGTCTCCCCTCCGGGCGCACGGCGGCGCGCGTCCAACGCGGGGAATCAGTTGGCACAGGTGGGGGAGGCTTCTCGCGCGGGGCCTTCCCCCTGTTTTGGGATCCCGGGAATCCACGCGGCGCCGGCGCAGGAATCACCTCCACGTCAACGAAAGGGCGGGTTGCGCATGATCACATACGCGGCGTTCTCGGAGTATCCGGTCAGCGCGTCCGAGTTCAAGGAATCGCCGGACGGGATTTACACGCGCGAATGGAACACCACGAACCACGAAGACCCGCTCGGGCACATCAGATTGAACGAGGACAAGACCGCGCTGGTGCTCAAGCGGGGGGTATACCGCCTCACAGGCTTCTCGTCGCTTACGATGATGGCCGGCGTGTACCCGGTGATCGACACGGTCAATGCATATCCGGGCTGCTGCTACGTCTACGACGCGGCCCGATGGCCCGTGCTACCGGGCCCGCACGATGCGGACTTCGCCGAGTTCATGGCCAGTCTGTTCGCGGTCGGCAGCATTGCCGTGGCGATGTATTCGGGGCTGAGCGTGTTCGAGTGCATCGTCGCGGTCCGCGGCGCACCTGCCAGGGTGTCGGTCGCGCACCAGTGCGGCTACGTCTCGGCCAAGGCCGTGAACAAGGTGTACGTTCGAGTGGGTGGCGGCGATTCGCTCTATCACCAGACGGCCAAGATTTCGGTCTATCAGATGGAGTGATGCCCGAGCGGCCGGCTTACCAAATCACGGCAGCCGCAGGTCATCCCTCCCGCGGCTGCCGTGTGTTTGATGCTAGCCATCTCGCGCCGCCAGCCGCCGCACCACCTCTCGGCGCCCTACTCGACGCCAACCTGCGCGAGGTCATCGAACTCTTGCTCGAAGACGGCGAGCCGCGTCTGGATGCCGAGTTCGTACGGACCGGACGGTCCTACGGCGCGGCTAGCGGCTAGCTGCAAGCGATTAATCCGGGTTCATCGCAGATTCCATTGCAGCAGGTCTTCTGCTCGCTCGCACCGAGCCCGCCTGCGGATTCGCGGATGAACGGACGAGCGGGGGACGACACGCGCCGTCCCCCGCTCGTCCGTTCGATCCACCGCTCAACCGCAGATGTCGATGGAGTCGCAGGTGTCGCAGGTGGGATACACGGTGTTGGCGCACTCCGGGCGGGTGACGCGGCCCTGCACGGTTCCCCGCTGGGCGGCACCCTGCGTCTCGGTGGAGAACGAGTCGACCCGCAACTCGTCGGGCGAGAGCGACAGCTTCTTCATCATCACGGCTCCTCAATCGCAGGTGGGCCCGGTGTTGGCGCACTCGGGACAGGTGCGCAGCGGGCGCGTGGTGACGATCGCGCGCGCCATCATCTCCTCCGCGCGGCAGTCGCAGGTGGGATACACGGAGTTGGCGCACTCCGGGCAGGTGTACGGCCGGGTGGTGACGTGGCCCTGCACGGTTCCCAGCCGGCCCGCGCCCAGCGTCTCCGTGGGGAACGAGTCGACCCGCAGCGCCTCGGGCGAGAGCGACAGCTTCTTCATCATCACGGCTCCTTCGCTGAAAGGGGTGATCTTCGCCGCGCGGCGCGCCACGCCGACGCGGGGTTCACGAGACGGTACGGGCTCCGTCACCCACGCCACCGTCGCCGCGCCGCCCGGCCATTGCATCTTTGGTCGTGAACCAGATAGAAAGACTCGTGCTTCCCACCCTGCGCGTCAAGCGGGACTGGGCGATCTGTGCCGCGGTTCCCTGACGCTGGTTTCCGCGCGGGGGCCCGATGCGCGCGCCACGCCGCCGCGCCGCCCGTGCTGGCCGTCACCGTGGAGTTGGCCGGCGGGCCGCGGATCGAACCCAACGGCCATGGAGTCCATAGCTCCAGACGCCACCGCCGCAGTTGAATCCGAGCGTTGGGCCGCTGAATGACATCGCGGCAGCCGCAGGTAATCCCTCCCGCGGCTGCCGTGTGTTTGATCGGCTGGCCCGTCTCAGGCCGCGAGCCGCCGCACCACCTCTCGCGCGCCCTTCCGGTACACGGTCAGGCACACCAACTCGTTTTGGGGTCGCACCTCTCACCAGCGGCTGTGAGATCTGCCCGCAACCACCATGACGTGGGAATCCCGCGTTTGATGCCCGTCTAACATCCCGACGCTGTCCTATTGTCCTGCGGTTTCTCACAGGTGCAGATGCTACGCGTAAGCAGATCACGTACGCGCGCTTCAATGTTGGCGACGTTCACGTTGCACGTCGTTGCGCCTGTTCTGACTGGTGCGACGATCTATCTGCTCTACCGCACTGAGAATCTCTATGTCTTTCGCTGGGTGGCAGCCGTCGGTGGATCTTCAGTTGTGGACGGCTTGCGCGGCTACATGACGGGGCCAGGTAAACTCCTGCCCCCGTGGGTTCGATTCGTCTTGCCGGATGGATTGTGGGTCTATGCACTCACGTCGTGCATGATGCTGATCTGGGGCACGTCTGGTGGCGGCGCCGGTCGGTTCTGGACCTATTCAGGCATCGCAATCGGGATCGCCGGCGAAGTCGGTCAAGGCATGGGTTGCGTCCCCGGCACGTTCGACGTTCTCGATCTGTTCATAAGCACAGTGGGCTTCGCCGCAGCAATACTCCTCACGCCTGGACGTCCCGAGCCATGCACAAGAAGCATCTAATCTCGGCACTTGCTCTAGCGGCTTTCGGAGCGCTCGCGGCAGGAAGCGCTGACAGCAGCACGGACGCGCCGTCCTCAACTACCGTGTCGTCATCACCAACGAGCGCGCCTCCGGTCAGCTCGGCACCTGAGCAAACAAAGGCGGAGTACATCCAGCAGGTCGACAGAGAGCTAAAGTCTCTGACGACCTTTGACGGATCAACGTACCGGTCGAGCAAGGACGCGATAATGGTCGAAGTGGCTTTGTTTGCCGCTTGGGCGACGGTCATACGTAAGGCAGATGGCTACACTCTATCGTCGTCCGAGCGGGCGCGTGTAGACCGGCTCAAAACCCGCGCTTCCGAAATCCAGGCCCGGGAGTTCCCCCAGATGCGAGCGGCATGGGCCAACATCTTAGCGAACGCGTTGTGGGAACATGATGTTATTGTCAGCACCGGAGGGGAGGCGAATCGAACCTTGCGCCTGACATCCGCTATATTCGCTTCTAACGGCAACATCGCGGAAATTCAGCGTACCGTGCACGATCCACTTGATGCGCTCCGCTTCAAACGCGTCGAGTATCGCTGGTATCGTGGGGCTGACGAGTACACCTACTATCGCGTAGAAACGCCGCCCGACCGCGCGGTTCGTCTGATCACGGAGACCGGTTGGTCCGCCGAGTAGCGTCTGGTGTTTGTGTGTTTGTAGGCCGTCGGACAAGACATTGCGGCAACCGCAGGAATCCCTCCCGCGGCTGCCGTGTGTTTGATCGGCTGGCCCGTCTCAGGCCGCGAGCCGCCGCACCACCTCCCGCGTGCCCTTCCGGTACACGGTCAGGCACACCAACTCGTTCTCCGGATCGCGCGCCTCCCACCAGCGGCTGTGCTGCTGCTTGATGATGGTGTAAGCGGGCTTCGCGGCGGCCGCGGGCGCGGGATCCTTCGGGTTGGCAGGCATCGCGGACTCCGATTCTCCCACAACGCTCCTCTGCCGCTGGACAAAGGGATATCAATCCGATAATCTGATTCCGAGCATTCGACATCTCAACAGGATCAGCCGATGCGTTCTTCACCTTCGGTCACCGAGGTCGCCCGCAACTTCGCGGAGTATGTGAACCGCGTAGCATTTCGGGGCGAACGATTCGTTCTGATGCGTGGCCGTCGTGCCGTGGCCGAGTTGCGCCCGGTTCCCGCCGGCATGCGCCTGGGCGACCTTCCCGGACTGCTCGCGTCTTTGCCCCGCCTGGGTCCGGAGGATGCGGCCTCGTTCGAGAACGACCTTGCCGCCGCGCGCGATCAGCTTGGAAGTCTGCCGGAGAGGGATGTGTGGGAATCCTGATCGATTCCAGCATTCTCATCGCGCATGAGCGGGGAAGGCTGGACATTTCCCTGCACCTGAGCGGACGTGAGGACGAAGAATTCTTCGTGTCCGTGGTGACTGCCAGCGAGCTGCTGCACGGGGTGCACCGCGCTCAGGATGCAAGCGTGCGCGCCCGCCGCTCAGCCTTCGTCGAAGCATTGCTGGAGCGTTTCCCGCTGCTCGGAATCGAGCTTTCGACGGCCCGCACCCACGCACGGCTGTGGGCTGACCTGGCAGCCGCCGGAACGCCCGTTGGACCGAACGATTTGTGGCTCGCCGCCACCGCGGTCACGCACGGCCTCGCGTTGGTCACCGCGAATCTGCGGGAATTCCGCCGTGTTCCAGGGCTGAACGTCGAGGAGTGGGCCGCGGCCTGACCATCGGCTGCAGGGGATGCGGGAACGTCCAGGGCTTCGCGCCGTTGTGCCGCTCAGGAACCACTGCGGCAGCCGCGGGTGAGTCCCGGCGGCTGCCGTGTGTCTCTCGGCTCGACCGTCTCACGCCGCGAGCCGCCGCACCACCTCCCGCGCGCCCTTCCGGTAGACGGTCAGGCACATCAGCTCGTTCTCCGGATCGCGCACCTCCCGCCAGCGGCTGTGCTTCTGCTTGATGATGGTGAAGGCGGGCTTCTCGTCGGCGGCGGGCGTGGGGTCCTTCGCGTCGTCAGGTGTCGTGGACTCCAATCCTCTTGACCCGGGCCGTCCAGCGCCGGCCCCCGGACCCCGACCCTTGTCGTCGTTCGGCCGCTGGGCATTTCCCTCGCCCGTGGTTAGAATTGACTCATCGACGAGTTGCCCCCGATCCCGGCGAAACATGCATACCTACACCGCCGTTGTTGAACGCTGCGCGGATACAGGTCTCTACGTGGGTTATATCCCTGGATTTCCGGGGGCGCACACTCAGGCCGAGACACTGGACGAACTTGACGCCAACTTGCGCGAGGTCATCGAGCTCTTGCTCGAAGACGGCGAGCCGCGACTGGACGCCGAGTTCGTAGGGACTCACACGGTCACCGTAGCCGCCTGACGTGGGCGACGTTCCAGTTCTGAAACCACGTGAAGTCACGGCCATCCTGGAGCAGCTCGGCTTCGAAGAGGTGCGCCAGAAGGGGTCGCATAAGCAGTTCCGGCACCCGGACGGACGGGCGACCACTGTTCCGTTTCACGCGGGGCGTGACATCTCACCGATCCTCCTGCGCCGCATCATCGGTGACATCGGCCTTACTGTCAGCGATTTCCTCCAGCACCGCTGATCCGCACGCGGTTTGACCACATCGGCGGCGGCGGATGCGGAAGCCCCTCCGTGCTTTCGCGGGACAAAAGCCTCGCACGGGCGGCGCCGCACCCTTTGACCCTTGTTCGTCAGACGACTGAAACGACCTCGGCAGCCGCAGGTAATCCCTCCCGCGGCTGCCGTGTGTTTGATCGCTGGCCTGTCTCACGCCGCGAGCCGCCGCACCACCTCTCGCGCGCCCTTCCGGTAGACGGTCAGGCACACCAGCTCGTTCTCCGGATCGCGCACCTCCCGCCAGCGGCTGTGCTTCTGCTGATGATGGTGTAGGCGGGCTTCGTTGTTGATGCGTGGAGTCGTTTCGGGTCGTCAGGCATCGTCGGCGGCGACCGATGCGGTTGACGCAGCGAAACTCGCGAGATAAGACTCTTCCGAAAAAAGGATTTGGCCATATCCTTCAAATTGGGCGCCCTGAGCACCGGTTGCACGCACCGCGAGCGGAGCGCGACAAACGCCGCAAACGCGGATTGCCCGTCTATAGAGCTCGAGCCAATCCCTCTTTGTGACGAAACGCATTCTGGCGGCGCTCGGTGCACTCGGCGTGCTCCTGCTCGCACTGTCGAAGATCGGCGAAACGCCGATCGCTCCGGGTTACCCTACCGGTTTTCACCCTTCCGCGAGCTGCCCCTCCCCCGGTGCGCTCTGCTTTGAGACGGACGCCGAGGACGTTCGCGTGCTCGTGAATCTCAGCCTCCGTCAGTCGGGTGCTTCGGTCGGAACTTGGACGGCGGACCTCAGCGACGGGACGCGACTCACCGCGCGCGCACGGCGCATATCCGGAAATCTCTGGAATCTCAGAATCGCCTCGGACACCGCGGGCGGATGGAGAAAATTCCTCTGGCAGAACGGAGCGGTTCTCACGGTTCGAAACCAGTCTGCAAGCCAACTCTTCCTGCACGATTGGACGATCTATCCTGAGAAAGCGAGCCGTGACTCGAAGGCGCGTGCCCGGTGGAGAACGATATGGTTCTTCATCTGCCTGGCTTTTTTCATCGTCGGCGCCGTCGCCGCCGTTGCTGACCAGCTAACAAAGCAGCCGGAGCGGCCCGAACTCAGCCGGCAGATCCTCGCGTTGATCCATTCCGTTGTTGCCGAGATTGAGGGGACTTCCGAACCGGAGACCCAGCAAATCCGCAAATTGCTCGAGCTCATTCTGATTCGCGGCGTGCCGGCCAACGAGGCGCTGGAACGGGTAGCTCCGGGGCAAAGCACGGTTGCCCGCTCGGCGCTTTTCTTCCGGACGCGGGCCAAGTTCAGAAACCAC
>Ga0207706_10001576_pt1 | contig 22614 bp, 20 predicted proteins | sample KBSC53metaG_FD_184318 | JGI IMG/M metagenome (GOLD analysis project Ga0207706, IMG submission 184318) | Corn rhizosphere microbial communities from Kellogg Biological Station, Michigan, USA - KBS C5-3 metaG (SPAdes) (version 2) | ecosystem: Host-associated > Plants > Roots > Rhizosphere > Soil ... | reverse complement strand
CCGCACTGTGCTTGACTGCGTTCGTCAGCAACTCGTTGATCGTCAGCGCGATCGGGATCGACTCGCTCTCCGCCAGCATCCATTGGCGAACCGCCTCGTCGAGCACGCCGAAACGAATCGTGCGCCCGAACGTGCGCTGCACCGACGCCGTGATCGCCTCGATCATGTCGGCGAAGTTCAGCAAGCCGCTCGTGCCGACCTGCATGCCGTGGACCTGCGCAATCGCCTGGACTTGGCCGACGACCTCCGCGATCGCTCCGGCCACCTCGGGCTTGTGCAGCGAGATCTGCTGCAGCAGCCCGGCGACGCCCTGCAGGTTGTTCTTGATGCGGTGATGAACCTCACGCACCAGCATCTCGCGCTGCGCGATCGCCGCCTCCAGGCGCGCCTCCTGCGCAGCTCGCTGCTCGGTCACATCGGATGCGACCATCAGCAACTGGTCCGGCGGCTCGCCGGCCCCGCCCGCGAGCGGCAGATAACGCGCCTCCCAGACCTGGACGTGGTCATCGACCATGAATCGGTACTCGCGCGTCGTCACCGCCGCCGAAACGAGCGCCTGCTCCATGTCGGCGCGGCGCACCGCAGCGGTGGCCGGCGCGTACATCTGCTCGGGCGTTCGACCGATCAGCGCAGCACGGGGCTTGCCGACCAGCTGCGCTGCGACCTCGTTGAGTTGCAGCAGCTTCAGCGTGCGCGCGTCACGCAGGCTGATGGCCAGCGGTGCCGCCTCGATCACACGCTGCAGCGAGGCCTGAGCTTCCGACATGCGCGCCTCGGCCAAGCGGCGCCGTTCGATGTCGAGCAGCGCGTAGGTCAGCTGCGGCCCGCTCGATTCGCGCCCGGTCGCAACGACATTGCCGACGACCCAGAACTCGCGGCCGTCGCGCGCCTTGATGCGGCATTCGAAAGTCGACGCCTCGCCTTCGACGAGCTCGGCGAGCGGGTCCTCGCGGCGCAGCGGATGATCGGGTTCAGGCGTCGCAACCGTCGAGATCGGCAGGTTCACGAAGTCAGCCACGTCACCGCCGAACATGCGGCGTGCCGAACGGTTCATCCACTCGATGCCGTTCGGGCCGACCGTGACGATGCCCACCAGCACCGAGTCCAGGATCGAGCGCGTCCGTTCGGCCTGCAGCGCAACCGATCGCTCGGCGCGCCGCCGCGCGTCGACGTTGACGTAGGACGCGATCACGCCGCCGGTGAGGTCGCCCGGCGTGACGAGCCGCTTGCTCGCCTGCACCCAGAGCAGCCGCCCGTCGCGCGTGCGCAGCTGGCGCTCGCCGGTCCACACGCCATGCAGCCGCAGGTTCGTGTCGACCTCGCCCCAGCGCTGCTCGAACTCCGCCGGGCTCGCGAACAGTTCGACCAGCGGCATCACCGACAGCTCGGCCACCGAATAGCCGACCAGCCGGGCGAGCGCCTGGTTCGCCCGCTGGACGATGCCATTGCGAATGAACGCGATGCCCACACCCGACAGGTTGAACATCAGCTCGCGGTCGCGTGCCAGCGTCTCGAGCTCGAGCTGCTGAAGCTTCAGCCGCGTGACGTCCGACAGCACGGCGATCGCCTCGTGCGCATCGGGGGCCAGCGCGCTGCGCCGCACCGACAGCGAGTACCAGCGCGGGCGCGCGTCGCTCGTGCCGCCACCTGCGAGCTCGAACTCGGTCTCGAAGATGCCGCCCCCGGCAAGCGCCTCGTCGATCTCGCGAGCCAGCTGCCCGGAGAACATGAGCCCGCCGAACAACTGCTGCAGTCCGCTGCCGGAGGCGCTGCCGGCCACGAGCCCGAGCATCGTCTCGAAACGACGGTTGCAGCGGACCAGCACATTGCCGCGCAGGTACGCGATGCCGGCGGTGCTGCTCTCGAGGATCGTCGCGAGCTCGTGCAGCAGCTGCTCGCTGCGCTGCTGGGCGAGCTCCTGCTCCGTCACATCGAGCGTGACGACCGAGGTCGTGCGCTTGCCGGAGGCGAGCGTCGCAGGCTCGACCCGCGTCAGCAGCCAGCGCTCGCCCAGTTCGACATGGCGAATCGCATAGCGGACCTCGGCGCGCTCGCCGCGACGCAGCGCGTCCTGCAGGCGCTCGAACTCGGGCATCGATGCAGGCGCAACCACGTCGCGCCCGATGCTCTGCAGCGTGGCAGCCGCTGCGCCGGGTTCGCTGCTGCCGGCCGCGCGCTGCCGGACCCAGCCCGACGACTCCTGGAACGTCGCGATGCCGACACCGGCGGTATCGATCAGCGCGCCGATCTGGACTTGCGCGAGGTCGCGTTCCTCCTCGACGCTGCGGTCCTCGACGATCGCCATGTAGCGGCGCTGCCCAGGCACCGTCTCGTGGCAACGCACCACCGAGCGCAGCAGCCGGGCCGGCGCGCCGAGGGGCGTCACCGCGCCTTGGCGCCGGACCGCGGGCCCGCCCGGCTGCGGCGCCGTCTCGTCCTCGCCCCACGCGAGCAGTTGCTGCAGCTCGAGCGGCGCGTCGGCCAGCGACACCGGCGCGACACCCGCCAACGCATCGAACGCCGGATTCGTTCGCACCAGCAGCCCGCTCGCATCGAACAGCACCATGCCGACCGGGCTCAGGTCGAACCAGTCGTCGAGCTCGCGCAGCGAATGATCGGCGCGTGCGCGCGCGACGTGTTCGGCCGTCACGTCCTGCAGCACGGCGAGCAGCACATGGCTGCCGTCGTCGGCCGTCAGGATGCGGCGGGCGACGCGGAACGCCCGCTCGCGACCGCCGGCATCGATCAGCCGGCCTTCCATCAGGTCGCGCTCGATGGCGCGGCCGGCCGTTGCAGTCAGCTGGGCCCGGCGCGCGCGGTTGAGCGATTCGTCTTCGGCCGGCATCAGCTCGAGCGGGTCGCGGCCGATCAGCTGATCGCGGCGGTAGCCCGTGAATTCGACGAACGCCGGGTTCACGTCGACGAAGCGATACGACGTGTCCTGCAAGGTGGCCGGGAACGGCGACTCCCAGAACGTCGCGATCATCTCGCGCAGGCTCGCGCGGTCGAGCAGCGGCGCGGTCGGGCTGGTCAGGCCGAGGTCGGGGGCGATCGACGGCACGGCCGAGTCGGGCGTCACGTGAACGACCCAATAAGCGGAGTCCAGACGGCGCCAGCGCATCACCGCGCTGCGCCCTCCGGCCAGTGCAATCGCCGGTGCCAGGTTCGGGCGCGGTGCGCCGCTCGCAGCGCGCTCCAGCCAGCTCACCGCCTCGGCGCCGAGCACGCCGTGAAGCTGGTGCAGCGGCATGCCCACCTCGCACGGCAGCAGCCGCAGCGCAGCGGTGTTCGCCAACACGACGCAAGGGCGCTGATCGAACACGATCACCGCGTCGCCCAGCAGGTCGAAGAAGTCGCGCCAGCCGGCGAGGCCGGGCCAGGCGGAGTGGGCGCTCGTCATGAGGGGTGGCGTCGCGAACGGCACATCGCCGCAGTGTGCCGCGCGACGCGCGCCACACCAAGCCCGACACTCACTCCAGTTCGGCGGCCTGCATCAGCGCGCGCAGCTGCGCGCGGTTGATCTCGTTGACGCTCATCATCAGTTTCTCGGCCGCTTCGCGGAAGTCGAACAGCGACTCGCTCTCGACCGCCCGCACCACGTCGAGGTACGGCTGGAACGGGCCAGTCTCCTCGACCAGCGCCTGGCGCACGCGCTCGGGCACCGGGATCGATTCGAGCAGCTGCGAGAACGGCTGCTGGAACATGCGGTCGAGCAGCGAGAACACGCCGCAGATGAACACCTCGTTGCGCATCTCCTCGTCGCCGACGCCGCGCGAGAGCTCTTCCATCAGCAGGCCGCGGCGCACGGCCGCGAACATCACCGGCTTCAGGTTCACGTCCTTGCTCGCGGTGGCCAGCAGCAGTGCGAGCCAGCGCTTCAGGCGCTGATAGCCAAGCATCATGATCGCGTGACGGAACGAGCTGATCTCGACGCGCAGACCGAACGCCGGCGAGTTGATGTAGCGCAGCAGCTTGAATGCGAGCGGCGGGTCGCGCTTGAGCGTCGCCTCGAGTTTCTCGATCGGCTCTTCCTTGTCGACCCGATGGATCAGCTCGACGATCACCTGCATGTCGGGTGCGGCCACTTGCTTGCCGCTGCGCGCGGCGGTGGTCGTCACCGCATCGTCGATCGGCCAGCCGAGCACGGCTTGCGCGCCGCGCTGGAAGCACGCCTCCATGTCGGCCACCGAGCGCACGCCGGACTGCACGTACTGGATCGTTCTCGTCACGCCCGGCGGGGCGGCGATCTCGCCGACCCGGCGCTCGTCGGCCAGATCGATGATCGAGTACTTGAAGCACGGCAGGATCTCGCGCGGCAGCTCCTGCAGCGGGCGGCCTTTGAGCAGCAAGGTGCTGCCGTTCGCGTGCAGCGCGATGATCGCCGCCGAGTTGACCGGATCGGTTGCCATGAAGGCCGGGATCTCGACCATGAGGTTGGCCGACGGCTGCGCGCCGATCAGGTCCTGCAGCAGGCTCTCGCTGACGACGTTCATCGACACCCGCCCGCCGCTCGCGGGCCAGACGTTGCCGACTTCGTGTAGCAGCTGCGCGACATCGAGCACCGCGTCGGGCCGCAGCGGCATCACGGTCAGGCGCGTCGCCGTCACCGACCGGTTGCGATCGATGAAAGGGGAATATCCGAGGGCGATCTGTCCGAGGATGGAAGGATCGCTCACTCGTTGACTCCGACTGCAGTCATTTCAACCCAGGTAATTGAACAGCGAAAGTTTCTGGACCATCGAATAGGTCTTGAGCGCCGCATCGTAGCCGGTTTGCTGGTTCCCGAAATCGGAAATCGCCTGCGTCATGTCGAGCGACTCGGCATTCGATCGTTCGGTCTGGCTCGAGAGCTTGAGCGCCGAGAGACGATCAGTAACACCATCGGCGCGGTTCAGGGTCGCACCGACCTGGCTGCGCGCGGACTGGAGCTGGCCCATCACCGAGTCCAGCGCCGCCAGATTGCCGGAGTTTGCCTGCGCATTCTGCGTGTTGCTGCGGTTAGACGTGTTCAGATCGGCAATCGCCTGGTCGACGGCACCGAACACGCTCAGCGTCTGCGACGATGGGGCGAGCGTGAAGGAGTCGCCGTCGGCCGGCGTGCCGGTGATGGTCGCCGACATGCCGTCGATCTGGATCGCCTGCGGCGACTTGAATGGCGCGGCGGCCGAGGTCGTGCCGGCATCCGTGTCGGTAATCGTGTAGGTCGTCGGCGTGGTCGTGGCGTCGAAGTCCACCGTGTAGGAATGGCCGAGCACCGCCGACGGGTCGGAGACCTGACCGGTATCGATCCGTGCCGACCCGGTATTGCCGCTCGCTGCGCCCGTCACGAAGGTGCCATTGCCGGTGCGGGCTGTCATCCATGCGCTCTGGCCGTCGATCGTCAATGGCAGCGGCTCGCCGGAGGCGGCCTGCTGCGCGCCGGCCTGCCCGGTGAACTGCACGCCGCCCGTCGCGTCGACGAACGGGGCCTGGTCGGCCGACTGGCCGCCGAACAGGTAGGTGCCCGCACCATCGGTCCGGTTCGCGATCGAGAACAGCTGCTTGCGCATCTCGCTCACCTCGCCGGCAATGCTCTTGCGGTCGGCATCCGACAGAGCGGTGTTGCCGGCCTGCACGAGCTTTTCGCGAATCTGCTGCAGCAGCTCGCCCGCGTCGCCGAGTGCACTCTCGGTCAGCGTCATCGCGTTGGTGCTCGCGTCGACGGCGCGCTGGTTCGCGGTGCTGCGCGCCTCGGCAGCGAGCGCGCGCTCGGCGCGAGCGGCCGCGGCCGGATCGTCGCTCGCGCGGTTGACGCGCTTGCCGCTCGTCAGCTGCTCCTGGGCGTTGGCCAGGTTCTCCTGGCGTGTCATCAGCTGATCGAGCGAGATGTTGTAGGCGTTCGCGGTGGCGATGTGCATGGCTGCCCTCCTGGCTCGTGCTTTCGGTTCGTTCTAGCGGTCAGGCGCCCACCGTCTGCAGCATGGTGTCGAACACCGACTGCGCAACCTGCAGGATCTTCGCCGCGGCCTGGTAGCTCTGCTGGAACTGGATCAGCCGGGCCGCCTCTTCGTCGAGATTGACACCGGAAGCGTTCGCGCGCGCCGTCTCGGCGGCGGTGGCCACGCCGCTCGAGATCGTGGTCGCGGCCTTGCTGCCCTGCACGCGCACGCCGATGTCGGAGATCGCGCTCGCATAGGCGTCGGTGATCGTGAGGGCGGAACCGGCGGAGCCGTTGGGCAGCGGGGTCGAGGCGACGATGCCGATATCGGCCAGGCCGGCAAACGCCAGCGCGTTGCCGTTGTTGCTCTGGACCGAGGTCGTCGGCGCGACGGTGACGACATCGCCCGCCTTCGGAACGCCGTCGAGATCGAGCTCGAATCCGTTCACGCTGATCGGCGTGCCGGCGGTCCACGTGAGTGGCGTGGCTGGTGGTGCGGGAGGGCTGGTCGTCGTGGTCGTACCGTCGGTCATCGACCACGAGTAGGTCCCGTTGTCGTCGTCGAACGTGATCGTCGTGGTCATGGTGCCGTCGTAGGCCGGATCGACCGCGGCGAGCGACGCCACCGTGGCGGTGCCGGTGTTCGCGCTGCCCATGCTGGCCACGAACGGTGCGGCCGCGGCCAAACCTTTCGGGCTCGACAGCACGGCCCGCATGTTCTGCGCGGCGCTCGCGACCGGCTGCAGCACGAAGCGGTCCCCCGCCAGCGGCGTGCCGAGAGTCAGTTGAAGCGTGACGCCATCGAAGGTGACGCCGGGCGGAGTCGCGACGTCCGCCGCGGCAAACCCGGTCGCACCACTGACGACCTGCTGATCCAGGCGCCGCGTGACCGTGTAGTTCGAACCGTCGAAGCTGACGTCGTAGTCGCTGGCCTGCACCTGGGACGGGTCGCTGACCTGGAGCGTCAGGCTCGCCGTGCCGGTGTTGCTGCTGGCGTCGAGCACTCGCGGCGAGCCAACCGAGAACAGCGCCCCGCCCGGCTGCGCCGGATTGCTCAGGTCCAGGCCGAGCGACTGCTGCTTGTTCAGCGCGCCGCTGAGCGCGGTCGCCATCTGACCGAGCAGGTTGTTCGCCGCGCTCAGGTCGTTGTTCTGGAAGCGCAGCAGGCCGGCGATCGAGCCGCCCTGCAGCGAGTCGGCCATCACCGGTCGGTTGACGCCGCCTTCCTGCAGCGCGAGCTGGACCTTCGCCGAGTCGAACGGATCTGGAATCGCCTTGAGCGTGTTCGCGTTCGAGCCGAGCACAAGGTTCTGGCCACCGCCGATGAACAGGCCGACACTGCCGTCGTCGGCCGCAACCGTCGTCACGTTGACGAACTCGCCGATCTGGCTCACCAGGCGGTCGCGCTCGTCGAGCAGATCGTTGGGCGACTGGCCAGTGCCGCGAATCTGCGAGATCTGCAGGTTCAGCTTGGCGACTTGCTGTGCGAGCGTGTTGACGGTGCCCACCGAGCTCTTGACCTCTTGCGTGACCCCGGTTTGCAGCGCCGACAGCTGGTCGCCGGCGGCGCGAAAGCGCGCCGCGAGATCCTGCGCCTGGCTCAGCACGACCTGGCGTGTGGCCGAGTCGGCCGGCTTGTTCGACAGGTCGATGAACGCGTTCAGGAAATTCCCGGCCGCCGAGCCGAGGCCGGCGGTGCCGGTCGGGAAGGCGTTCTCGAGCTGCTGCAGGCGGTCGTTGCGCGCCGTGTCGGCTGCGGCGACCGACTTGCTCGCGACGGCCTGCTGCGTCAGCAGCTCGTTGTAGGCACGCGTCACCGTCGCGACGCTGACGCCCTTGCCGAAGAAGCCAGAGCCGGTGAACTGCCCCTGGGAGGTCTCGAACTGCGCCTCCTGGCGCGAGTAGCCGGTCGTGTTGACATTGGCGATGTTGTTGCCGGCGGTCTGCAGCGCGGCGTAGTTCGCGAACAGCGCCGTCTTGCCGATCGTCATCAGGGCTGAACCGCTCATGTGTACCCCCTAAGGCGCTTCGCGCCTGTCCCCCCGAGGGGGAGTTCGCCTGTCTCGAGGCGGCTCGGCGACAGGCTCATGCAAGATTCTCCGGAGACTTCAGCGCGGCGCGCTGGACGCGCAGCGTGGTGTTGATCACGCGCGTGAGCTTGTCGGCGTAGGCCGGGTCGGTGGCGTAACCGGCGCGCTGCAGGCCTTTCGCGAAACCGTCGGCGGTGGTCGAGTTCATTACCTGCGCGTAGCGCGGGTTGTCCTTCATCAGCTGCGCGTAGTCGCGGAACGATTCCTCGTAGCTGCCGTAGGCACGGAACTTCGCCTGCACCTTGCGCGCTTCGCCGTCCACGACCTCGGTCGTCGTGATCGTGGTCGTCGCGCCCTTCCAGTTCGCGCCGGCCTTGATGCCGAACAGGTTGAACGACGTCGAGCCGTCGGCGTTGCGGATCTCGCGCTTGCCCCAGCCCGACTCGTGCGCCGCCTGCGCGACCATGAAGGCGGCCGGGATGCCGGTCTGCGCTTGCGCGGCCTGCGCCGCGCCGCCATGTTTGCCGATGAACTCGGCCTGCGTCGGTGTCGGATTCGTGGCCGCGCCGGCGGACGCGCCCGGAGCGCCCGCCGCGGACGACGGTGCCGCGATCGCGGCGGCGATGTTCGAGGCGCTGCCGTCCGTCATCTGGCGTTCGAGCTGGCGCGCGATCATGTCGGAGAGCCCACCCGGCAGGCCGGTCATCTGGTTCGCGTACTGCGCGTCGAGCAGCTCGGTGCCGAGCTGCGTGCCGCCGTTGTCCATCAGGCCCGACGACATCGTGGCCTCGCGCATGCTCTTCATCAGCTGCTGCATGAAGAGCGCCTCGAACTGCTTGGCGGCCGCCTTGATCACCGCCTTCGGATCGCCCGCGGCGCGCGCCTTCAGCGCGTTGGCGGCCGGATCGCGCAGCGCGTCGAGCGACGACGCGTCCGCAGATCCGGAAAGGCGAGCCAGGCCAGCCATCAGATCACCTCGATCTCGGCGTTCAGCGCGCCCGCGGTCTTCATCGCCTGCAGGATCGCCAGCAGATCCTGCGGCGTCGCGCCGAGCGAGTTGAGCGCCTTCACGACGTCGGCGAGCTTGGTGCCGGCCGGAAGCTGGATCAGCGAGCCGGGTTCCTGCTTGATCGTGATGTCGGCCTTGTCGCGCGAGACCGTCTCGCCCTTCGAGAACGGCGCCGGCTGGCTGATCACCGGTGTGGAGTTGATCGTGACCGACAGGCTGCCGTGCGCCACCGCGCAGGGGTTCAGCGTGACGGCCTGGTTCACGACGACCGAGCCGGTGCGCGCGTTGATCACGACCTTCGCGGCCGGGGTCGCGAGCGCGATGTCGATGTTCTCGATGTCCGCCATGAACGCGACCCGCGCATCGGTGCCTTCGGGCATGCGCACACGCACGACGCGGCCGTCGAGCGCCTGCGCGATGCCGTTGCCCATCTTGGTGTTGATCGCGCGCGCCACTTCGCGCGCGGTGTTGAAGTCGTTCGAGTTCAGGTCGAGCTGCAGCGTGTCGCCCTGGCTCAGCGGCGTCGGCACGGCGCGTTCGACCGTCGCGCCCTCGGGCACCCGGCCCGCGCTCAGGTGATTGATCTGGACCTTCGAGCCGGCCGCCGAGGCGCCGGCGCCGCCGACGATCAGGTTGCCCTGCGCGAGCGCGTAGACCTGCCCATCGGCGCCCTTCAGCGGCGTGGCGATCAGCGTGCCGCCACGCAGCGACTTCGCGTTGCCGAGCGACGAGACGTTGACGTCGATCTGCTGGCCCGGCTGCGCGAACGGCGGCAGCTGCGCGGTGACCATCACTGCGGCGACGTTCTTCAGCTGCATGTTGGTGCCGGGCGGCACCGTCACGCCCATCTGCTGCAGCATCGCCGCCAGGCTCTGCGTCGTGAACGGGGTCGAGGTGGTCTGGTCACCAGTGCCGTCGAGGCCAACGACCAGGCCGTAGCCGACCAGCTGGTTGTTGCGCACGCCCTGCACGCTGGCCACTTCCTTCAGGCGCATCGCCTGCGCCGAAGCGGGCCACCACAGCGCGGCCGAAGCCAGTACCGCGGCCAGAACGATCAGCGCGCGCAGATATCGGTCGATCGATGTGAGGTGTGGCATGGCGGAGCATCCGGTGATGCCGCCATTCTGGGCAGGCTCAGATCGGCAGAACGCTCAAAAAGAAGCGTCCCAACCAGCCTATTCCCTGGGCGTCGGCCTGGGCGCCGCGGCCGCGCTGCTCGATGCGCACGTTGGCGATCTGCGCCGACGGCACCGAGTTGCCCGACTGGATCGCGCGCGGGTCGACCTGGCCCGAGAAGCGCAGCACGTCGACGTTGTGGTTCACGCCGATCTGCTTCTCGCCCGAGATCACCAGGTGGCCGTTCGGAAGCACCTCGATCACGGTCGCGGTGATCGTTCCGGAGAAGTCGTTCGCGTTGACCGTGCTGCCCTTGCCGGCAAACGTGTTGCTCGAGCTCATGCCCACGCTGGCGCGCCCGTTCGTGAACGAATTGGGGCTGAGGCCGGGCAGCGCGGTGACGCTGCCGGCCACGCTCCCGCTCTTGTCGATCGAGCTGGTGCTGGTCTGCGTGGCGGCGATCTTCTCGACGATCTGCACCGTGATGGTGTCGCCGACCAGCCGCGCGCGGTGGTCTTCGAACAGCGGCCGGTACTGCGTGGCCTGGAAGATCGAGCCGTTGTTGATGACCGGCGCGGCCACCACCTGCGGGCGCATCGCGGTCGGCTGCGCCACGTCGACGGGCGGGCGCGGGTTGAGCGTTTCGCAGGCCGCCAGCGGCAAGGCCAGCGCGAGCAGCGTGAGGCGTTTCATCGGAGACATCCCACGGCGGATCAGAGCTGCGCGAGGCGCTGCAGCATCTCGTCGGAGGTCTTGATCGCCTTCGAGTTGAGCTCGTAGGCCCGCTGGGTCTGGATCATGCCGACCAGCTCTTCGACCACGTTGACGTTCGAGGTCTCGACAAAACCCTGCTGGAGCAAACCGAGCCCGTTCTGTCCGGGGGTGCCGGCGTTCGGTGTGCCCGAGGCCTGCGTCTCGGCATAGACGTTCTGGCCCTTCGGATCGAGACCGGCCGGATTGACGAAGTTGGCCAGCTGGATCTTGCCGACCGTCTGCGGCGTGGCCTGCGCAGGCAGCACGACGCTGACCGTGCCGTCCGAGCCGATCGACACGCTCGTCGCATTGGCCGGAATCGTGATGCCCGGCTGCACCGTGTAGCCGTTGTTCGTGACCAGCTGGCCCTGGGCGTTGACCTGGAACGAGCCGTCGCGGGTGTAGCCGGTCGTGCCGTCGGGCATCTGCAGTTCGAAGAAGCCCTGGCCGCTGACCGCCACGTCCAGCGGGTTGCTGCTTTGCTGCAGGTTGCCCTGGCTGAAGCTGCGCGCCGTGGCCACCGCGCGCGTGCCCAGGCCGAGCTGCAGTCCGGTCGGCAAGGTCGTCTGGTCGGTGCTGTTGGCGCCGGCCTGGCGCAGGTTCTGGTACATCAGGTCCTCGAACACCGCGTGCGAACGCTTGTAGCCGTTCGTCGAGGCGTTGGCGAGGTTGTGCGAGATGGCGTCCAGCTGGGTCTGCTGGGCTTCCATGCCGGTCTTCGAAATCCACAGGGAACGCATCATGGCGGTGCTCCGGTCGTTGCCGCCGATGATGAAGAACTGGCCGGGACCGGATGGGCCGAAAAGGCGGGCGAACCGCCTTCTTTTGCGAATCGGCCGCGGCCGGATCTCAAGGTCCGTCGGTCTTCACTTCGATCCGGTGCCCGTCCAGGTCCGTGAACATCGCCCCGAAATAGGTCGCGCTGATGTCGGGCCGCTCGCACGGTGAGCGCAGGTTCTGCGCGAGCGCCGACAGCGCCGCGTGATGCACCGCCGCGACCTGCGAGCGCGACGCGGCCCCGAACGCGAGGTGCATTCCCGGCGCAATGATCGGCCCGTCAGCGCCGACGGGGTACAGGAAGAACGACCAGGTTTGCGCAGTTCCGAACGCCGCTTCGGCACCGGTATCGCGTTGCAGCGACATGCCCAGCGGCTGCAGCGCCTTGCGATAGAAATCCACCGCGTCTGCGTAGCGGGCGGTGCCCAATGACACGTGGTCGATCATGACGCTTGTCCTTCCTGAAAGAGCCATTCGGCCGCCTGGGCCGGGGTGAGGTTGCCGCCGCACAGCACGGTCGCCAGGCGGCCGCCGCGCAGCATCGGGTGCTCGAGCACCGCCGCGACACCGGCTGCGCCGGCCGGCTCGACGACCAGGCCCGCATGCATGAACAGCAGCCGCATCGCACGACGGATGGCGTCGTCCGACACGAGCAGCACCTCGTCGACGGTGCCGTGCATGTCGTTCACCGCGTCGGGAACCGGCACGCGCACCGCGATGCCGTCGGCGATCGTGTCGGCACGTTCGCGCTCGATCGCGCAGCCGGCGCGCCATGAGGCGGCCATGGCATCGGCGCCTGCCGCACTGACGCCGACCACGCGCAGCTGCGGCGCATGCGCTTTGGTCCAGCGCCCGATGCCGGTCAGCAGCGCGCCGTTGCCCAGCGGCACGAGCAGCGTGTCGAAGCGCGGCGGCGCGCTCAGCAGCTCGCGCGCGATGGTGCCGGCGCCCTCTGCAATCGCCGCCTCGCGGCCGTCCTCGACGAAGCAGGCTCCGTGTTCCTCGCACCAGCGCGTCGCTGCCTGCTTGGCCGCGTCGAAGTCGGCGCCGGCCAGGCGCACCTCGGCACCCAGCGAGCGCATGCGCTCGATCTTCAGCGGATTGGCTGCCGTCGATGCGAACACCACGAGCGGCCAGCCGCGCGCCCGGCATGCCCACGCCATCGCCTGCCCGAAGTTGCCGGCACTCGCGCAGACCAGCGTGCGCCCGGCGAGCCGCGTGGCATGCTCGTGGGCGAAGAAGTCGGCGCCGCGGCCCTTGAACGAGCGCAGCGGGTTCATCGTCTCGACCTTCAACGTCATCGCCACGCCGAGCGAGCGCGACAGCGGTTCGCAGTCGTACTGCGGCGTGTCCTTGAACAACGGATCGATCAGCGCGGCGGCGCGCTCGATGCGCGCGAGCGAGAGCCGGTGAGGAGCATCGATAATCTGCATGCTCGACAGTGTGGCCGCCGCACCCGGTCGTCGTGCCGCATTGCGACCTGCGCCGGTGCGGCTTCGCCGCATATCGGGCTTGCCAAATGCAGCTTCCCGTCACCATGGACCTGGACGATCTCGACCGAGCCATTCTCGACCTCTACCAGCGCGACACCCGGCAGCCGAGCGAACAGATCGGCGCGCAGGTCGGTCTCTCGGCCGCGGCGGTGCAGCGGCGGTTGAAGCGCATGCGCGAGAGCGGCGCCATCGTCGCCGAGACGGCGGCGCTGGACCCTCGCAAGCTGGGCCTGGGGTTGACGGCGATCGTCAACGTCGACCTCGTCGACGAGTCCGCACGCGCCACGCGCGCCTTTCGCGACAAGGTCTGCGCCCGCGGCGAGGTGCAGCAGTGTTACGGCGTCGCAGGCTCGTTCGACTACGTGCTGCTCGTGGTCGTCGCGGACCTGCAGGCCTACGAAGCCTTCTGCGAAGCCTGCCTGCTGCACGACGAGAACGTGCGCAGCTTCACGACCCAGGTCGTGCTCGATGCTGCCAAGCGCGACGGGCCCCTGAGGTTCGCCTAGGCGACCGGGTACGGCCGGACCTTGTCCTGCTCGGCCGGGTCGTTGCGCGAGACGATCGCGCGTGCCGGCTCGGTGGGGCTCAGGTTGATTGCAACGTGCGGCACGTCGGGCGGGATGAACAGGAAGTCACCCGCCTCGCTGACCACCGATCGGGCCAGGCCCGGCCCGTACAGGGTCTCGACCCGCCCCTGAAGAACGTAGATCGCGGTCTCGTGCCCGAGGTGGAAGTGCGGCTCGGATCGTGCGCCGGGCGGAATCACCACCAGGTGCATCGACAGGCCGAGCGCACCCGCGCTCTCGCCCGAGATGCCGACGAAATACGGAAGTCGTTGGCTGGTGGCCACTTCGCGGCTCGGGCGAACGGCCATGACCGAGGGGCTTGAATCGGCCTGCATGCGCTGGTCTCCTGGCAATGTCGGCGCAGCGATATTGCCAGAACGATCACTTCGGCTGGCGCCGCGTCGCCCGTGTCAGCATCACTTGCCGCGCTGCAGCGGCCAACGCCTCGCCGGTGGCCGCCGACTGCGGGTAGACCGCCACGCCCGCGCGTGCGGAGATCACGATCTGCAGCGCACCGAGGCCGTACGGCCGCGAGAGCGCGTCGATCAACCGCGTGTCGACGATGGCGGCGGTCGGCCCTGCCGCGTCGGGAAGGATGACGCCGAACTCGGTAGCGCCCAGGCGCAGCGCCAGGTCGGTGGAGCGCAGATGGCCTCTGAGCCGATTCCATACCGCATACAGCAGTTGGTTCTCGATGGCGTGCCGGTACTGCGGCTCGATCGATTCGAAGCCGTCGAGGCCGATGACGATGACGGCCAGCGAGGTCGAACTCCTTCTGCAGACCGCCAGCTGTCGGTCGATGGCCGGGCCGAATGGTTCGGATTTCGGCAGGCCCGGGGCCGGCAAGGACCCGGTCTGCGCGGGGGGCCGAGGCGCTACAGTCGGCGTGCTGACTTGAAAGGCGTGATCGGGCATGGCGTGTCGTCCAGTGGGTAGTGGTCTTGGTCTTGGTCTTGGTCTTGGATCCGGGCCGGACAGGCCGCCGGCCTGCATGGCAGCCGTGCGATCCATCCCTCCTCTGCTGAATACGCAATGCGCCGGCGAAACCCGACATCGGCACCCGAAAGCGGTGCGATGACCGAGATCACGACGCTTCTGCAGGCGCTCAACTCCGGCGACAAGCGGGCAGCCGACCAGGTCGTCGCCCTGCTCTACGACGAGCTGCGCCGGCTGGCCCGCAGCCGGCTGCGCCGCGCCGGCGAGCTGACGCTGCTCGACACGACGGCGCTCGTCCACGAGTCGTACCTGCGCATCCAGCAGGCCGGCGCGCCGGAGTTCGCCGATCGCAAGCACTTCCTCGCCTATGCGGCGAAGGCGATGCGCACGATCGTGATCGACATCGCGCGAGCCCGCCAGGCCGATCGGCGCGGCGGCGGCGCTCGGCACGTGACACTCGACACCGCGATCAGCGAATCGGTCTCGCTGGAGGACGAGGAAGTCCTGCGCGTCCACGAGGCGCTGGAGGAGCTTGCGGGCGTCGACGAGCGGCTGGCGCAGGTCGTCGAGATGCGCTACTTCGGCGGGCTGACGGAAGCCGAGATCGGCGAATGCCTGGGCCTGACCGAGCGCACCGTGCAGCGCGACTGGCAGAAGGCGCGCCTGTTCCTGTCGATGGCGCTGCGCTGACGGCAGCGCTCACGCGCTTGTCGGGTTTCGGGGTCGGAACCCGTTCTACAGATCAGGACGGCAACGCCGATCACTCAGCACGATGCAACCGATGGACATGGCCCGCTGGCAGCGCCTGAGCCCGCTGCTCGACGCGATTCTCGACTGCGACGACGACGCCGAGCGCGCGCAGCGCGTGGCGGCGCTTCGCAGCGACGACGCCGCGCTCGCCGATGAGCTCGACATGCTGCTCGGGCGGCTGGCCGACAACGATCGCGACGGCTTCCTGGAGCACGCGCCGTTGCAGCTGAGCGAGGCGAGCATGGTCGGCCAGATCGTCGGCGCCTACACGATCGAGCGCGAGCTCGGCCAGGGCGGCATGGGCAGCGTGTGGCTCGCGCGGCGCACCGACGGCCGCTTCGAAGGGCACGTCGCGATCAAGTTCCTCAACGCGGGGCTGATGGCGCGCGGCGGCTCCGAGCGCTTCGCGCGTGAGGGCAGCATCCTGGCACGGCTGGCGCACCCGAACATTGCGCGGCTGCTCGACGCCGGCGTGGCCGGCGGCGGCGCGCGGCCCTATCTGGTGCTCGAGTACATCGACGGCAGTCCGATCGATCGCTACTGCGAAGACAAGGCACTCGACCTGCCGGCCCGCGTGCGGCTGTACCTCGACGTGCTGGCGGCAGTGACGCACGCGCACAACCGACTGATCCTGCACCGCGACCTGAAGCCCTCGAACATCCTCGTCACGGCTGCCGGCGAGGTCAAGCTGCTGGACTTCGGCATCGCGAAGCTGCTCGACGATGCCGGCGCGACCGGCGCCGCCACCGAGATCACGCAGGCGGCGGGCCGCGCGTACACCTTGCAGTACGCCGCCCCCGAACAACTGCAGGGGGGCGATGTCACCACGGCCACCGACGTCTACGCGTTGGGGGTACTGCTCTACGTGCTGCTGGGCGGCGCGCATCCGACCGCCGATGCCGACACCACCCCGCTGCAGCAGATGCGCGCGGTGGTCGAGACCGAACCGCGGCGCCTGTCGGACGCGGCCCTGCGCCGCGGCATCGGCGGGGCGGCTGGCGCCAAGCTCGCGCGCGCCTTGCGTGGCGACCTCGACAACATCGTCGCGCGGGCGTTGAAGAAGTCACCGGCCGAGCGCTACGCCAACGCATCGCTGCTTGCCGACGACCTGCGCCGCTACCTGAACGACGAACCGGTCGCGGCGCGCCCCGACACGAAGGCCTACGTGATCGCCAAGTTCGTGCGGCGGCACCGCCTTGTCGTCGCCGCGGGCGTGCTCGTCGCATCGGCGCTGACGATCGGCATCGGCGTGGCGCTGCTGGAAGCGAAGGAGGCGAAGCGGCAGCGCGTGCAGGCCGAGGGACTGATCGAGTTCATGCTCGGCGACCTGCGCAAGAAGCTGCAGCCGGTGGGCCGGCTCGATGCGCTGGGCGCCGTCGGCACCCAGGCGCTGGCCTACTACGCCGCACAGGACGCCGGCCGCCTCGACGCCGACTCGCTCGGCCGGCGCGCCCGCGCGCTGCACCTGATCGGGGAGATCGCCGAAAGGCGTGGCAGCCTCGACGAAGCGCTGCCCGTGTTCCAGCGTGCGGCCGACAGCACCGGCGAGCTGATGGCGCGCTACCCGCGCGACGGTCAGCGCATCTTCGACCATGCGCAAAGCGTGTACTGGGTCGGTTACGTCGCCCGGCAACGCGGCCAGGCTGCGGACGCCGAAGCGGCGTTTCGCCGCTACCAGGAACTCGCGCAACAGCTGGCCCGGCTCGACCCGAACAAGCTGGATTGGCGCATCGAGACCGCCTACGCAAGCGCGAACCTCGGCGTGGTCTACCTCGAAAGTTCGCGTTCACAGCAGGCATTGCAAGCCTTCACCGAGGCGCGTGACGCGTGGATCGGCATCGCCGGCATGCGAGCCGAATACAACATCGACCTGGCCAGAATCTGGGGCTGGATCGCGAAGGCGCGCGAAGCGCTGGGTGACTTCGACGGCGCGATCGAGGCTCAGCGCACCAAAGTCTCGGTGCTGGCGAAGATGCCGGATGCCGGCGCGAACCGCGCGGTCCAGCAACTGCTCGCCAACGCCAGCTACGAGCTGGGTCGACTGCAACTGGCGCTCGGCCACTACACCGTGGCCAGAAGCACGGCACAGGATGGGCTGGCGCGATTCGAAGCGCTGGCGGCAACGGACCCCGCCAACACCGAGTGGCTGGTGCACCTCACCTTCGCACGTGCGAGCCTGGCCGAGATCGAGATCGCACTGGGCGAGCGCAGCGCCGCACGCGAGGGGATCGAGCGCGCTGCCGCAGACACGGCGCGGCTGCTGTCGACCGACGCCACGCGCAACAAGTGGAACATCGCACTGTCCGGGAACCTGTTGCTGTGCAAGCTCGCCCTGGCCGAACCCTCGGCTGCGCCGCGTCACGAGCTCGACGCGCTTCTAGCAGCCGTGAAGAGCGCGCAGGCCAGCGGCAAGCCTCTGGATGCGGAGCAACACCGCATCGCCGCGGCGCTCGAACTCGCCCTGGGTGACTTGCTGGCGCGCGAGTCCGCCGCCGCGGCGCGCGACCATTGGCAAGCCGCGGCAGCGCATGTGCAGGCCCCGGCGGCAGTGGGCGATCTGCCGGCCACGACGCTGCTTGCGCAGGCACGGCTGCGGCTCGGTGGGGTCGACGACGCACGCGCGCTCGCCAGACGTATCGAGGCTTCCCCTTATCGGCACCCCGCCTATGCCGATCTTCGCCAACGACTGGCCGCTGCGGCGGGGGCCGCGCCGGTCCATCCATGAGCCACGGAACACTCCCAATGGAAGACACCAAGAAGCCCAATCACGTGCACGTCAGGGTCGACGACAGTGGAGGAGTTGTCTGCGACCCCAATCCGCTGCCGGCGGATGGTCGCGACATCCACCTGAAGTTCACACTGAAGACCGACGGCTATGTGTTCCCGCAGGACGCTGCGGTCGTCGTGGCCAACCCCGCGCAGGAGTTCCCCGAACCGTCGAAGACGCTGCCGCCGAACGCCACGATCGCCACCCTCTTCGACCGCAACACCGGGCCCGGAACATTCCAGTACACGGTGACCGTGCAGAAGATCTCGACCGGTGAGCTGTTCCGGCACGACCCGATGATCGACAACGGGCCGTGACACATGCGGCGCGCCGACGCTGCGGCGGCCGGCGCGCCGGGGTTCAGCCCGCTGCCAGCAGTTGCGCAGCGGCCTTCTCGTTGCCCTCGGCGGTCGTGAGCATCTTCATCTGCGCCTCGAACTGGCGCGCCGCGGAAATCATCGCGACCATCGTCTCGACCGGGCTCACGTTCGAGCCTTCGAGCGCGCCGTCCTGCACGCGGGCATTGGTGTCGGCCGGCAGGTCGCCGTCGGGAGCGCGGAACAGCCCGTCGACACCGCGCGTCAGCGGCGCTTCGGGCGTGACGAGCTTGAGGCGGCCGACCGCGGTCGTCTTGCCGTCGGTGCCCTTGGCGCTGACGGTGCCGTCGCCGCCGATGCTGACGGCCGAGTTCGGTGGAATCTGGATCGGGCCGCCGTCGCCAAGCACCGGCAGGCCGCTGCGGGTGACGAGCGTGCCGTCGTTCGACACGTCGAACGACCCGCCGCGCGTGTACGCCTCGGTGCCGTCGAGCGCCTGCACGCCGAGCCAACTGGAGCCGGTGACCGCGACGTCGAGGTTGCGCCCGGTGGCCGTGATCGCACCGGCGCTGGCGTCGTAGCCGGTCGTCGTTTCGAGCGCGTAGACCCGCGTGCTGGCGCCGCTGCCTTGCACCGGCACGGCGCGAAAGGCCTGCAGCTCGGCGCGAAAGCCCGGCGTCGAGACGTTCGCAAGGTTGTTCGCGAGCGTGTCCTGGCGCTGCATGGTCGCCTTCGCACCCGACATCGACAGGTAGATCATGCGGTCCATCGCGCGCCCTCAGCGGTTTGAATCGTGATCAGCGCAGGTTGACGAGCGTCTGCAGGACCGCGTCCTGCGTCTTGATCGTCTGCGCGTTGGCCTGGTAGACACGCTGCGCAGTGATCATGTCGACGAGCTCGCCGGTCAGGTCGACGTTCGACTCTTCGAGCGCCGACGCCTGCAGTGCGCCCATGTTGCCGGTGCTGGGCGTGCCGACGGTCGGGTCGCCCGACGCGAAGGTGCGGGCCCAGACGTTGCCGCCTTGCGGTGACAGACCTTGCGGGTTGCGGAAGGTGGCCAGTTCGATCTGACCGGCCGGCTTGGACTGCCCGTTCGAATAGGTTGCCATCACGATGCCGCTCGACTCGATCGACAGGCTCGCCAGCTTGCCGGCCGCGTAGCCATCCTGCGACATGTCGGTCACGCCGAACGGCGAGCCGAACTGCGTGGCCTTCGTGAGATCGAGCTGCACGCCGGGGATCGCCAGCGTCGCCGCGCCGGCCGAGTTGGTCGTCGCCGGGATCGTGATCGACACCGGGCCGGTCGGCGCGGTCGGTGCGCTGCCGTCGGACGGGAAGGTGATCGACGTGACCGGCAGTGGCGCCGCGGCCGTGCCGGCGAGCGTGACGCCGTTCGCCGTGGCATAGACGTTCCAGGAGTCGGTGGCCGACTTCTGGAAGTAGTAGGTCACCGCGACGTCCTGGCCCTTGGCGTCGTAGACGGAGATCGAGGTCGCGTTGTTGTAGGTCGCGGCGTCGTTGAAGTCGATCTGCGCGCCGCTGGCCGGCAGCGTGGTCGCGAGGCGCGAGTCGAGGTTCATCTCGACGTTGACCTCGGTCGTCACGTTCGGGTCGACGCCGCCGGTCGGCAGCTGCAGCGCACGTGCCGCGCCGGGCTGGATCACGCCCTGGTCGTCGGCCGGGTAGCCCATCAGCTGCAGGCCCGCGCTGTTGACGATGTAGCCGTCCTTGTTGGCCTGGAACTGGCCGTTGCGGGTGTACAGCGTCTGGATGCCGTTGGTCACCTCGAAGAAGCCGTTGCCGTTGATCGCGAGGTCGAGCGGGTTGTCGGTGGTCGTGATGTTGCCCTGCGTGAACTGCTGGGTCACGGCGGCCAGGTTCACGCCGATGCCGACCGTCGTCGTGCCGGCGCCGTTCAGCGCGCTCGCATACACGTCGGCGAACTCGGCGCGCGACGCCTTGGCACCGATGGTGTTGGCGTTGGCGACGTTGTTGCCGATCACCTCGAGGTTCTTGCTCGAGGCATTCAGACCGGAAAGACCTTGCTGGAAGCTCATGTCGTTGTCCTAGGGTGGATGCGAGGTGAGGAATCGTTCAGTTGATCGCCTTGACCGACGAATACGGCGTGGAGCCGCTGCGATCGAGTTCGAGCGTCAACGAGTTGCCCGAGGTGCTGACGGCGTTGACGGTGTCGCGCATCAGCAGCGTCGTGTCGAGTTTGGTGGCACCGCTCGTCGCGGTCACACGGAAGGTCAGGCCGCTCGAGTTGTCGTATTTGCCCGAAACCCAGTTGAAGCCGTTGACGCCGGCATTGCTGGCACCGAGCTGCACCGTGTCGACCACGGTGCCGGCAGCGTTGAGCACTTCGACCTTCACCGAATCGGCCGCGGCGGCGAGCTCGAAGCCGCCTTGGCCGACGCCGTCGGTGATGTCGAGCTTGTTGCCGGGCACGATTACATCCTTGCCGATCAGCGACGCGCCTTGCAGCGTCTGCATCTGCAGGAACTGGCCCGAGAGCGCCTGCACGCTGGTGTTCAGGTTCGCGATGCCGGTGACGGTGTTGATCTGCGCGATCTGGCTCGTCAGCTCGGCGTTGTCCATCGGCGAGAGCGGGTCCTGGTTCTGCAGCTGCGTGACGAGCAGCTTCAGGAAGCGGTCCTGACTGCCCGCGTCGCTCGCGCTCGCGAGCGACGAGGCGGCCGCGGTGGTCGTGGCGCTGGAGCTGGTGGCGGAGACGGCCATGTTCGGTCTTTCGTGTCAGGCGGCCGGCTCACTGGCCCATTTGCAAGGTCTTCATGAGCAGGCTCTTCGCCGTGTTCATGACTTCGATGTTGTTCTGGTACGAGCGCGAGGCCGAGATCATGTTGACCATCTCCTCCACCGCGTTGACGTTGCTGTAGGTCACGTAGCCGTCGGCGTCGGCGCTCGGATGCTTCGGGTCGTGCACGCGGCGGCCGGCGGTCTGGTCCTCGGTGATCGAGCTGACCTTCACACCCGCGGTCGTCGGGTCGTTCTGCGCGCCGACGAGCTGGGTCTGGAACGTGACTTGGCGCGCCTTGTAGGCTTGGCCGTCGGGGCCGGCCACGGTGTCGGCGTTCGCAAGGTTGCTCGCGACGACGTTCAGGCGCTGGCTCTGCGCGCTCGCCGCGCTGCCCGACACATTGAAGATGTTCATCATCGACATGAAGGCGCTCCTTACTGGCCGGTGATCGCGCTCAAGGTCGTGCGCACGTTCTGGTTGATGAAGCGCAGCGTCGCCTCGTACTTCACGGTGTTGTCGGCAAAGCTCGCGCGTTCGCGGTCCATGTCGACCGTGTTGCGGTCCAGGTTGGTCTGGCTCGGGGCTGCGTATTGAAGGTTCGCCTCGGCACTGCGATTGCTCGCGACCGTGCCGCCCGCGCCGCCGCCGATGTGGCCGGCCTGGCTCGTCTTGAGCACCGCGGCGCTCGAGGCCGTGCCGGTCGCCTCCTTCAGCGCCTGTGCGAAATTCAGCTCGCGGGCCACGTAGCCCGGTGTGTCGGCATTCGCGATGTTGCTGGCGATCAGACGCTGGCGCTCCGAGCGCAGGCTGAGCGCCTGGGCCTGGAAGTCGAGCGAATCGGTCAGTCGATTGAGCATGGCTGCCCTTCAATACCGGCCCGGAATGGGGCGATGTGAAAGGATTGTGGAGAGCCGCTCGCCCGAACATAAGCGGGAATAAAGCCCCGATCGCCGGCCAATTCGATGCCTAGCGCGGGTGGCCGATTGCCTACAGTGCACGCCATGCAATCACGGCCGACCTGCCACGCCCTGCCCGCTTCTGCGCCGTCGTCCCTGACGGCGTTCGTACGACTGGCGCTGCCGCTCGCCAGCGTGCTGCTCGGTCTGCTGGCGCTGGTGAGCGAGCCGGCCGAAGCGCAGGAAACTGCCGCCAGCGGCCTCGATGCCGGGCTGGAGCAACAGGTGCGTCAACTGGCGCTGGACGGCAGCCACGCCGGGACGCCGGGCGCGCCGCGCATCGAAGTGCTGGTCGGGCAGCTCGACCCGCGGCTGCGTCTGGCTCCGTGCCAGCGCATCGAGCCGTATCTTCCGGACGGCACGCGTCCGTGGGGCAAGAGCCGCATCGGGCTGCGTTGCACGCAAGGCAGCGTCAAGTGGAACGTCTACCTGCCGATCACCGTGAAGGTGTTCGGGCGCGCGCTGG
>Ga0207706_10001575_pt1 | contig 22616 bp, 18 predicted proteins | sample KBSC53metaG_FD_184318 | JGI IMG/M metagenome (GOLD analysis project Ga0207706, IMG submission 184318) | Corn rhizosphere microbial communities from Kellogg Biological Station, Michigan, USA - KBS C5-3 metaG (SPAdes) (version 2) | ecosystem: Host-associated > Plants > Roots > Rhizosphere > Soil ... | reverse complement strand
TTCCTCGGGTCTTACACGTGGTCGCATGCGATTGACGATTCCACCGATTTGCAGTCGCCTCTTGCTCCGCAAGACAGCTTTTTTCCGTCACTTGAGCGTTCGAACTCACTGTTCGATCAGCGCCACCGACTCGTATTCAGCGGCGTTTTCCAGACCGGCAAGTTAGCCGGCGGAAACTTCATGCGTCGGCTCGTGAGCAATATGACATTCGCCCCGTACATTGAAGTGGCGTCCGGACGTCCCTTCAACATCCTGACTGCGGAAAATACAAACTTCCAGTTTTCTCCAAACACAGCACGACCGAACGTGGTTGCTGCCGATGCGCCTGGCAACGCTTGTGGCCAGACCGTAGCGTCACAATTCTCACCTGCTGGCGGCTTCCAGCTGCCATGTTTCATCGATGGTTTCGATGGATCGCTCGTTTCTCTGGATGGAAATCTCGCTCGCAACGCTGGCACTCGGCCGTGGACCGTCTTCAACGACCTGCGAATTTCCAAGCGGATTTATTTCGGCGAACGCTTTAACCTCGAGGCCAGCGCCGATATTTTTAATATCGCGAATCGATTCAACGTCGCGGACGTGAATCCCCTCTGGACGGATGCTGGTCGTGCAACAGCCGCATATGATCCGCGGCAGTTCCAGTTGGGACTGAAATTGCATTGGTAGAAAACGGGATTTGGTGCGTGCTCAACTGGGATCGCTGAGCTTTTTTGTCCTTATCGGTCCGTTGTCCATCGGCGCCCCAAGACTTGTTACACTGAGCGCTAGCTTGACCCTAGAGCCTGAGGCCTAGAGCACCCTTCGCGATTGCCGGAGTTTCGCGTCTCCATGCCAGAAAATTCTGCCCCGTCAACGCGCACGCGTCTGGTGCGCGAGCCGCAGCGCGGTGTATATGATCATGCCGCCATTGAGGCCATCCTCGATGAAGCGTTCATCTGTCACGTTGGATTCGTCGTCGACGGGCAGCCATTCGTTATCCCAACCGGCTTTGGACGTCGCGGTGACCACCTTTATATTCACGGGTCGGCCGCGAGTCGCATGCTTCGTAACCTGGATCAGGGCATTGCAGTCTGTGTAACCGTAACATTGCTCGACGGGCTCGTACTCGCACGATCGATTTTCAACCATTCCATGAACTACCGCTCGGTCGTTGTGCTGGGGACTGCTGTCGCAGTCACAGATCCTGATGAGAAGCTGGAGGCGCTTCGGTTGCTATCCGAGCACATCCTTCCCGGCCGATGGGCCGAGTCGAGATTTCCCAACGAAAAAGAATTGAAGGCGACAACGGTCCTGCGTCTTCCTCTGACGGAGTGCTCAGCTAAGGTCCGAATGGGACCGCCGATCGATGACGCGGAAGACTACGAATTCCAAACTTGGGCTGGCGTGATCCCGCTCAACACAACACCTGGCGAGCCGATTCCCGATGATCGCTGCAGTCTTGAAGCGCCCAACTATGTGAAGCACTATCAGCGCCCAAAGTAATAGGCGCCTTGAGCATGCGGCGATCGTCACGCTCCCAAGCCATCAGCGGTTACAATCCCCTAGCCATGTCGGACCAACTCCAGAACATCTCGGCGAAGCTTGATCGGTTACGCCCCGAACTCACTGCCTTCCTGGCAAGGCTTGTACAGTTTCCGAGCCTGCCCGGTCACGAGCAGGACGCGCAACACTTCTACGCTGGCAAACTTCGCTCACTCGGTCTCGAAACCGAGGTTGTTCCATCGGTACGCAAAGACCTCGAGAAGCATCCGGCTTTCTGCGACGATGGCGTGCCGTTCAAAGATCGCTTGAATGTCGTAGGGCGTTGGCGCGGAAGCGGCCGCAAGCCGGGCCGTACGCTGATCCTAAATGGCCATATGGACGTTGTCCCAACAGGCAGTGAGAAACTCTGGGCGGATTCTCCGTGGAGCGGCACTGCGCGCGGCGGCAAGTTATATGGTCGCGGTTCCTGTGATATGAAGGCCGGGCTTACCGCCAACGTCTACGCTGTACAGATCTTGCAGCTAATTGGATTCATCCCTGCCGCAGATGTTCTACTTGAGAGCGTGATTGGAGAGGAGAGCGGGGGCGCAGGAACTCTCACCACCATCGTCAAGGGTTTCAAAGCGGATGCAGCTGTAATCACGGAGCCTACCCGTCTCCGTCTGTGCCCGGTGCAGTCAGGCGCACTTTCATTTCGAGTGAAGGTTTCAGGACGCGCGATCCACGCTTGTATGAAACCTCATGGAGTCAGCGCAATCGAAAAGTTTTACCTTGTCCTACAGTCTGTGCAGGAGCTTGAGCGCCGCCGCCATGTCGAGTATAAGAACGCGCTCTACGAGGACCCAAATAACATTGCCCCAGTAAATTTTGGAACGCTTCACGCGGGTGACTGGCCATCGACGGTTCCCGACGAACTGATCGTGGAAGGGCGCTTCGGCGTATTGCCCGGAGAAAGTACGGCCACGGCGCGCGCAGCCATGGCAAATGCCATATCCAACGTGGCCGCGACAGATTCGTGGTTGAAGGACCATCCTCCACAGCTTGAATGGTTCGAAGGACAGTTTGAGTCGGGACAGACTCCGCTTGACTCAGCCATCGTGAAAACAGTCACGGAATGTCACACGAAGACGTTCGGCAAAAAGCCCGTGATGCAGGGCGTTACATACGGCAGCGATCTCCGGCTATTTACGAACCACGGCGGCGTCCCCGCCGTTCTGTACGGGCCGGGTGACATTATGAAGGCACATACAGTCGATGAGTTTGTGGAATTGGAAGAAGTATTCGCCGCCGCTAGAGTGCTCGCGTGGCTGATCACCCAATGGTGCGGTGGAGATGTTGTCTAGGTACGAGGTTGTCTGCAGGTCCGTTGGCTGCTGGGGCGCCGAGTGCTAACGCCAGCCCCGACCTGCAGCAACTACACCTTCAACAACAACTTTCCCGTGGTTTTTCGTCCTTCAAGATCTCGATGGGCCTGTGGCACTTCATTCAATGGATATTGATGGCCGATCCTCAGCTTTAGCTTTCCGTCTTCAATCATCTTAAACACGGCGTGCGCGCGTTCCTGCAATTCCTCAGCGGTCAATAAATAATGGCCCAATGAGGGCCGCGTGAGGTAGAGCGATCCCTTTTGCGAGAGCGTAATCGGGTCGAACGGTGGCACCGCACCACTCGATGCGCCGAAAAGAACCATCATGCCTCGAGGGCGTAGAACATTAAGACCTTTGTGAAACGTGTCCTTGCCCACAGAATCGTAAACAACATCAACGCCCTTGCCTCCCATGATTCTCTTGGTCTCAACTTCGAAATCTTTCTGCGAGTAAAGAATCACCTCGTCCGCACCTGCGTCGCGAGCAATTGCAGCTTTGGCGTCGGTCGAGACAGTCGCGATCACTCGTGCTCCAAGATTATGGGCCATTTGGACCAGTAGATTTCCAACTCCACCTGCGGCTGCGTGCACGACAGCAATCTCGCCGCTCTTTAGGGGATATGTATCGCGGACCAGATAGTGAGCTGTCATTCCCTGCAACATCGCTGCGGTGGCATTCTCATCATCGACGCCATCAGGAATCCTCACTAATTTTGCGGCGGGAACGGCCGCATACTCTGCGTAGCTTCCCTGAACCATCGTGTACGCAACGCGGTCTCCTGGCTTGATTCCTTTGACATCATCGCCGACGGTCGACACGACTCCTGCGCCTTCTTGACCTGGAACGAAGGGAACGCTGGTGGCGTATCTGCCCTCGCGATAGTAAACATCGATGAAATTGACGCCAGCGGTAGAGATCTTTACAACCGCTTCATTGGCTTTCGGCGCGGGAATGGGCAGATCAACTAACGTGAGTTCTTCGGGACCACCGGTTTTCTTTACCTGAATAGCCTTCATGTGGCGTTGGATTCAAATCGTTGCGTCGAGGATTCTCAACCAGCAAGGCTCCATACGGTCTGCTGATCAACGAAATCGGTTAAGACTTGGTACTTGGACTTGCGGCGCGCGTCATCCATCGGCGCGAAGTTACTCGCCGAACAATTTCACTGCCGACTCTCGACAAAGCGCAGATATCGTCTGCCTGCCCCGCTGCGACCACCGCTCCGGGCATGCCCCATACTACGGAACTCGCCTCATCCTGGACCAGTACTTCGCCACCAGCATCACGGATGGCCTTTGCCCCGAGCGCCCCGTCTGAACCCATTCCAGTCAGAACGACGGCCAGCGCGTGAGGTCCAAAAGTTCGAGCGACCGATCGGAATAACACATCTACTGCGGGTCGGCACGAATGTTCCGCGGCGTCCTGGTTCAACTCAATTACGATTTTGCCGTCGCGTCGGGCGACCGTCATATGAAAATCGCCGGGTGCAATCCAGACCTTTCCTGGTTGCAGGGGTAGACCGCTTTCCCCTTCGCGGACCAGGACTTTGGAATGTGCCGTCAGTCGTTCAGCTAGCAGGCGAGTAAATAACTTCGGCATGTGTTGCACAAGCACGATGGGTACCGGAAGCTCCGCAGGCAATTGGCTCACCAATACGGCTAAAGCATTCGGACCGCCGGTGGACGTGCCAATGGCCACGACATCAATTCGCCTCTGGATCTTTTTGGTGACCGGTAGGGCAATTGTGGGATGAGTTTTGGGCCGCGCGACGTTGATCCCGCGTAACGAAACGATTTTACCGATAAGGTCGCGTTCAATGTGGTCTTTGGCGGAGGCGAGATTGTGGCTGCTCGTCGGTTTCGTAGCGTAGTCGTTTGCGCCAAGAGCCAGGGCTTCCAACGTGGCTGTCCCGCCGCTCTCAGTGAGCGTGCTGAACATGATTACCGGAAGTCTAGGATGTCGCTTACGGATTTCTGCAAGCGCCTCCAACCCGTTCATCCCTGGCATTTCTATATCGAGAGTAACCACATCCGGCTTTAAATCGTCGATTTTTGAAAGTGCAGCCTCGCCGCTCGATGCGGTACCCGCCAACGTAGTTCCAGAGTTTGAATTCAGCACATCGCCTAGCACCTTTCGCACGACGGCAGAGTCATCCACGACTAACACGCGAACGGGGGTTGGCAATTCCATATCACTCCAATTGCAGCCTTCGGTTTAGGCGCATCTTGTATTCGTTTATGGCGCGCAGGGTGGCTCTTTCTTAGTAGGAGCCTGCTCCTGCCGCTCTTGCCCTCATTGGTGGTTCATCGCTGCCGGCACGAGAGGAAATCTTGAAACGCCCGACCAATTCACGCAGTTCCGCGGACATCGCTGTCAAATGATCCGTGGCCTTTTGCGATTCCGCGACGCTGTTTGACGTGCCTTGGGCTGCCTGTGCCACGCCGTTAATGTTGTGCGAGATTTCGCTTGCTCCCTTCGCGGCTTCGGTTACCGTCCGCGACATTTCATTCGTGGTAGCGCTTTGCTCTTCCACAGCGGTTGCGATCACGCTTGAGATGTGACTGATCTTGTCGATGACACCGCGGATGCTTCCAATCGCTTCCACGGCGCCGCTCGTGTTTTCCTGGATAATCTTGATTTTTTCACCAATCTCTTCTGTCGCGTGCGCCGTCTGCTTTGCCAGTTCCTTGACTTCGTTGGCCACGACCGCAAAGCCTTTGCCGGCCTCACCTGCCCGCGCAGCCTCAATCGTGGCATTCAGCGCAAGCAGGTTCGTTTGCTGTGCGATCGACGTGATCACATCGACAACTTTTCCAATCTCAGCACTCGAACTGCCCAGCCTGCTGACGATGTCGTTCGTGGCCTCCGCTTTCTGCACGGCTTGGGCCGCCACCGCAGCAGCTTCGGTAGCATTCTTGGCAATTTCATTAATGGTGGCACTCATCTGTTCCGCGCCGGTGGCAATGGTGTGCAGGTTCTGGTTCACGTGTTCGCCGGCTTCCGACACAACGGTGGCCTGGGCGGACGTCTCTTCCGAGTTCGCGGTGATCTGTTGACTCGATGCCGACAACTGCTCGCTCGCACTCGCCACATGTTGGGCGTTTTCACTGATCGAGCCGATCATGTCACGAAGCTTGCTCACGAACTTGTTAAAGTACGACGCCACCTCGGCTACCTCGTCACTGCCATGTGTTTCTACCGTTTTGGTTAAGTCGCCTTCGCCTTCCGAGATGTCTTTTAATCTCGCGACGATGTGCCTTAACGGATTGGACACAGCCCTGCCGATGATCCAACCTGTAAGCACGATCAGTAGCACCGATCCAAGGGCAACGGCCATCATCATCCACGTGCCTGATCGCACGTTATCGGTCGCTCTCGCCTCCAAAGCCTTGTCGTACTCATCCGCCGTTTTCACCAATTCTTCTACTGCCGCCTTGTGGCGAATCGCAATTGCTAACAATCTCTCGCGCGATCGATCCGCCCTCTTACTGTCGCCGCTGACCAAAGCCGGCGAAAGTTCTCGATCGACTTCGTCAAAGTACTCCATTGCGATATTGCGGACAGGCCCCGACAGCTGTGACTTTATGGGACCATCAGCGATCCTCTTCACGTCGCGTTCGTAGGTATCTTCAAATGTCTGCCGAACGTCACTGATCTGTTGTAAAAGTTGTGTTCGCCGCTCCCGGTTTGACTCAAGAATTGCCCGGTACACCAGGATTCGCGCTTCAACCAAGTTCAAAGTTGGCGGGGCGATGTCGCCCTGAAGAATCATCGAAGCGTCGATCTGCCAGTACAGCGGGCTATTGATCTCCACCGCGCGCAACGTCGAAAATGACACCCACGCGAAGGCGCCCAGGGCCAAGATCGCCATGGCGACTAACATCCTCAACTTCCAAGTGATCCTCACATCCGCTAAGCCAACCATGACACTTCCTCCGTGTGACTAGGCCTTGGCGTCCTGTAAACCCTTCAGGTCGCACACACTCGATGTATCGAGTACGTGCATCAGATTTCCTTTCAGCTTGTGCACTCCCACGATCACGCTGCGCATTTGCGGCGCCAGAGTCTCCGGGGATTCCTCGAACGTGGATTCATCGACGTCCATCACATCGCCGATTCCATCCACCAGTAAACCCATCAATCCGTCCACGGTTCGAATCACGACTCCGGTCGGCGGGTGGGCTTTCTGGCGATCATTCAACTCAAGCCTCTGTCGTAAATCGAGAGCCGAAACGATTTGTCCGCGCAAGTTCATAAGGCCTGCGATCGCTTTCGGGGCAAGAGGTACTTCAGTTAACTCGACCGTTCGCAACACCTCTTGAATGTCTTGCGACTCAACCCCAAACATCAGGTGCTGTAGATAGAAGGTGGAAAATTGTTTCGTCACACTGGCACCACCGCCATCGCCTTGCTTCTCTCCACCACTCCCTGTTCTGGGGCTTGCAAAATGCCCGACACATCGAGCATTTCCGTGACACGTTCTCCAATCACCGCCGAGTAAAGAACGCCTGCTCTTGTGGCTGGAATTCGTACCTCGGTTGTGTCTTCGACGATATCGATGATTGTGTTCACGATCAGCCCGAACAACCGCCCGTTTTCCTGGATGACGAGCACATCGATCGACCCTGGCGGTGGAAAGGTTGTGTCATTCGGGGCCAATCCCCCGTCTCTGCGGACTTCGAGAACGCGGCTCAGGTGAATCAGAGGAAGAATCTGGCCACGATACTGTACGACCCACTCATTCCCGCTGCGTTCGACATCCGATCCCGCAAGCTTTTCCAGCCTCGCCAGCGCGTTCAATGGAATGGCCATCCGCGACCCGTTGGCTCCGTCAAATAGCACAAGCTTCTGCTTTTCAACTGTGTCTTTCGTGTTGAATGCACTTGCTTTGATGGTCTGCCCATCCGGACTCTCCGTTTTGATTCCTGCGCTTTCTGCCAATCCGGGCACGTCCAGAATCAGCGCGAGTTGACCATCTCCCATGATGGTCGCGCCGGCGTACACGCGAATTCCCTTCAAATGCTTACCCAGCGGTTTGACCACGATCTCCTCGGTATCGTGTACTTCATCGACCACCAGACCAAATCGTCGACTATCCACTTGCAGCACCAAGATGTTCTGTCCGTTTGGCTCTTCCTCGCGCAACTTCAACTCACGATCCAGGTAGACTAGCGGCAACAATCTTCCACGTAGCCGATAAACCGGTGCGCCGTGTACCAGTTCGATACCGCTTCCGGACTGTCCAGCATCGAGTCGCACAAGTTCCACGAGGTTCATCTGAGGGATCGCAAACCTGCGTCCTACGCTGCGCACAACCAGAGCCGGGACGATCGCCAGCGTCAATGGAACCTTGATCTTGAAAGTTGATCCTTCTCCCAACTTCGTCTGGATCTCCACCGAGCCGCCCACATGCTCGATGTTTGTCTTGACGACGTCCATTCCAACGCCGCGGCCGCTCACATTCGTCACTTTTTCAGCTGTCGACACGCCGGGTAAGAAAATCAGGTTTAGTGCTTCGGTGCTTGACATTCGAGCTGCCTGATCCGCGCCGATCGCACCCTTCTCAACAGCTTTGCTCTTGATTTTTTCGACGTCGATCCCGGCGCCGTCGTCGGAGATCTCAATCAGAACCTGCCCTCCTTCATGCGATGCCCGGAGCCGCACCACGCCCTCAGGAGGTTTCCCCGCTCGTACCCGACTGTCGGGCGTCTCGATGCCGTGATCGATAGCATTACGCACTAAATGGGTGAGGGGGTCGTTAATCGCCTCGAGCAGCGTGCGATCCAATTCTGTGTCTTTGCCTTCAGTATCGACGTGCACTTGTTTTCCGCACCCCACGCTGACATCCCGCGCCACGCGCGGCACCTTGTCGAACAACCGACTGATGGGCTGCATGCGTGTCTTCATCACCCCTTCACGCAACTCCGATGTGACCAGATTCAATTGCTGTATCGTTCCCAGAAACGCGTTGTCTTTCTGCTGTGCCGCATACTGCAAGACCTGATTTCTTGCCAATACCAGCTCGCCGACAAGGTTCATTAATCTGTCCAGCAAGGTCACTTGTACGCGGATGGTGGAATCTTGACTCGTGGCCTTGGATCGGCGCTCTTCCATCAAGCGCAATGCCTCTGCCAGTTCGTCGCTCTTCAACACTCCAAGCCCAACCAGAATCGCTCCAATGGGGCGGGTGTCACCGCCTTCCTGCGCTTCCAGCGCTCTCGCGACATCCTCTGGTTTCACGCGCCGCTGCTCGACCAAAGTGCCGCCGAGCTTGCCGACATGAGGAGTTTTCTTGCTGCGGCCCGCGGCTGCAGGAGTGGCGACCTTCGATTCTGGCTTCGACTCCTCACAGTTTTCTCTCGCCATCGCTCGGCGCGAGGTCGCTACGCTGACCGGTTCCTGTTCCAGTAGTTTCTTTAGCTGATCTATCAGCCCTACGCGCGCATCTTCTCCATCATGCTCGGTCACGTTGATGGCGGCCAACATCTCTCGGATCGCATCCACCATCGATAGCAGCGCACTGCCAATCTCCGGTGTTAGAACAAGCTTCCCATCGCGTAGTTTGCTGAGAAGATTTTCACCGGCATGCGTGAGGGTTTCCAGCTTCTGAAATCCCAGAAACCCGCAGGCCCCTTTGATGGAGTGAATCGTCCGAAAAATACTGGCCAGTAGTTCGCGAGAGTCTGGCGTCCCCTCGAGTTTCACCAGTTCCGTGTCCAGGCGATCGAGGTTCTCGTTGCTTTCAACGAGGAATTCCTTAATCAGGTCGTCCACAGTTTCCCCTCGGTACTAAGTGCGGACGCGGTCACGCACCAGAATGTTCATCGGAGAAGGAAACGCGAAGCTTTAGCCGGAATGGTCTGCTCGTAGAGCGGCGGGGCAACCTCAATTAAAATTCACCAATAAAAAAGGCCGCCTTGTCGGCGGCCCTTGCATTCGCAACTTACTTGCGGTTACCCCTTAGTTCTGAGGAGCTTCTCCGCTCTTCTTCATGCCACCATGTTGCATCCGGTTCGATTGCATGTTTTTCCACTTCTCTTGCTGATCCGGGGTCAACACGCCCTCAACTTGAGCGCGATATTTTTCGTGAATCGACTTCATCTTTTCGTGCTTTTGATCTTGCGAGAGTGACGAGTCCTCACGCACAGGCTTCATTTCCTGCCACTCACTTTGGAAGATCGGCTTCAGTTTGGTCTTTTGATCGTCAGTGAGGTTCAACTCGCGGCTCATCCGGTCCATTCGGCTGTCAGCATCGCCGCCATTCATCCCATGCTGATGTTGCATTTTCGCGGGTGGGGCTGGCTCTGCTTGCGGAGTGGCATCTTGCGACATCGCGAGTCCAGACATTCCGATTGCGCCTGCCAAAACCAACACTGCTTTGTTGAGTACTTTACTCATCTTTACACTCCTCATACGTAAGTTCCTTTGGGACCTTCTCTATAAACACGACCGGAAGGCGAAAAGTTGCGACTCCAATCGCGTTTGAGATAAAGCCGCGGTCGCGCCAGAGTTCGTCCGCGGCGCCTGTGGTAATATCGCCGCCCTGTTCCGAAAGTAACCCCTGTGCGGACGCTTTCGGTAGATTGACCCAACGATTTTCGCGATAGTACCATCTCAGGAACATAGTCCGCGTTTTGCACAGGCCGATTCTTACGTAAGTGGCTCATGTATATGCGATTGCCCTCTAGCTGGATTTTACCGCTCGCTTCCGTTGTCCTGACCGCCGGGACAACCGCGTGTTCAGGGCCCAAATCCAGTGCTGCACTCCCCGCACAAGCAACCGCACCCACGATCACGGTACCCGCTTCACAACCCGAGAAAACAGAAGCACGAGGTCAAACTCCGGCTGAGCCCACCAGTCTCACACAACAACAGCTTGCGACGTCATCTCCGTTGGATGCGGTCGCAGAACTCATTGCGCGCGTGGACAAGGAATATCAAACGGGAATCGACCATCAGCGCGCCGGTCGTCTGGATGCAGCAAGAAAGAGTTTCAATCAAGCCTTTGAACTTCTCCTTATGAGTAAGTTCGACGTTCACTCCGACGACCGCCTTGAGCAGGAATGCGATCGGTTGCTCGAAGGCATTCATTCCGTCGAAGTCGCAGTAGCTCCTGAAGCAGACGCGCAGGAACAGAAATCCGAGCCGGCCCCCATTGACGAAGCAAACGAAGTCACGTATCCGGTCGATGCGAATGTGAAGGCGAAGGCAGAAGCGGAGATCAAATCGACTGCGTCCGACTTGCCGTTGATGATGACGGATCAAGTTGCCGGCTACATCAGCTACTTCTCTTCACGCGGACATGCAACCATCGCAAATGCGCTGGTGCGTTCGGGCCGGTATGAAGACATGATTCGGCGGATCCTTAAAGAGGAAGGTGTGCCGCAGGATCTCATCTACCTTGCGCAAGCTGAATCCGGATTTCATCCTCTTGCCTTGTCCCGGGCTGGTGCCCGCGGCATGTGGCAATTCATGGGAAGCCGCGCAAAAGGATACGGGCTCGAACGAAACTTCTGGATGGACGAACGCCAGGATCCGGAGAAGGCGACGCGTGCCGCCGCTCGCCATCTGAAGGATCTCTATAACCAGTTCGGGGACTGGTATCTTGCGATGGCCGCTTACAACTCCGGGCCTGGAACCGTTCAGAGCGCCGTTCGCCGTACCGGCTACGCCGATTTCTGGGAACTTTACCGCCGCAATGTTCTCCCGAAGGAAACTCGCAATTACGTTCCGATCATCGTCGCCGTTACGATCATGGCCAAGAATCCGGAACAGTATGGCCTTGACACGATCGTGCGCGAAAAACCGCTCGACTACGACACCGTCAAGATCAATTATTCCGTCGATCTTCGTCTCGTGGCCGATTGCGTTGATGGTTCTGTTTCCGATCTTCAGGACTTGAATCCCAGCCTGCTGCGCTATGTCACGCCAAAAGATAAAGACTTTGAGCTCCGACTTCCCACGGGAGCAAAGGACAAATACCTGACTAACATCGCTGGCATACCGGCAGACATGCGGCCGTGGTGGAGATACCACAAGGTTGGTCAGGATGACACGCTCGCGTCGATTGCTCGTACCTATCGCACGACCGCCAAGGCGATTTTCACAGCTAATGAGCTCGAGACCGAAGAACTCACACCGGAAACTAAACTTATCATCCCCATCACGCCAGGCAAGCATTCTGCCGGCGAAGACGGGATGACCTATGCACGGCGCACCACCCGTTACAAAATTCGCAAGGGCGATTCCGTGTTGTCAGTGTCGGAAAATCTCGGCATTCCGCCACGGATGATCCGTTCGTGGAACCATCTCAGAGGGGACAGCCTTCAGGGACGTCGTATCCTCTACGTCCATCTCCCTGTTAGTCCGGCCGCCACGCGGGAAGCTCAGCTGACACAGGTCAAATCGAAGACATCCAAATCGAAACACTCGTCGTCCCCGGCAACTTCGGCAAGCAGTGGCGTTCACCATAAGGTGAAGCAGGGAGAAACCCTTTACTCGATTGCCAATTCCTACAACACCACCGTTTCAGCCCTTAAACGCGCCAACTCCAACGTCGCCACACTCCGACCCGGGATGGTTTTAATCATCCGCCCGTAAGCGTTATAACGAATGTGGTAGGCCATAAACCTACTCTTCGCTATTAACGACTGCCGACTGTCAGCTTCGGTCCTTTTCCGAACGTAACGCCAAAAAAATCTCCGGAGTTCCACTCTGGGCGCTTATCCTGCTGCGCTATCAAGTATCCAATCAGAAAATTGAGACGAGTACCCTTAGCCGCAGACTCGAAATCGAGCGGTTGTGCCATATTGTCACCAGGAGTGTGATATCTCGTCGTCAACCACTGCTTGATCACGTTCAGCCCATCGATTTTCGGGTCCAATGCCTTGACTCCATCTGTGATGTACACGGCCGGGATTCCTTGCAACACGAACGAATACTGATCGCTGCGAATAAAGCTCACTTCTTCTGGCATTGGATCGGGGGACAGCTCGTAACCAAGTTTCTGCGCTGCTTCCTCCACGTTTTTCGCAAGGTTCGAATGCTCTGGCCCCATCGGCACCACGTCTTTCATCGCGAAATATAGTCCGGGGGCTCCATCGATATTGACGTTTGCCACGATGGCCTCACGGGGTACCGTGGGTGAGGTCGCGTAAAAATCGGAGCCAAGCAACCCCATCTCCTCGCCGGTAACAAAAACAAAGATAACGCTCCGACGCGGAGGTGTCGCCAAGTTCGAGTACGCCCGCGCAATTTCAAGAAGCGTCGCCGTACCTGATGCGTTGTCGATCGCTCCGTGGCACACGTTGTCCCCTGCAACAGGGGGACAAATCCCCAAGTGATCCAAATGTGCCGTGTAAACCACATACTCGTTTCGCAACGCAGGGTCGGATCCCTCAATCTTCGCCACAACATTCGCGCTTTGGAGCTTACTTTGCCGGCTCGCCACTTGCAGACGTACCGTCACCGGCAAAGGAAACGCTTGCGGCTCACCTTTACGGGCTGTTTCTGAGACTTGTTCGAGGGTGCGCTCCGCTCCGGCAAACAGTTTCTTGCCTGCAGAATCGTTCAACAGTGCCTTTCCTTTCAATTCGACGAACGCATCATGTGGCTTCCCTGCTCCATCCAGCCACCGCATGTCTCCCGATTCCACTTGAGGACGCAGCCAGTCCCAGGAGTATCGCTTCCAATCCTCGGGCAACATGAGATCCAACATACCGATCGCGCCATGTGCCACAGCGTTCCGCTGCTTCACGAGTCCATCGGAGTAGTAGGCCCGTTCCGTCGATGGAAACTTTGCCGGCGCACCATAGATAAGAGCGACGATTTTGCCCTTCACATCTATCCCTGAGTAATCGTCGTACTTCTGATTTGGTGCCGTAACTCCAAAACCCACGAAAACCACTGGCGCTTCCACGGAGGATTGCTGTCTCAACATGTCGGGGGTTAGCAAGTAGTCCTTGCCATCGGTCAATCTTTCTTCTTTTCCCGAACTGATCAGAGTGAAGGAACTTTGTGCCGCATCGACGACCGACTTGCGCAAAGGCACATTTTGATACCAGCCGTCGTTCGCCCCCGCGGCCTTGAGCCCGATCGCCTCCAACTCGGCTTGGACGTAACGTGCTGCGATGTCGTATCCGCGCGTTCCTGGGGCGCGACCTTCCAGCAAACTATCGGAAAGGAATCTCATGTGCGCGCGAATCGCGCTCCCGCGGATGCTCTGCATGACCTGCTGCATCACAACGCCATCCGGCAGATCTGCGGCTTGTGTGGCCACGACGAGCACTAGCATGAGCAAGGACACAACACCTAACATCCGTCTTTTCATCATTTTCCCCCTCATTTCCTCGTGGCTCCAAAGTTGCCGCCATTGTACGCGACCGTGCAGCACATGATGCGCCGGAAGGACATGCCGTGGTCAAAACCTTCCCCACGTTCGCAGATGCTTAGATTTTTACTTCACTGCAACTCGCAAAATTGCTGTGCTATAATCCGCGCCGCTTCACCCCAGCTGCAGTTTCGCGCGGTTCTGTTATTTTTCTCGTATGTGTGCAGCTCTTCGCCACGTCCTGGCCCGGAGAGCAGCGGTAACCCTCAGGAGGATCGATGACTTTTTACGACGAGACACTCTACGGACGTGACGAAGAAATGGACGAGTATGGAGACAGCGGCGCTTATGGCGAGTCGCTCGAGGAGGAAGAAGATTACGAGGAAGAAGAGGAAGAAGAAACCGGTGTCACCGATATTGGCGAACCCGAGCCCGAGCCGGAACCGGTAGCCACGCCACCAGCTCGTCCCGCTCCGGCTAGACCTTCGGGGGGAGGCGGCGACAGCAAGCCCAAGAAGAAAGCCCCGGCCAAGAAGAAGGCCAGCAAACCGGCGAAGAAAAAACCGGCGAAAAAGAAAGCAGCAAAAAGGGCTGCCAAAAAGAAGCCAGGTAAGAAGAAACCGGCGAAGAAGGCTGCTAAGAAACCCAAGCGGCCCGCAAAAAAAGCTGCTCGCAAGAAGAAACGTCACTGACATCAATAGGGATTCAGCGAGATACAAGGAAAAAGGGACGGGATGAAACCCGTCCCTTCAGTTTTTTTAGCACCCAGAGTCTACGCTGCGCGGCGGATTGCAACCGTGCCCGCATCCTTCGTTGCCTTGCGAGCCGCGAGCGAGAGCATGATCCGCGAAATCCCGCTCATGATCAGGCTCACTCCAACCAAAGTACCGATTGCCCATGCGGCGCTCGATGGCCACTGCGCGTATATTAGCCCGCCCAACACCAGGGTCACGATCGCGTCCATTAACATCCATGACGCGCCTTCAGTCCCTCGCATGTTCCACCACATCACGATGTCGAGTACCGCTTCAATGATGAATAGCGACGCCAACAATAAGGTCAACGAGGCCACGCCAATCAATGGACGCATCAGCAGGTAAGTGCCGAATGCAACATACGCCAGCCCAACCAGCACTTTCCAGATGAGGCTTTTGGTGCGATGCGCATGAAATGCCAGCACCAGGTGCACGACCCCAGCGAACACGATCATCCATGCAATAAACGCATTGACCGCGATCGCCGCTATTGTTGGCGAGGCAATGGCCAGCATTCCGAAAACGACCAATGCCACGCCCCAGACAATCGACCAACCCGAAGCCTGTCGAATACGGCCCGCAGGCGAGAGCGTTGAAATAGCCACGGTTCCTCCTCGTTTTGAAACCTCAATTGTTTGGTGCTGGCTTCAAGGCCAAGGATTGTAATCCAGAAAACCGAAGACCGCGTGATTTTCTCAAAGGTCAACAGTTTGTCAGGACAACTGGCTGTTATTTCTTCTCCAACGCGTTGAGGCACTTCCCATAGAGTTCAAGCAGATGAGCTGCGTAGTCCTCAGGCTTCGCCGCTGCTCCTCCGCCCTGAAACCCGACCCCGGTCGAACTTGTCTTGCCATATCCCGTCGTCATGGCCACAAACTTCATCATGTCCAGCGCAATATCCTCATTCCGCCGCGAACCCACCGAAATGCCCGGCACTGCTTCCATGGAAACCTCCAAAAATTGTCCTGCAAACTCACTGCCCGGTTACAAAATTACCAAATCTGAAGCGGCCGTGCTTTACACCGTTCCAGCTTTGAAATTCTTACGCGGGGATAAATACCTATGAAATCACCCGATCTCGCGCCCATCAAAACGCCGCTCCGAGCATGTCGATCATCAACCGGATCGCCGTCTGCGCCGTTCTCCCGCTCGAATCGCGCAGCGGATTCACTTCCACGACGTCCATCCCCACAAGCTTTCCCTTCTTCATTAATCCAGTCATGAGTTCGTCGATCTCCGCGAACGACAAGCCGCCGGGCTCAAGCGTGCCAGTCCCTGGCGCGAGTGTAGGATCCATGACGTCTACGTCGAACGAAACGTAAATATTCCCACCCGGCGAGACTTGTGCCAACGCGGCCAGTACCCCTTTGCGATGGATTTCCTCTGATGTAATGATCTGGTTGTGAAGTGCGCGCGCGTTCCCCATCGCCTCAGAGTCGTTCGCAATCCCGCGCATACCGATCTGCACAATCTTCTGAACCTGCGGAAGCTTCGCAGTCCGAACCACCCATGTCGCATGGTCCAGATTTCCAGGTCCGCCGTTCCAGGTGTCCAGATGCGCATCTAAATGAATGAGCGTTAGCCGCACTCCATCAAATGCCCGCACAACCGGGAACGTGATGCTGTGATCACCCCCAATCACAATCGGAAACGCGCGCTTCGCCAGTATCTTCTTCACCGCCTCCGTCACCAGATCATTGGTCCGAGAGGGCGTCGTTGGCATGACGTTTACATCCCCTACATCGACCCACCGTTTTCCTTTTAATGTGGTTCGATCCCCGTCGATGTAGTAAAACCCCTCGGTCAGATCGTGGTTGTATTCCTGAGAACTCTCGCGCATCTCTCGAGGGCCGTACCGCTCTCCTGGTTGTCCCCATGTTCCTTCGTCAAAAGGTACGCCCAGCACCGCAAAGTCCGCTTGCACCTTTTCGATGTCCGGCACATACGGCGCTCCCAAGAACGTTCGTACCCCGACGAACGTTGGAACAGCTTGGGCCCATGCGCTGCACGACCCAACCACGATTGCGAACAAAACACTTAAGACTCTCAGACTTCGCATGCCAGTCACCCACCCTTTTCTCGTCCTTTTCTATGCTTCTCAGTCGTTGACATGCATAGCAGCCGGAGATGATAGCACTCACATTGCTGGCGAGCGCCTTTTACCGTGCGTCGAAGGTCTACTCTGCTCTCTTCACTTCACTCATGAGACCTAGCAAGTTGCCCTCGCTGTCCCGAAAGAACGTCATCCATAAGTCGTGGTCGGGCATTTTTGCTATCAGATGTGGCTCATCCTCAAAGCGCGCGCCGCCACCCAACATTTGCTCGTGTGCAACTTTGATGTCGGGAACGGCGAAATAGATAATTGAGCTGGGATGGTCAAACTCTGGTTTCTCAGGCGCGCTCAACATCAGTCGAACGCCGCCGCAGTTAAAAAAGGTAAGTTTTCCCGTCGAGAACAATAGGGGAAGTCCCATCACGTCCCGATAGAATTCGGTGGCGCGATCGAGATCTTTGATGTTGATTGCAATCTGTCCAATGCGCGAGATGCCAACCGTGCTAGCAGTGGTCATCATGGTGCTTGCCTCCTCAACCCAATTTAATTAGCATAGCTAACGATATTTTATGCGAAAACGCAAGCAGAAAAATCAATCTTCTCGAGAAGAAGTTGCCGACCGTTTACATTCCGCTGCAATCCACCTCCTTCGCCGCGTCCGCAAACAGGACAGCGCGACGGGCGAGGGCCCCGCGCGCCTCTCTGCCCTCTCAGTGCTTGTGTTTGGCGGTCCATCTACCCTCGGCCAACTTGCCGACGCGGAACAGGTAAGGCCACCCACCATGAGCCGTATTGTTGCCGGACTACAAGCGAACAATCTGGTCGAAATCATTCCGGACCCCTCCGACGCCCGGCGCATTCAAATTCGTGCCACAACCAGGGGAATACAGCTTTTACACGAAGGGCGGCACCGCCGAGTCACATCCCTGGCAGCCCAACTTCAGCCTTTTTCCCGCTCGGAGTTGGAAATTCTTCAAAGCGCAGCCGATTTAATCGAACGCCTATCCCGAAACTGGAAGACATCGAACGAAGGACGTTGAGGAAACGTCCCGAAAACTTTCACTGCCCCGACTACTGCTGTGACCCCGGCCAACCCCATGCCGCTGGCGTACAACTAACAACCTAACGACCAACGACCAGCGCCAGTGCTGAGTGGTCCGCTGGTACACCAACCCCCGTTCCTTGCACGTCCACACGAAGCACCCAAGAATGGTACGGATATGTTCACCGATGGCGCTGGCAACACATTCATAACAAGCCTGAAACTGGTTCCCGTGCTTTTAGCCGTTGCGGTTTTAGCTGCATGCGGTGGCGGAGGCATGTCGACGACTCCTCCCCCGACCCCGGCGACGGCTCCAACTGTTACGGGTTTCACGCCAGCGAGTGGACTGGCCGGAACGCCCGTAACAATCACCGGAACGGCATTCGCTGGCGCGACTGCGCTGAAATTCAATGGCACCACCGCAACGTTCACGGTGGTCAGCGCCACCCAGATAACGACTTCCGTTCCCGCGGGAGCTACCTCTGGCAAGATCGCTGTTACAACCAGCGCCGGCACTGCGAGCTCGGCCGGCAGCTTCACAGTCACTTCTTCCACGCCGACTATTACAAGCTTCGCTCCCGCCAGCGGAGTCGTTGGTACCACGATCACGATCACGGGCACGAATTTCACGGGAGCCACCGCCGTTGCCTTCAACGGAACTGCAGCCACCTTTACTGTAGCGAGCGCCACGCAGATCACCGCCGCGGTGCCTGCCGCCGCGACAACCGGCAAGATCACCGTGACCACCCCGAGCGGCACCGCGACGTCAGCGTCGAATTTCACCGTGCTTCCGCCCGTGCCGACCATCACCAGTTTCACTCCGGCCAGCGGGCTGATCGCCGCCGCGGTTACCATCACCGGCACGAATTTCACGGGAACATCCGCCGTTAGATTCAACGGCACCCCTGCCACCTTTACGGTGACAAGTGCCACCCAGATCACGGCGGCCGTGCCTGCGGCTGCGACCACGGGCAAAATCACCGTCACCACTACCGGCGGCACCGCCACCTCCGCCAGCAGCTTCACGGTCACGCCTTCTGCGCCAACCATCGCGTCTTTCAGTCCGACCACGGGACAAATCGGCCTTGGTGTGACCATCACAGGAGCCGGCTTCACGGGCGCCACCTCGGTCAAGTTCAACGGCACCGCGGCGACCTTCACAGTTGCAAGCGCCACCCAGATCACAACCACAGTGCCAACCGGCGCAACAACGGGAAAAATCACTGTCTCCACGGGCGCAGGTTCTGCGACGTCTGCCAGCAACTTCACCGTGAGCACGTCGTCCGCAACGCTCGATCTGACCGTCGACGGACTGTACGTCACGCAAGCCACACAGGACTATCCAACACCCATCATTCCTCTTGTGAAAGACCGCAGCGCGTGGGTTCGAGTCTTCGTGAAAGCAAACCAGACCAACACCGTGACGCCGCAGGTGCGCGTACGCTTTGTAAAAGGCACCACCACAAATACGCTGACTATCAACTCCACTCAGGCGTCCGTTCCCACTAGCGTCGACCCGAACACGCTGACGTCCTGGAATGCCGCCGTTCCATCGGCCTGGATACTGACGGGAACACAAGTGATTGCGGACGTAGACCCGTCTGGTGCAATCTCAGAATCCGACAAGACCAACAATCAATTCACCGCCACACTCGATGTGCGCACACTCAAGCCGTGGAAGATCACTCTTGTCCCAGTAAAAACGGGAACGCGCACCGGCACCGTTACGACCCCATCACGCACGAAGGAAAGCTGGCTCGACTTGGCCAAGCGTCTCCACCCAGTGCCCGATGCAATTGACATCGTTGTCGGCGCGACCTTTACTTCGAGCGCTACAACGCTCTCGAGCAACGGCACCGGATGGGATACGGTGCTGAGCGAACTTCGCGCGAAACGAACGGCTGACGGCGTCACGGACCGCTACTACTTCGGCTCCGTGAATGTCGCTTACTCGAGCGGTGTCGCGGGTCTGGGTTACATCGGATTCCCAGCAGCGATCGGATGGGACTATGCCGGCAGCGCCCCGGAAGTCCTGGCCCACGAAGAAGGTCATAATTTCGGGCGTCCACACAGCCCGTGCGGCGGCGTCAGCGGTGCCGATCCAAGTTATCCCTATCCGGGCGGCATCATCGGAGTCACGGGATGGGACGTCTTCGCAACCAGCAACAACTTGAAAGACGACGCCACATATAAAGACATCATGGGCTACTGCGATCCAAAATGGATCAGTGATTATGTCTATCTTTCGGAACTTAACTTCCGCGCAAGCAGTTCCCTTGGGATCGTTGTGCCGGATGTCGTGAGCGCCTCTAATCCGAAAGAGGGTTTGCTGATTTGGGGACGCATCGACGACGGCAAAGTTGTTCTGGAACCCGCCTTTCGCACGCCGTTCCGTGGCGCGCTGCCGGCAGTCGGTCAATACAAGTTCGAAGCACGTGATGCAATGGGCAACATGCTGGCGTCCGTTTCTTTCGACGCTGAAGAGGTTGCGGATCTGCCCGAAGGATCCGCGGTCCGCATGTTCTCTTTCGTCGTTCCCATGTCTTTGGAAGCGCTGAACGCTGTGGCAAGCCTCCGCATCGCACAACACGACGGAACGGAACTCACACATGTTGTCAGCCGAGCAGCGGCGGATACTATAGGATCCGCAGACTCAGCCGTGGTCCAGAATGAAGTCCAAATGCTCGATCTACCAAATCGAAGCGTTCAGTTCACCTGGGACGCCGCTCATTACCCCGTCATCATGGTGCGCGACGCAAAGACCGGCGAAGTCCGCGGCTTCCTCCGCGGAGGCCAAGCCGAAATCGAAGACGCCCCCTCAGACTTGGAAGTTCAATTCTCCGACGGCGTCCGTAGCCATCCTCAACCCCATACGCGCAACACAAATTGATCGCAGACGTGCACGCGACGTCTCGGTAACGACCGAACTCAGCGGATATCATGAACAACCGGCCTGTACTTTCTCCGTTGTGACTTTGCTGTTCTCTTGGTGGTGAACGATGTGCCGAGCGCCGCACCAGTCTCCAGTTCAGGCTTTTCTTTGATACCGTTGCGAACCTAAGCGAGGCTTTGCGGTAAAGCTCCTGCGCTCACCGCAGAACAAAGTTTGCTGCACCTCCCTCGCTCTGCTACCCTTCCGCGCTGTTACCCGAGGAGGCCGCGTGCGCATCGATCTGTTCCGCATGGAGCGAACCCAGTGCTTGTTTGAGAACGAAGTGGCATTCAATCTTTCCGAGAGTGGCGTCCTCCCGTTGCGCGTGGAAGAACTCGTCGACGACCCCGAGCAATTTCTCTCATACAGCCTCAAATATCCTGAGTCCGACGGTTCGAACGAACTTCGCGACCACATCGCTAAGTGGTACGGCGCGCGTCGTGACGAAATCCTTGTCACCAACGGAGGCTCCGAGGCCAACTTCACAGCACTCTGGGGGCTTCTAGACCCTGACGACCACGCTGCTATCATGCTCCCGAACTACCTGCAATCCTGGGGGCTTTCGCGCGCCTACTCCGCGAAAACGACCACCTTCCAGCTGGTGGAGCACAAGGCGAACAACCGCTGGGCCCTCGACATCGAAAGCCTGCGCCGCGCTGTCACGAAAAAAACAAAACTGATCGTCGTCACGAACCCTAACAATCCCACGGGCGCGGTCCTCAACGAAGAAGAAATGTCAGAACTAATCCGCGTCGCTTGCAAGGCAAATGCCTGGCTGCTGGTTGACGAAATCTACCGAGGCGCTGAAGTGCGCGACTCCATCACCCCAACGTTCTGGGGACGCTACGACAAACTCCTCATTACCTCCGGACTCTCAAAAGCTTTCGGCCTTCCTGGCCTGCGCATCGGATGGATCGTCGCCCCAGCGAAGACGATCGCCCAACTCTGCCGCTATCGCGACTACACCACACTCACGCCAACGTTTCTGTCCGATCGTCTCGCTCGCGTCGTGATGGAGCCCGCGCGCCGCGAACAGGTGCTCGAGCGCACGCGCACCATCATTCGCCGCAATCTCCCGCGACTCGAATCATGGATCCGCTCTCACCGCGATATCCTCACCTACATCCCTCCCGTTGCTGGGGCAATCACCTTCTTCCGCTACAAGCTTCCAATCTCTTCAGCCGCGCTCTTCGACCGTTTGCGTAAAGAACGCTCCGTGCTCATCACCCCAGGAGACCATTTCGGCGCAGGCCGCTACATCCGCGTAGGCTTCGGCTACGACGTGGACTACACGCTGCGCGGGCTAGCGCAAGTCGACACTACATTTGAGGAACTTAAAAAGAAGACTAGGAAAAGAGTAGCAACCAACTCAAGACTTACAACTGCAGCCCACCGCCGCGGCGCCGCGTGAACAAATCTTGGTGAACGCAGGTACAGATGCATGACAAGACTCAGGCGAATGCGTCAATCTCAAAAAGCGCTCGCACTCTTCCGCGCGGCGCGGGATCTGGCGGGGAAAGCCACACCAAACGCAAGCCCCTAACTCTCAAATCAAAATCCTCTCGCCCCGGTCACCAGATCGTTCCAGCACCAATGAAGCCGCCGCCACATCCTGCACGCCCACGCCCGTCAAATCACAAACGATGATTTCATCCG
>Ga0207706_10001574_pt1 | contig 22622 bp, 17 predicted proteins | sample KBSC53metaG_FD_184318 | JGI IMG/M metagenome (GOLD analysis project Ga0207706, IMG submission 184318) | Corn rhizosphere microbial communities from Kellogg Biological Station, Michigan, USA - KBS C5-3 metaG (SPAdes) (version 2) | ecosystem: Host-associated > Plants > Roots > Rhizosphere > Soil ... | reverse complement strand
GCCGTTCGACCCGGATCTCGCAAGCAAGCCGACCTTCAACTGGAACGGCGAGCGCTGGTTGGTTGCGCGGCGCACGTTGAACGACCCCGCGATCGAGATTGTCGCCGCGGCGCCCGTGGCGGATTACGAGGCGCCCTTTGCCGACGCGGCGCGGCGCGGGCTGGTAGCGCTGCTCGTCGTGGCGGCGCTCAGCACGCTCGCTGCCATCGTGCTCACTCGGCGCCTAACGCGCGCCCTTGGCGACCTCGCGCTCGCGGCGGATGGCGTGGCGCGCGGCGAGATGGGCCGGACGGTCCCGGTGCAGGGGAGTGAGGAGCTCGGACGACTCGCCGAGGCGTTCAACACCATGTCGGAAAGTCTCCGTCGCACGCTCGACTCGCTCGCGCGGCGCGAGTCGTTGGCAGCGGTTGGCGAGTTCGCGGCGTCACTCTCACACGAGGTGCGCAATCCGCTCACGGCGATGCGCATCGACCTTCAGCGCGTTGAGGAGAAGCTCGAAGTCGAGTCACCGCTCCGCGCGCCGCTTCGGCGCGCCCTGCGCGCCGTCGACCGGATACAGCACACCGTGAGCGGCGCGCTCCGCGTCGCTCGCAGCGGGCGCGTCGCGCGCACGCCAGTGGACCTGCTCGTCCCGCTCGACGCGGCCCTCCACGCGAGCGAACCGGAGCTGCAGTCTGCTGGCGCGCGCGTGGAAGTCGACACGGGCGATGTGCCGCTCGTCGTGTTAGGCGACGCGGCGGCGCTCGAGCAACTCTTCCTCAACCTGCTGCTCAACGCGGCGCAGGCCTTCGATGTGCCGGGCGGAGTGGTTCGCGTGTGCGCCCGGGCGGACACGAACCACGCGCGCATCGAGGTGCGGGACACTGGACGCGGCATGTCACCGGAGACGCTCGCCGCCGCCTTCGAGCCGTTCGTCACCACGCGCGCCGAAGGGACGGGCCTCGGGCTCGCGATCGCGCGCCGCATTGCGGCCGGGCACGGCGGCGAGCTCTCACTCGAAAGCGCGCTCGGAACCGGCACGACGGCGACCGTCACCATACCGCGTGCGACCTGAAACGGAGCCCGCGCCGTATCGACTCGTTACGCGTCGCCTGCGCCCGCGGCGCTCAGCGTCAGCGCCAAGTGCATGCGGGTCAGCGAGATGTGCTCACTGCGCAAGACGGCGTCGCGGTTGCTAATGGGATGGGCGATCAGGATGGACTTCCACACCTCGCCCGCCTAACCATGCTCGCCACTGCACGCGTTTCGTCGCCGATCGCGTCCCACCGCCCGTCACCCCGCGCGGCGCCGGTTGAGACGGAGGAGCGTCTGCACTCGCTGGACGTGATCCGCGGTCTCGCGCTCGTCTTCATGGTCCTCGTTCACTTTCACCAGCTCATGCGATTGGAGAGCACGGGCTGGCAGGGTCTGATCGGGTGGGCCGTGTGGGTCGGTGTCGAGGAGAAGGCATGGGGGACGTTTGCGCTGCTGTTCGGCGCCGGAGTCGCGCTACTGCTTCGTCGGCTCGAGGCGCGCAGCGCGCCCGTCGTGCCGATCCTCCTGCGCCGCCTGACGACGCTGTTCGTGATCGGCTGGGTCGTCGAGCGCCTCATCGGTTTCCATATCCTCACGACGTATGCGGTGTGCGGCGTGGTCCTCCTCGCCATGCGGCGGTGGTCGACACGCACACTTCAATGGACGGTGGTAGTCAGCGCCATGTTCCCGCCCGTCTTGAACGCCGTGATGGGCCTTCTCACCCACTTCACACACAGGACGTTTCCGCTGCTCAAGGCGTGGTGGTGGCTCGTCCCGGACGAGAGCCTTCCACTTCTCCTCCTGGGTTTCCTCGCCGTTCGCGTCGGCGTGGTCGATGAGCCGCTGCGACACGAGCGGCTCATACGTCGCTGGATGCTCTTCGGACTCGCGGCCTGGGCGGTGTCGTGGCTCGTGCTCTACCATGTTCCTCGCCCGCCCCAATACCTCATGGGCGCCTTCTGGGCAGAACGGACGCTCGCTGGTCTCGTGAAGGATCAGTGGCTCTGCTTCACGTACGCCGGCGGGGCACTGTTGCTTCTCGCGAAGCGCCCCGCGCTCCTGGAGCGAATGCGCCCCATCGGTGCGGCCGGCCGCATGGCGTTCACGAACTACGTCCTGCAGGCCGTGACCATCTGGTATCTCGCGAAGCCGCTCGGCATCAAGCTGCACGAGGCCACGTATGTCGGCGCCTGGCTCGTGTTCGCCACCGTGATTGTGCTGTTCAGCAACCTTTGGCTCGCTCGGTTCCGCTATGGACCGCTCGAGTGGCTCTGGCGCATGGCGACGTATGCGAGATTGGAGCCGCTGCGATGGAGCTACCAACCATCTGCGGGATCCGCGCATCTAATGAGCAACCCGCCCGCGACCGGATCGGCCTTGCGTAACGGGTTGTAACCCAGCCACCCCTCTTTGCGTACGGACCGCGTCTTTCAACGTCCCCCGGAGATTCAGAATGTCGTTCCTCAAGCGGCTGTTCTCGTCCAACGCGCCAGCGCCTACGCAGCGCGTCCGTGTCTGCGTCGAATGCGGCATGCCCGTGGCCGATCACAAGGAGTGGTGCTCGATCCTTCGCGGACAGGCGGAGATGGAGCGACGGAAGGCCGCAGGATAGCGAGAGGTGTCTGCGCCGACGATCGTAGCAAGAAGAGTGGGGAGCCTTCACCGAGCTCCCCGCTTCATTTTACGGCTGGAAGAACCACGTGAAGTGACCGGGGCCAACGGTGCTTGCCTAAAGGACTTGTCGGCTCTCAGCTCCAGCTTCGACTGAACGTTGGCGGGCTTTACCAACCCTTTGCGGGATACGGTGATCTAACGAAGCGTCTGCCGCCAATCGGCTCGCCCGCGTGGGGACGGTGTAACCGAGTCGCCCCTCCCTTCGTACGGACCACGTCTTTCAACGTATGCCGGAGATCCGGAATGTCGTTTCTCAAGCGGCTCTTCTCATCGAACACCCCAGCGCCCACCCCGCGCGTGCGAATTTGCGTCGAATGCGGTATGCCGGTGGCGGAACACAAGGACTGGTGCTCGATCCGCCGCGGCCAGGCGGAGATGGATCGACGAAAGGCGGAGGGGCAGGAGGCCTAGGGCCGCAGCACGGCGCACGGCCCTAGCGCCCGCGACGCATCTGATCGAATCGCCCCATGTCCAGGTTCGCCTGCTTCACGAGTGCGATGAACCTTGGACTCCGGCGCACCGGATCGTACGCGCGATCGAAGATCCCCAGATATTCGGACCACACTCGACCGCTCGTTCGCTGCGACCGCTCGAGCGCCGAGAGCGCTGCCGCCGTGTCGCCTAACGCAAGTGCCACCAGGGCCGCCGCCGGGTCAGCGAACCAGGGCCGTGGCGTGGCGGACTCCATCGCTCGCAGCATCCGATTCGCGCTCGCCGTGTCTCCCGCCTTGGCCAGCACGTACGGCGCGTTGGTCATGGCGTCGGGACGCGTCCGCAACGCCACCAGCCGTGCCTCATCGAGTTTCCCCTGCGCGAGCCGCACGAGCATCGCGCCATTCGCCGCTGGCAAGAAGGTCGAGTCGAGCTGGATGGCCTTTTGACTTTCTGCGTACGCGGAGTCCATCTGCCCGGTGGAGTAGTATGCATATGCGATCCATCCCGAGATGAGCGGCGACACGCGCTCGACACGCCTGCCCTCCTGGAGTTGCGCCAGCGCCTCCGCCGGCTGTCCCGTGATGACCAGATACCGTCCGTACGCCACACGGGCGGGCACGTCGTCCGGGTCTCGGTCGACGCCGCGCTGAAATTCCGCAAACGCCTGCTGCAATCGCCCCGCCTGCGCGTACGCCGTGGCGAGTGCGACGTGCGGGTCGGCGAGCAAGCTGTCGAGCGCGAGCGCGCGATTCGCCGTCGCTATCGTGGTGTCTTTCAACTCCTCAGGGCGCACGCCGACGTAATACGGGTAGAGCTGTAACGCCGTGGCCAGCGCGGCATACGCCCTGGCGAACTTCGGGTCGAGCCGGATCGCGCGCTCGAAGTTCGCCGCGCTCTGCCTGACACCTTCGCCACGTCGCTTCAACTGCTCCTGGCCCAGCAAATACAGATCGAGTGCCTCCGGATTCGTGGTGCCGAGCGTCGACACCTGACGCGGGCGCGCACCGACGCGGTCCGCGAAGCGCGCGTGCAGCGTATCCGCCATCGTGCGCACGATGTCGTCGGCAATCGAGCCAAAATCCTTCGACTCCCGAACGAACGTGCCGGCCCAAAGCTCGGCCCGCGAGCTCGAGTCGTTGAGTTGCGCCGAGATCGTCACCTGACCGTTCTGCTCGCGAAGCGTCCCGGTTACGAGAAACCTGACGCCGAGGTCTCGCGCCACGGTGCGAAGGTCCGAGCCGTCGAGACGGTCTCTGTACCGGTACGCGGCGCTCCGTCCGACGATCTGCACGCCCGGCACGCGAGCCATCGCCGTCAGGATCTCGTCTCGAATACCGTCGCTGCGGTAGTCGAGCGCCGTGTCATGCGCGACGTTGCGGAAGGGGATCGCCGCGAGCGTCAGCGGCTCTGGCGGCGCCGTGTTCATGCGATAGAGCGCGCCACCAGCGAGCGCGACGGCCGTCGCGACGGCAGCGATGATCGGCGCACGGCCGAGCGCACGCGTCCGAGGCGCGGGTGCACCATCGAGGGCCGCGAGAATCTCGGCCGCCGCCTGGGGTCGGTCCGCCGGATCCTTTTCCAGGCAGCGTCGAATGACGTGCGCGATGGCGGATGGGACGTCCGCTCGATGTTCGGTGATCGGACGCGGCGTCTCGTTGAGATGCGCCGCGATGATCTTGTGCATCGGCCCGCCGTGGAACGGCGGCTTGCCGCTGAACAGCTCGTACGCCATACAGCCGAACGCGTACAGGTCTGCGCGGTGATCGGTGCTCGGGTCGCCCGTCGCCTGCTCCGGCGCCATGTAGGCCGGCGTGCCTAACGACGCACCGGCTTCGGTCAGTGTGATCTCGGGGAGGTCGGGGAGGTCCCTCCCGACGCCGCGCTCGGGACGCTCGTGGCCGCCGGAACCGGCGGCCACGAGCGCCTTCGCGATCCCGAAGTCCGTCACCATCGCCGTGCCGCCGGACAACAGCACGTTGCCAGGCTTGACGTCGCGATGCACCACGCCGCGTCCGTGCGCGTAGGAGAGGGCGCGGGCGACGTCTCGGAGAATGCTTACGGCATCGCCGACGGGGAGCGGGCCCTCGCGCCCGAGACGATCACGCAACGACCGACCGTCGACGAACGGCATGGTGTAGTACGGACACCCCGCCGCAACGCCCGCCGACAAGAGCGGAACAATGTTGGCCTGCTGCAACGACGCCGCGAGCTTGATCTCGCGTGCAAACCGGTCGGCGTTGATGCTCGCGGCCAGCATGGGGTTGAGCAGCTTGACCACGACCTTGCGGCCGAGGGCGGGCTCGTTGGCGATGAAGACATGTGAGGTGCTGCCACCCCCGCCCATCTCCTGCTCGACGACATAGGTCGTGCCGAGCGCCGCCTGCACGAGCCGAAGCAGGTCTCCCTCGAGCGGCGGCGCGCGTCCAGCCGGATCGGACAGGAGGGCGAGCCGATCCTCCGCCGCACGATCGAACAGCGATCCGGTTCCCGATGGTTGCCGAAGGATCCGACGGAGCGCCGCGCCTAACGCCGGATCGGTGCTAGAGATCTCGTCGCAGTACGCCGCCTGCTCGGCTGGGGGAAGCTCGAGCGCCGCGTCGACGAGCGGCTCGAGTGCCGCCCACTGCTCCGGGGACATACCCTCGTGCGAGGAACCACCGTGCCGGTCCGTCACGCCATGAGGCCGTCGCGGAGGAGCATGCGCGCCTTCACCCAGTCCCGCTCCACCGTCCTGACGTTCACACCTAACGATTCGGCGATCTCGTCGTTGGTCATGCCGCCGAAGAACCGGTATTCGACAATGCGTGCGAGGCGCCCATCGATCTGCTCGAGGCGGTTCAGCGCGTCGTCGACCTGCAGGAGGGCGCCGGGCTCCTCATCCGAGGCGACCGCGCTTTCGTCGAGCGTGATCGCGGCCGTGTTGCCCCCCCGCTTCGCCGCCTGACGCGACTTCGCACGATCGGCGAGGATGTGCCGCATCGCGACGGCCGCCAGCGCGAGAAAGTGCGCGCGGTCGTTCCATCGGGCGCGCGACTGATCGACCAGCTTCAGATACGCCTCGTGGACCAGCGCGGTGGTCGCGAGCGTGGCGTTGTCCTTCCGGACCATGCGATGCCGGTGGGCAATCTCCCGGAGCTCGTCGTACACCAGGACGGTGATGCGGTCGAGCGCCTCGCGACGGCCGCTCCGCAACTCTTCGAGAAGGTCCGCGGGCTCGTGCGCAGCCGACATACCACTCCACGACGCGGGCCGCCGACGTATGTCGGTCGCCGCCGCGGTTTTGTCGTTCTCCCAATGGGTGCCGCAGCGTCGTCGCAACGGCAGGGCGCTGAACATGAGGTCGGGCACCGACCGTCGCAACACTCTACCTGTGTTTGGAGAGCCCATGACAACGACAAGCGGACGGTTCCCACGGACGGCCCTCATCGTTCTCGTCGCCGGCGCGTCCGCCGGTTGCGATGATGCCGTCAATTCCATCGCGTCACCAGTCAAAACGCCCGATGTCATCGCCGTTCATCCGGCGGCGAGCAAAGGCGGCGGGGCCATTTCCATCACGCCTTACGCGACAGGCCTCAACAACCCGCGCGGACTTCGCTTTGGACCTGATGGATACCTGTATGTCGCCGAAGGCGGCGTCGGTGGCGGGACGTCGACGGTCGGGCAATGCCAACAGGTTCCAGGACCCATCGGACCGTACCTCGGCAGCGCAACAGGGTCGCAGATCTCGAAGATTCCACCTGGCGGAGGGGCGCCAATCCCGGTCGTGACCGGTCTGCCCTCGAGCCAGACGCAGGCGGTTCCGGCGCCGCTGGTCAGTGGCGTTGCCGACGTCGAGTTCATCAATGGGACGCTGTACGGGCTGTTGACAGGCGCTGGCTGCTCGCACGGTGTCCCGTCAATTCCGAACCAGGTCTTTCGCGTGAACGGCAACGGAACGTGGACGACGGTCGCGAATCTGAGCGCGTGGTACCAGTCGCACCCTACTGCGGTCCTGGAGGAAGGCGACTTCGAGCCGGACGGCACGCCGTACAGCATGATCGGTGTGCGCGGCAATCTCTATGTCGTCGAGCCGAATCACGGTTCACTCGAGCGCGTCGGCACCGATGGATCGATCAGCCGAGTGGCGGATATCTCGGCCACGCAGGGTCACATCGTGCCGACGACGGTGTCGTACCACGGGAACTTCTTCATCGGGAATCTCAACACGTTCCCGGTGGTTCCGGGCAGCTCGAAGATCCTGAAGGTCAATCCGGCGGGGCAGGTACACACCTGGGTGACCGGACTGACCGCGGTGCTCGGCAATGTGTGGGATGATCGCGGTCGACTCTATGTGCTCGAGTCGATGACTGCGCCAGGCGCTCCGACGCCGCCAACGGGTCGCGTGGTGCGGATCGAACCCTCCGGTGCGGCGACGATCATCGCGGAGAATCTGTTCTTTCCGACCGGGATGACGTTAGGCCCGGACGGTGCGCTGTACGTGTCGAACTTCGGGTTCGGCCCGCCGCCGATCGGATTGGGGACGATTTTGCGGATCGTGGTCGAGTAATGATCCGCACCCGGTGCGGCTTTACTGGCGGACGTATCGCTTCCCGGCCGCGATGAGCTGGCCGTTCCCAAGCTGGAAGTCGACTGCGAGCTGGCCCTTCGTGCCTTTCAGCACGAGCGTATTACCGATCACCGTGTACGACCCCTGGTCTCCGTCGGTCGTGGAGCCGTTCGCCGAACCCGCGCCCGCCGAGATACCGGGGGTCGTCACGGACACCTGTGAAGCCGATGACCAGCGGTAGCTTCCCTGTCCGTCGAACACCACGGTCTCCTCGTAGCTGTGCGAGGCGCCGCCGCTGCTCGTCGTCACCGGGTCGACCTTGCCGTCATACAGGATCCACTGGCCGGCGAGTGCCGCCATCGCCTGACGATTCACGGAGGGTGCCTCGGCCTTGACGCTCGCCGCGAGCTGATCGAGGGTCGTGCGCAGCGTGGCCATCTTGTCCTGCGTGGTCATGGCGAGCAGGCTGACACCGGTGCCGTGCGCCGTGAGCAGCGCAATGTACCGGCCCTGTACCATGCGTCCCATCTGATCGGCGCTCGCGTACATTGCGGTGATCGAGCGCAATCCGGCAATCGTTCCCATCGCCGGCTGCTCGACGGGGTACGCCTGCATCTGCATCTGCTGATAGAACGTGCTCAGGTCGGCGATCGCGTCCTGCGGCGTCGCGTACATGCCGGGCGCGAGGAAGATCATGCCGGCGTCCGTGTTCGACACGATCATCTGGAGGCGGCCGATGGTCTGGCCGACACGCCAGTTGGCGGGCATGCGATACGAGATGTTCCAGTCGGTGAGCGCGGTGCCGGACGTTGCGTTAGGCGTGGCGGGTGCGGACATGATCTGGGCGGCGGCGCCGCGGGTAAAGATCGACAGGCCGGCGCATGCGATGGCGCACGCGATCGACCGAGTGAGTGTCGAACGGGTCATGAGCGGAGCCCTCATCATTGGAAGACACGGACGCAGTCATCCAGATGATGCCGCAATTTCGATTTTGTTCTCGTGGGGTTTCGCGATATCTGCTTGACGCGTCCCGTAACGCTCAGTACGCTGTCTCCAAAGGCGGTCGTCGTCCCTCCTGCGGCCGATGCCGGCCGACTGTGCTCTCTCCTTGCCGGAGTTCGGCGGCGTGCACCTCGCGCTTCCCGCTGTCCTGGTCCTGCAGGCTGTGGTCGCGACCGACCGTCCCGCCGACGTCGTTCGACAGGCGACGCACGCCGTCGAAGTCGACAGCGCGGGCCCGGCCCTCGCGCGATGGCGCGCGTCGCTCGCTCGTGATTCGTCGGATCTCGGCGCCTTGCTCGGGGTTGCGACGATCACGCGACTGACGTACGAGGATGCCAGCGCCGATCGACTGTACGCGAGGGTCGCGGCCGCAACGGCTCCCGGGTCGTCGTACGCTGCCTGGGCCGCGTTAGGCCGCGCGGAATCTCGACTCTATCATGCGCCGCTCGATTCCGCGTCCGCCTGGTTCGTGACGGCTGTCAAAGCCGCTCGCTCGGCCAACGACTCGGTGGCCGTGGCACAGGCGCTGTTCGGGCTCACGATCTCCCGGCTTCGGCGCGAGTCGGCGGCGGTCGCGCTGCCGATCGTCGACAGTGGGCTCGGGCTCGCGCCGCGGCGCGACCCCGCTCTCGTGGCGCAGGGGAGGTGTTCGAGAGCCGCCGTGCTGGCCCTTCAAGGGAACATGCAGGCGGGCCAGGAAGCGCTTCGCGGGCTCGCGTTGGCGCGTCAGGCCGGCGACCTACGACGTGAATCGTTCTGCCTCGCGATGCTGGGCGCGTTCTACATGGGGGCTGGCGATCATGCGCGATCTGCTGCGTTGCTCGACACCGCCGTCGCCGCCGCCCAGCGCGTGCACGATCGACGGGGTGTCGCGCTCGCACTGTGGTGGCGCGGCACCGCGGAGCTCGATCTCTACGACCACGATGCAGCCCGACGCGATCTCTCGGCGGTGCTCGTCGAGGCCGGAGCGTCGGGCAACGAGTTCATCGCGGCATGGGCGTGGCTGCGCCTCGCCGTGGTGAGCTGGCACTTCGGCGATATGTTGTCGGCTCGCCGAGAGCTCGAGCGCGGGCGCACGATGATGCTGCGGCAAGGCGATGGGTGGGGGCTGGCCTACGTGCGCTACGTCGACGGCGCGATCGCGCTCGATGCGGGCCAGGTCGATGCGGCCGAAGCGGCGTATCGCGACGACCTCGCGCGGGCTCAGCGCCTTCAGCTACCGCTGGAGCAGCACTCCGCCTCATTCGGGCTGGCACGCGTCGCCATGAGCCGTGGCGACTGGACGGCTGCACGCACGCATTTCGGCGAGGCCGAGACGGTGGCGCGGGCCCATGGGTTGATGGCGTACGTGCCGCAGCTCGAGTACGAGTACGGCGTCGTCGCACTCCACGAGGGCAATCTCGTCGAGGCGGAGCGTCGCTTTCGAGCCATGCTCGCCTCGACCAGCGGCGTAACCGACCTCGATCGGTATGCAGCGCGCTCGCGCATCGCGCAGATCCACGTTGCCCAGGGCGACGTGGCGCGTGCCGAGCGTGAGCTGATCGACGCCACGAACGCGATGGATTCCTTGCGCGCGGCGCTCAACGATCGCGAGCTCAGGGTGCTCGCGTTCCAGGCGCACAAAGGCTACGACGAGACCGAGGTGGGCTTCGCGTCGATCATCGCGGGGCTCGTCGCCGGTGCCCGCGTCGACGGCGCGTTGGCGCTGGTGGAGCGACGCCGAGCCCGCGAACTGCTGGACCATCTCGCCCGCAGTGGCAACGGCCTAACGCGCGAGCGGGTCACCGGGTTCGTCGTGCCCACGGTGCCGGACCAACGTACGGCCGTGCTCGAGTTCGTTACTGGCTTGCGAGGCGAGCCCACCACGCTGTTCGTGCTCTCGTCGAACGGCACGTCCGCGCTGAGCCGACCGCCCGCTGATTCGATCGCCGCCGACATCCAGGCCTTCTCTGCGATGATAGAGGCGGGGGCGCGCGCAGATACACTCGCCCGTCGGCTGGGCGACGCTGTGTTCGGCTCTGCGCTCGAGAGTCTGCCTGCGGATGTTTCCCGGCTGGTGATCATCGGCGACGGCCCGCTTCAGCACCTGCCATTCGACGCGGTTCGGCTTCGCGACGGTCGATACCTGGTCGATCGATTCGCCCTGAGCCTGGCGCCCTCCGCGGCGGTCGTGGCCGACCTCCACGGCCGCCCGCGTCGAGATCGTGGCGCGCCGCGGATTCTCGCATTCGGCGATCCGCGGTTCGCGAACGAGATCGCGCCTAACGGCGGCTCCGCCGCCGACGTCTATCGCGACGCATTCTCGATGAACGGAGGGCTCCCACGGCTTCGCGCATCGGCTGATGAAGCCAAACTCGTGGCCCGGTTCGGCCACCAGTCGGAGCTGCGTCTGCGAGAGCGAGCGAGCGAGAGCTATCTCAAGCATGCCACACTCGATTCGTTCGCGATCGTCCATCTCGCGACGCATGCGCTGGTGGACGAGCGTTCGGTGGCACGTACGGCTCTCGCGGTCGCGGCCGGCGAGGGCGACGACGGCTTCGTCGGCCCCGGAGAGCTCTCGGCGCTTCGGCTCGACGCGGGACTCGTGGTGCTGTCCGCGTGTCGCACAGCCCGAGGCGTCGCGGTGCGCGGGGAAGGCGTGCAGGGACTCACGGCGCCGCTGCTGGCGGCGGGCGCGCGTTCGGTGCTGGCGACGCAATGGCGAATCCGCGACACCGATGCCGTTCAGTTCATCGATGATTTCTATCGCGCGCTTGCGGCCGGGCAGGCAGTCGCCGACGCAGCCCGCACCGCGAAGCTCGCCGCGATCCGCCGTGGAAGCCCGCCAGCCACTTGGGCAGCGTTCGCCGTCGTGGGTGATCCGCTCGTCACTGTTCCGCTGACCGCGCCAGCAAACCGATGGCTATGGATCGCAATCGCGCTCGGACTGGCGGTGGCAGGCGGCCTGCTCTATGGCGTTAGGCGAATGCGCCGGGCGGTCGACGAGAGTGAGGTGCCATCGGAGAGCCGGGCGGTCACGGCCCAGTAGGCGTCCGAGTCCGGTCCCGCGCGCACGCTGTCCGGGACCGCGAACACGGTGTCCGCCGTCGTGCCGCGGGCGAGCAGCGTTCCATCCTCACGGCGCAGCTCCACGACGTAGCTCGCGGCGCCGGTGGCGGATCGCCAGACGAGGTTCGGCGCCTGGGTGGATACCGCACCGGTGGTTACGAGCTGGACGTCGTCGGACCCGCTGCGCGTCACGCCGCCGGCATCGCCCAAGCCGGTTGGTGCGCGCTGCCGACCGAAGGCGTAGAACCCCAAGCCGGCCGCCAAGACGAGGGATGCCGCGAGCGCGAATCCGAACCGCGGCAGGCGCGCACGATCGCGCACTATGCGTGTGGCGCGCAGCAGCTCGAGCTCCTCGCGGCAATCGGCGCAGGCCATCGCGTGATTGACGCTCTGGAGTCGCGTCGCCTCGGGGCCTCGGCGTTCTACCACGTCGAGCAGCGCCTCCGGCGGCACGCAGCCGTCGCGTGTTGCCTCGCGACGTGTGGCGCCTCGTTGATAGAGCCTGACCAGATCTTCTTCGTTCATACGACCGCTCCCGGCCCGATGCCTCGCTTCGCGAGCAATGCGCGCAGGTCATCGAGCCCTCGATACAGCAGGTTGCGCGTCTTGGCCTCACTCCACCCAAGGAGCCCCGCGATCTCGTCGCGGTGGTAGCCCTGGAGGTGGAGCCGGACGACTGCCTGTCGTGCGGCAGGCAATTCGTCGACGGCCCGCATCAGGCGCTCGGCGAGCTCGGACTCGTCGAACGCCTGGTCGGGACGAGGCTCGCGCGCGGGGGTTGTCTCCTCGAACCGGGGTGTCATCTCGACGCCACTTTCCCGCTTCGCGCGACGGCGACGGATCACCATCAGCGAGGCGGTCACAGCGGCGCGGTAGAGATAGCCGGGACTGACGGCGGCGAGTTGGTCGCTTCCCGGGAATGCACGCCAGAGCCGGATCCGCAGCTCCTGGACGGCTTCGTCGAGCAGGTGATCCGACAGTCCGTGCCGACGTCCGATGCGCAGCACCGACTCGCGGTACCGCTGGAGCAGCGACTCGAGCGTGCGCGACACCGCATCGGGCGACCGGGGCATGCCCTCCAAGCTACGACTGTAGCCGAGGCCGGCAACCAGGCATGCGCGGGAAAAGGCGTGGAATCGGTCCATCGTCACATGAGATGCGACGACGGCGTGGCGATTCTCACTCGGCGAGCCCCCGCGACGGCAGAGCGAGGGCCGCGCGGATTACCTTCTCCTCAGCGGCCGAACTTTCCCAGCCCGCCTAACAAATCGATGACGGACGAGACCGTGGGCGGCAGGGTGCCGCAGGTCGGAGGGGGAATCGTCGGTCGGGCGGGCGGAGCGGGGTCCGGCGGCAAGATGCGACCGGGCAATGAATCCGGCTTGTGCGCCTCCGGATTCGAGTGGGATTGGAGCAGGTCTTCGAGTCTCACAGCGCCCTCCTGAGACTGGTCACGACGACGTCTTGTGCAGATGGCCGAACTCTCTCGACAATCTAGCGCCATCGCGTGTACGCGTCACAGCATCATGTAAACCCCAAGCCCGCGGCTCAGCCCGCGAAACCATGACGCCATTGGATCGACGTTCGTTTGTCGCCGCGGCCGCTTCGATGGCGGCGGCGTCGGTGGTACGCCCATCGGCGACGGTCGCGATGCCACCGGAACGCGTCGCGTTCGGCGACGACCCGCTCGGAGTCCGAGGTGATTTTCCCATTGTCAACGAGCGAACCTTCCTGAACTCCGCGTACATCGCGCCGATCCCAATGCAGGTGGTGAGCGCTGGCCACGCGTTCCTCGAGGAGAAGGCGAGGCGCTCGTTCCAACTCGGGCCGCTGCTCAAGAAATGCGACGAGGTGCGCGTGCAGTTCGCCCGCCTGATCGGCGCGGCGTCCCCCGATGAGATCGGACTTCTGTTCTCTACCGCTGAGGGCGAGAACGTCGTCGCGGCCGGACTGGGGCTCAAGGCGGGCGACAATGTCGTCATCGACGAGCTGCACTACAACACGGAGTTCGTGCTGTATCGCCAGCTCGAAAAGCTGAACGGTGTCGAGCTTCGCATCGCGAAGCACCGCAACGGCCTCGTCGACGCGAGCGATTTCGAGCCGCTCGTCGACACGCGCACGCGGCTCGTGTCCGTCGCGTGGGTCTCGCATCAGAACGGGCTCCGGCACGACATGCGGCCGATCGCCGACGTCGCCCACGCGAAGGGCGCACTGTTCTACACCGACGCGATTCAAGCGGTGGGCATGTTTCCGATCGACGTCGTCGCGGCCGGAGTCGACGTCCTGTGCGCCGGTTCCTACAAATGGCTTCTCGCTGGTTGGGGCGTGGCTCCCCTGTATGTTCGCACGGCGATCGCCGATCGCCTTCGGCTCGATCGCTTCGGTGAGATGCATGCTGGCAAGGAGTTGCCGGATCACAGCTACGAGATCGCGACGAACGCGAAGCGGTTCGACTACTCGAGTCGTTCGTTCGGCGACGTGTACACGCTCAGCGCCGGGCTCTCCTATCTCGAGAAAGTCGGTGTCAATCGCATCGAGGCGCACACGGTCGACAACCTCGCCCGGCGGCTTCAGGACGGGCTGGAGAAACAGGGGCACCGGCTGTTCACGCCTCACGGAAACCGCTCGTCGATCGTGACGTTCTATACCGCGAAGCAACCGAGCGACGTTCGGGCGGCGTTTCAGTCCGCCAATATCGAGGTAACGGTTCGTGACGGAACGGTTCGCGTCTCACCCGCGCTGTTCAACAACGTGGATGACATCGAGCGCTGCCTCGCTACGACGAAGAAGCTCGTGTAACGTTCAGCGCTCGCGTCTCTAACCACATCGAGGAGTATTGGATGAAACGATGGGCGAAGCGAATCGCGGTCGGCCTCGGAGGTCTCCTCGTTCTGGCGATCGTGTTCGGAGCGTCCGCCGAAGCGGTCATGCGCTCTCGGGCCGCCCGAAACTATCCGGCGCCGGGACGGCTCGTGGACATTGGGGGGCGACACATCCAGCTGGATTGCCGAGGCGCTGGATCTCCGACCGTCATCCTCGAGTCGGGTCTCGACAACCTCGGATCACTCAGCTGGGCGCTCGTGCATGACTCGATCGCGACCACGACCCGCACGTGCGCCTACAGCCGCGCGGGGATCATGTGGAGTGATGCCGACCCGGGCGCGTTCGACAGCAAGCGCGTAAGCGAGGACCTGCACATAGCGCTCATCAAGGCCGGTGAGCACGGGCCGTACGTGGTCGCCGGGCACTCGCTGGGAGGCCCGTATGCCTTGCTCTTCACAGGCCTCTACCCATCCGAAGTGGCAGGGCTGGTATTCGTAGATGCGTCGCATCCGGACCAGCTCGAACGGCTACGGAAGGCTACGGGAAATTCCATGCAACCGCCGACGGGCATGTTGTCCGCCGTGGCTGCACTCTCGTGGACGGGCATCATCCGACTGGTTCCCGACGGCGCATCGCCCAAGCTGCCTCCGGGCGCGATCCGTGCGGCGGGAGCGTACACGTCGACGTCGCTCGGGCCAACGCTGGACGAGTTGAAAGGGCTTGCCGCGACGCTCCAAACGGCCGGGCAGTATCGCCAGCTCGGAGACCGTCCGTTAGTGGTGCTGACGGCAATGGCTCCGATGTCGGACACCGTCCTCAAGAGCGCGGGCCTGACGCGTGATCAGGGCGACCGCATGCAAGTCGCCTGGAAGGCATTGCACGATGACGAAGCCACGTGGTCGACGCACAGCCGCCACGAGCTCGTGTCCGACGCAACGCATTACATCCAGCTCGACCGGCCGGACGTGGTGATCCGGGCGATACGTGAAACGGTCGGCGCGGTACGCGCTGGCTCCGTGACCGACAGCGCCGCGGTGCCAGTGGCGTCGAGTCGTTAGGCCAACCGCGAACCACATGCAGGTGCGGCGAGCAGAGCACGCCGAGATCGAGTCACTACGAGACGTTTTTCGTCGGGAGATGGATGGGCAGATCGTCCACGATTCCATCCACGCCCGGCTCGGCTGGACGCTCGAGTATGCGATTACCCACGACGACAGGGCGATCGGCTATGGGTCCGTCGCGGTGGCCGGCCCGTGGCGCGATAGGCCGACGGTGTACGAGTTCTATCTCGAGCCGGCGTTTCGCCTGCGCGCGTTCGAGCTCTTCGACGCGTTTCTCGATGCGAGCAATCCGCAAGCGTTCGAGGTTCAGACCAGCGATACACTGTCGACGATGATGTGCCTCACGCGGGCGCAGGACATCGGCACAGAGCGGATCGTTTTCAGGGACGCCGCGACGACGATGCACACCGTAACTGGCGCCACGCTGCGGTGTGTCACGCCTCCGGACGCGATCCGGACGGCCATCGAAGAACGGCAGGGCGGTGGGGAATGGGTTGTCGAGATCGATGGGGCGGTCGTCGCGCGCGGCGGGATGCTGTTTCATTACAACCGTCCCTACAGCGACATCTACATGAATGTAGATGAGCCGTTTCGTCGACGAGGTATCGGGACATATCTCGTGCAGGAGCTCAAGCGGCTGTGCTATGAATTGGGAGCTATTCCCTCCGCGCGATGCAGCACGACGAACGAGCCATCGCGCAGAGCGCTTCAACGCGCCGGATTCGTTCCATTCGCGCACATTCTCTTCGGCTCCCTGGGCCGACCCTGAACGAAGGAGAATTGAACCGTATGGGCACACGGGCCGAGTCGCCGGCAGCTGACGCAGCGCGAACGACCACATTCGATGCGGAGCTCGAGGAGCGACTCGTCCGCTACGTCCGCGTCGACACCCAGAGCGACGAAGCCTCGACTGCGACGCCGAGCACGGCACGGCAGTTCGACCTGCTCAAATTGCTGCAGGCGGAGCTCACGGCGATCGGTGCGCAGGACGTTCGGTTGACAGACTATGCCGCCGTGCTTGCCACGATCCCGGCGACAACCTCGAGGCCGGTGCCCACGATCGCCTTTCTGGCGCACGTGGACACAGCGCCCCAGTTCAACGCGACCGGCGTGAAGCCGATCGTGCACCATCGCTACGATGGCGGCGAGATCGTTCTGCCGGACGCGACGGACGTTCGGCTCTCACCCGACCGGTTTCCCTACCTGGCAGAGAAGATCGGAGACGACATCATCACGGCGAGTGGCAGCACGCTGCTCGGTGCCGACGACAAGGCAGGCGTTGCGATCGTCATGGCCATGGCCAGGCACCTGCTGAGCAACCCCGACCTGCCGCACGGACCTATCCGGATCTGCTTCACTCCGGACGAGGAAGTCGGCCGAGGGGTTGATCCACGTCTTCCGGGCGATCTGGAGGCCATGGCCGCCTATACGCTCGACGGCGCCGAGCTCGGCGAGATCGTCTACGAGACCTTCTCTGCCGACAAAGCCGAGGTGCGCGTTACAGGTGTGTCGATCCACCCCGGCCACGCGAAGGACACGTTGGTCAACGCGCTGCATCTCGCCGCGAAGATCATCGAACTCCTGCCTCACGTCACGCGGACGCCGGAAACGACGGAGGGCCGCGCCGGATTCATCCACGTCTACCAGATGAGCGGTACCTCGTCGGAGGCCGTGCTGCATTTCATCCTGCGAGATTTCGAGCTCGATGGGCTGCGAGCGCATGGCGAGCTGGTAGAACAGGTCTGCGCGACCGTGCAGGCCACGGAGCCGCGTGCGCGCATCGCCTGCACGATCACGCCGCAGTATCGGAACATGCGCTACTGGCTCGAGAAGGACATGCGGCCGGTGGAGCTGGCGCGCGAGGCGTGCCGCCGGGTTGGGCTCGAGCCGCGGTCCACGCCCACACGGGGGGGTACGGACGGGTCCCGCTTGACCGAGATGGGGCTACCGACACCCAATCTGTTTACCGGGATGCAGAACATTCATGGGCCGCACGAGTGGGTCAGCGTACAGGACATGGCCCAGGCGACGGAGATGTGCGTCGAGTTGGCTCAACTGTGGAGCAGCACGACCCGAGCCTAACGCGGTGCGATAGTCGGACAACCGGGTCGTCGTGACGAGGCGCCGGCATCGAGCCGACCGGGCGCCAACGTGTTAAACAACGGTAAGGATCTTCCTCCCACCGTGCCGGCCCGGTCACATTTCGGAATACCCGCGTCGATCGACTCATCCTTGCCGTTCATCGGCCTCCCACTGCATGCCCAGCACGCCCACGCGCCGCAGCGCGTTCGCGCTCGCGCTGATTACGCTGTTCACGGCAACGACCGCCTGCGAGAAGGCTCCCGCGAAGGCGTTCGTTCCGCCGCCGGCGCAAGTCGGCATCGTGACCGTTGCGCCCGCGACGATCCCCGAAGCGTACGAGTTCGTCGGCCAGGTGTCGCCGTTCCGACGCGTGGAAGTTCGGTCGCGTGTCGAAGGCATCATCACGGAGCGGCCCTTCACTGAAGGCGCGTTCGTCGCGAAAGGCCAGGTTCTCTACCGCCTCGACGTCGTGCGATACGAAGCCGCCTATCGCAGTGCCGCCGCTCGGCTGGAGAATGCGAAGCGCACCGTCGCGCGGCTCGAGCCGCTCATCCCGCGGCGGGCAGTCGCGCAGCAGGATGTCGACAACGCGCGATCGGAGCTCGAGGCGGCGCAGGCGGCCGCGGATGCCGCGAAGCATGATCTCGACGACACCGTCATTCGCGCCGAGATCGCCGGACAAGCAGGTCGCTCACGTCTCGAGCTCGGTGCGCGAGTCACGGGTCCGAACGAGCTGCTCACGACGATCGATGAGCTGAATCCCGTGTACGTCACCTTTCACCCGTCGTCGCAGCAGCTGCTCGCGTGGCAGCAGGATCCGCAGTCGCGCGCGCTGCTGGCGGCGGGGGCAAGGAGCGTGAGCAGCGGCGAAGGCGGCACGAGCGGTGCCGCGGTCCGGCTCGTGCTGCCGGACGGTTCGGAGCTCCCGCGCGTCGGTCGCATCAACTTCATGGCTCCGTCGCTCGACTCGGCCAGTGGAACACAGGAGTTTCGCGCGCAGTTCACGAACGCCGATCGACGCCTCCTGCCGGGTCAGTTCGTGCGTGTGCGACTGGAAGGGTTCCAACGCTCGAATGCGGTTGCGGTGCCGCAGCGTGCCGTGCAGCAGGGGCTTGGACGCCAGTTTGTGTATGTGGTCGGCGTCGGAGATACGGTCACTGCCCGCGACGTGAACACGGGGCAGTGGAGTGGAAATCTCTGGATCATCGAGTCGGGCCTAACGGCTGGCGATCGAGTCGTCGTTGACGGCATCCAGAAGGTCGCGCCGGGGCGTGTAGTGAAACCGGTGCCAGCAGTAGACTCGTCGTCGGCGTCGGCCGCGGGAGCGAAGTCATGAGCGTCATCGACATCGAAGGCGTCGACGAGGACGCTCGTCCGTCGGTGCCTGAACCCGCGCCGCCCGAACCGCACGAGGAGATCCGCTACTTCTTCATTCGCCGACCCGTCCTCGGGTCGGTGATCTCGATCGTGATCACGCTGCTCGGACTGTTCGCGATCAAGCTTCTGCCGATCGCGCGATACCCGCAGATCACGCCCCCCGCGGTGCGGATCCAGGCGAACTATCCGGGCGCGTCGTCGGAGGACGCGGCGCAAGCGGTGGCCGCGCCAATCGAGGAGCAGCTCTCGGGCCTGCAGGGAATGCTGTACTACGCGTCGTCGAACTCGAGCGACGGATCGACGACGATCACGGTCACGTTCGATGTGTCGCGCAGTCAGGATCTCGCAGCGGTCGACGTACAGAACGCGGTCAAGCTCGCCGAGCCGCAGCTGCCCGATGCGGTTCGCACGAACGGCATAACGATTCTCAAGGCGAACACGGACATCCTGTGCGTCGTCGCCCTGCAATCCGACGATCCGCGGTACGACGCGACCTTTCTCGCGAACTACCTCAAGCTCAACGTCCTCGACGAGATCAAGCGCGTCCCTGGCGTAGGGGACGCGACGCCATTTCCGGTGCGCGATTTCGCGATGCGTCTCGAGCTCGATCCCGAGAAGATGGCGCAGCTCGGCATCACGGTCAGCGACGTCGCGGCCGCCGTGCGCGAGCAGAACGCGACGAACCCCGCGGGCAGACTGGGAGCAGAGCCATCGCCTCCCGGCACGGAGCTCACGCTGCCGATCACGACCCTCGGTCGCCTAACCACGGCGAAGGAGTTCGACGACATCGTGATTCGGGCGCGTGGCGACGGATCCGTCGTTCGCCTGTCGGACATCGGCAAGGCAACGCTTGGCGCGCGCAGCTATGACCTCATCGGGCGACTGAACGGCGCGCACACGGCGAATGCGCTGATCTACACGCGTCCGGGCGCAAACGCGCTGGCGGTCAAGCAGGCCGTCCAGGACCGCATGGAGGAGCTGCGGTCGAGCTTCCCGCGAGGCGTGCGCTACGCGATCCCGTTCGACACCACGCCGTTCGTGAGCGCTTCCATCAAGGAAGTGACGATCACGCTGGTGGAGGCGATGGTGCTCGTCACGCTCGTCGTGTTCCTCTTCCTGCAGAGCTGGCGCGCAACGCTGATCCCCATGCTCGCGGTGCCTGTGAGCGTGATCGGCACGTTCCTGGGACTGCTCGCGTTCGGGATGTCGATCAACGTCCTGACGCTGTTCGGGCTCGTGCTCGCGATCGGCATCGTGGTCGACGATGCCATCGTCGTGATCGAGAACGTCGAACGAATCATGGCGACGGAGAACCTGCCGCCTCGCCTCGCGGCGGACCATGCGATTCGGCAGGTCGGGAGCGCGTTGATTGCCATCGTGCTCGTCTTGTGCTCGGTGTTCGTGCCCGTCGCGTTCATCGGTGGGGTGACGGGCGCTTTCTTCAAGCAGTTCGCGATGACGATCGTCATCGCGGTCGTACTGTCGGGACTCGTGGCGCTGACGTTGACGCCGGCGCTGTGCGCGCTTCTGCTCAAGGATTCGAACGAGACGCACACGACCGGCTTCTTCGGCTGGTTCAACCGGGTCTTCGATCGTGGCAGGACTCGTTATGTTGGCGCCGTGGGCTCCGTGCTCGGCAGGCCGTCGGCATGGCTCGGCGCGTTCGTGGTGTTCATCGCGCTCGCCGGGTTGTTGTGGGTCCGTATTCCGACTGCCTTCATTCCGACGGAAGACAAGGGTTACATGGCGATGTCGATCCAGCTGCCTGACGCCGCGTCACTGCAGCGGACCGAAGCCGTGGTCAGCAACGTCGAGAAGGTGATTCGTAGCGAGCCAGCCGTGCGGAACATCGTGGCGCTCGTGGGTCTGGATCTCCTCACGCAATCGAGCGCGACCAACGCGGCGACCGTCTTTCTCAATCTCAAGCCGTGGGAAGAGCGCTCGAAGCGCGACGGGCTGGACTCGATCGCGGCACGCATCAACGGGAAGCTGTTCGCGATGAAGGATGCGAATGCCTTCGGCTTCAACCTCCCCGAGGTGCCCGGGCTCGGTGTGACGGCCGGTGTCGAGGTCAATCTGCAGAATCGGTCGGGGCAGGACATTCGCGAGTTCGCCGGGCACGTGAACGAGTTTCGCACGGCAGTGAATCAGGTGTCGGCGTCGGGAGGGCTCAACTCGACGTTCCGGGCCAGCGTACCACAGGTGTTCGTCACCGTGGACCGCACGGCTGCAAAAGCGCGAGGCGTCAATCTGACGGATCTCTTTGCGACGCTGCAGGCGTTTCTCTCGTCGCTCTACGTCAACGACTTCAACCTGTTCGGTAAGACGTACCGCGTGCTGGCGACGGCTGCCGAGCCGTATCGCCAGTCACCCAACGACATTGGCCGACTCTACGTGCGCGGCACAAACGATCAGATGGTGCCGGTATCGGCGCTGACGTCCACGTCGTTCCGCAGCGCGCCCACGGTCGTAACCCGATTCAACGGGTTCACGTCGACGCAGTTCACCGGCCCTGCCAAAGCGGGTCACTCGAGCGGTGAGCTGCTGACCGAAGTCGACCAGCTGATTCAGACGCAGTTCGCGTCGGCCGGACTCGGCGTGTCGTATTCGGGCCAATCGTATCAGGAACGGGCGTCGAGCGGGGCCGCCGCGCTGGTGTTCGTGCTCGGGCTCATCCTGGTATTCCTGGTGCTCGCGGCGCAGTTCGAGAGCTGGTCGGTTCCGTTTGCCGTGCTGCTCGGCGTCCCGTTCGGCGTGCTCGGCGCGCTGCTCGGCATCTGGCTGCGCGGCCAGCCTAACGACATCTATTTCCAGGTCGGGCTGATCACCGTGGTGGGGCTCGCGGCGAAGAACGCGATCCTGATCGTCGAGTTCGCGACGCATCTGCGCGACGAGCGGGGGCTCACCATCCGGGAGGCCGCGGTGGAGGCGGCGCGCGAGCGGCTGCGGCCGATTCTGATGACCTCGTTCGCGTTCATTCTTGGCGTGCTTCCGCTGATGATCGCCTCCGGTGCCGGCGCGGCCAGTCGTCACTCGATCGGCACGGGCGTGTTTGCGGGGATGCTGTTCGCGACGACGATCGGGATCTTCTTCATCCCGCTGTTCTTCCAGGTGATCCGCCGCCTCGCTGAGCGTCGCTCCACTCGCGCCAGGGGTGGCGCGCCAGCAGCGGAGGCCGTCTGATGCGCCGCGCCTTTGCGGTGCTCGCGGGGTTGGGCGTCACGACGATCGTTGGTTGCAAAGTTGGTCCTCGATACAAGCCGGAGCCGGTCATCCCGCCGGACGAGCGGATCGGCACGCGGCTGGCGAGCGACTCGACGCGTCGGTTCTTCGACTCGCTGGCCGTCGAGCGAACCCGCGACAGCGTGCCGGTCATCCCGCCTAACGCGCCGCGCGCGACGATCAACGCGGCCGCGGCGAGCGCGGCGGCGTGGCTCGACATCATTCGCGATACCACGCTCGTCTCGCTCGTCGACCGCGCGCTCAGCCAGAACCGCGACCTGCGCGCCGCCATCGCGCGGATCAAGGAGTTCCGCGCCGATGTCGGCATCGCGCGAGGT
>Ga0207706_10001573_pt1 | contig 22622 bp, 24 predicted proteins | sample KBSC53metaG_FD_184318 | JGI IMG/M metagenome (GOLD analysis project Ga0207706, IMG submission 184318) | Corn rhizosphere microbial communities from Kellogg Biological Station, Michigan, USA - KBS C5-3 metaG (SPAdes) (version 2) | ecosystem: Host-associated > Plants > Roots > Rhizosphere > Soil ... | reverse complement strand
CAATGACCCTGCCGGGATTCGAACCCGAGTTTGTGCCGTGAGAGGGCACCGTCCTGACCACTAGACGACAGGGCCGTCCTGCTTGGAGCGCGCTCATTTATCGGGCTCGCCGCCGGACGTCAACGGAGGCTGGCTGGACGTCCGCGTCCAGCTCCAGCCATGCATACCCGCACACGGTGCACACCGCTTTTCGCCCCTCGGGGAAGGTGAGGCCCGTCTTCACTTCCACCGCGTGGCCCGCCGGTGCCGGGCACCGCGGACAGGGACTCGAGGGCGCACGCACCGAATAGTCCCACTGGTGCGGCGGAAGCCGCAGCACGCGGAACCACTCGACGACCAGCGCCTCGCTCCACCCCACGTTCACCTTCCGGCCCGGAGCCACCACCGCCTTCGCCAGCCCCAGCCAGTAGACCCGGAGCTCCTCCACGTGCCGCTTCATTCCCCGGGTGGCGAACGTCTGCCCCAGCGTCTCGACCATCGCCATGAGGCGGGCCCGGTCCATGACCGGAACATGCGTTCAGTACGAGGCCGGCGTCAACGGTCTCGGCAACCCCGCGCCGCTGCTAGGGTCCCGCGCGTCATGCCCGAGCTCCGGATCCACTTCCGCGCGTGCAATCTCTGCGAGGCCATGTGCGGGCTTCGCATCGAGGTGGAGGGCGACCGGATCCGCTCCATCCGTGGCGACGCGGACGATCCCTTCAGCCGGGGCTTCCTCTGCCCGAAGGCCACCGCCCTCGAGGACGTGCACGTCGATCCCGACCGCCAGAAGCTGCCGCTGCGGCGGAGCGGGGACGCATGGTCACCCCTCGGCTGGGACGAGGCGTTCGACGAGGTCGCGCGGCGCATCGCCGAGGTCCAGGCATGCCACGGCCCGGACTCGGTCGCCATCTATCTCGGAAACCCCAACGTCCACAGCCTCGGGGCGATGACGCACGGGCTGCCGCTCATCCGCGCGCTCCGCACTCACAACCGCTACTCGGCGACGTCGGTGGACCAGCTCCCGCACCACCTCGCGGCCACGACGATGTTCGGCCACATGCTGATCCTCCCGGTGCCGGACATCGACCGGACCCGGTTCTTCCTCGCGCTCGGCGCCAACCCGCTCGCCTCCAACGGCAGCATGATGACCGCGCCGGGGATGCCGCTGCGCCTCAAGGCACTCAAGGCCCGCGGCGGCAGGCTGGTGGTCGTGGATCCGCGCCGCACCGAGACCGCCGATCTCGCCGACACCCACCTCTTCATCCGCCCCGGCACCGACGCGCTCCTGCTCGCCGCGCTGGTCCGCACCATCCTCGAGGAGAAGCTCGAGCGTCCCGGCAGGCTCGCCGTCCTCATGGAGGGCCTCGAGCAGGTCCGGGCTGCCGTCGCGCCCTTCGCCCCCGAGCGCGTGGCGGCTCCGACCGGCATCCCCGCCGACCGGATCCGCGCGCTGGCCCGCGACTTCGCGGCCGCCGAGTCCGCGGTGGCCTACGGACGCGTGGGCCTCTCCACCCAGGCCTACGGCGGCGTGGCCCAGTGGCTCGTCCAGGTACTCAACGTCGTCACCGGCAATCTGGACCGTCCAGGCGGCGCGCTCTTCACCCGGCCGGCGGTGAACCCGCTCGGCCTCGCGCCTCGCGGCGGTTACGCGCGCCACCGCACCCGGGTCCGGAAGCTGCCCTCGTTCGGCGGCGAGTTCCCCGTCGCCGCGCTTGCCGAGGAGATCCTCACCGAGGGCCCTGGACGCATCCGCGCCCTCGTCGTGCTCGGCGGCAACCCGGTCCTCTCCACACCCAACGGGGCGCAGCTGGAGAAGGCGCTCGGCACGCTCGACTTCATGGCCGCCGTGGACCCGTACCTGAACGAGACCACCCGGCACGCGCACGTCCTGCTGCCGCCCACGACGGCCCTCGAGCGCGAGCACTACGACGTCGTCTTTCACCTCCTCGCGGTGCGCAACACCTCGAAGTGGTCATCGCCGCTGTTCGAGCCCGCGCCGGGGGCGAAGCACGACTGGGAGATCTTCCAGGCGCTCACCCGGAGGCTCCGCTCGCGCGGACGGGCGCGCCTGCTCCGGCCGTTCCGCGCGCTGGTGGACGGAATCGCCACGCCGCGGCGGCTCATCGACCTCGCGCTCCGCACCGGGCCGTACGGTTTCCGCTCGGCGCACAAGCTGTCGGTGTCGAAGCTCGAGGCGAACCCCCACGGCATCGACCTTGGCCCGCTCGAGCCGTCGCTGCCCGGTCGGCTGATGACGCCGGACCATCGCATCCAGCTGGCCCCCGACGTGCTCGTCCGCGACCTCGCCCGCGTCGAGTCCGAGCTGCTGTCCACGCCGCGCGCCGGGAACGGAGAGCTGCTCCTCATCGGTCGCCGCGATCTCCGCAGCAACAACTCCTGGATGCACAACAGCCAGCGTCTGGTGAAGGGCCCCGAGCGCTGCACGCTGCTCATGCACCCCGACGACGCCCGGGCCCGCGGCCTCGCGCCCGGTCAGACGGTGCAGGTCCGCTCGCGGGTGGGCACCGTTCCGGTGCGCCTCGAGCTGACCGACGCGGTGATGCCCGGCGTGGTGAGCCTCCCGCACGGCTGGGGACACGGACGTCCCGGCGTCCAGCTCCGCGTGGCCGCGTCACATCCGGGCGTCAGCCTGAACGACCTCACCGACGACCAGGCCGTGGACGCACTTCTCGGAACCGCGGCCTTCAGCGGCACGCCGGTTCACGTGACGGGCGCCTGAGCCTCAGGAGTCGAAGGGGTGCCAGAACGCGTCGGCCGGTGGCGGCGGTGCGTCGGCGGACAGCTCGCGCCAGGCCTCGGCATGGGCCGTCTCTGCGGGCTCACGTGTCTCGATGAGCCGGAGGCTCCGGGGGTCTCGGAAGCGGGTCGCCCGGACGGGATGCGGGACGCCCTGCCAGTAGTACACGGGCCCGAGGTTCTCCATCTCCACCAGGTCTGTGCGCTTCACGGGGCAGCTCCCTTCGCGGGGAGATAGCGAGTGAACGTTCCCGTGACAATGCCGTGTCAGTCTGACATCCGGGCGGCCGGAGCCTCAGGCGTGGCCCGAGACGGGCGCGTAGACCTCCACTGGCTCGATGCCCAGGCTGCGGGCAGCCAGCTGGACCAGGGCGCGCGCCACCGGGACACGCCGGTTCGAGGCGTGCCAGGAGAGCTCCGGCTCCAGGTCCCGGATCTCCGCCTCCAGGACCAGGGCGAACTCGAGCAGGAGCGCGACCGCTTCCGTCTGGCGGAGCCCGCTCTCCTCGACGCGCACCCGGAGTCGCTCCTCGAGCTCCGGGGTGAGCCGGACCGTCAGGCTCTTCCCGCGGCGTCGGGGGGTTCGGGAACGGGTTGGAAGCACGGGCATGTCCGCCTCCTCGGGCTGGGACAGAGGGGAGGTGCGCACGCTTCTTTGCGGTGCCAACCGGACACCCCCCATGCACCATCGTGTGGGGGACTGTTCCGCGGGCGGGTGGGGGCGCACCCTTCTTTGTTGGCGCGGGGCTCAGCCCCGGGCATCGGAGGACGGCAGTGCGGGCGGCGTGGGGGATGGCGTTGTTGCTCATCGTGTCCGCGGCCTGCACGGACACCGTCCGGTCCACGCGCCGCGTGATCGATGCCGGTGTGGACGCAGGTCACGATGCAGGGCCGCCCGATGCCGGCCCTCCGGACGCCGGGCCACCGGATGCGGGTCCGCCGGACGCCGGCCCTCCCGACGCGGGTCCACCGGACGCCGGTCCGCCGGACGCGGGCTGGTCCGGAGTGTGGGAGCCCCTGGGCCCACCGCTCGGGCACGAGGCGCAGGTGTACCCGGCGATGACGCTCGATGCCTCGGGCACGCCGCTGGTCGCCTACGCCGAGCTGATCGAGTCGCCAGGCGTCGTCGCGACCGAGCTGCACGTCGTGCGGTGGTCCGGGACGACGTGGGAGCCGCTGGGCGGAACCGTCACGAGCACGACCAACCGGCTCCCGTACACCGCGCCCCTCTTCGTCCGACTCGCGATGGACGGCACGGGGAGGCCAGTGCTCGCCTTCGGCGACTCCGGGCCGGGGGCGGCGGTGGGGGCCTTCCCGCTGAAGACTTGGTGCTTCGACGGGAGCGCCTGGCACGTCCTCCCGCTGCCGGTCACCGCGCCCCACCTGAGCGGCATCGCGCTCGACGAGGGGAGCGACGGACAGGTGCGCCTGGTGCTCGCGACCGGGCACGAGCTTCGGGTCCTGGTCCTCGGCGCCTCCGGCTGGAGCGAGGTGCTCGCGCCGCTGGTCGACGACGCGGGCGTCAGCGAGCCCGACCTCGCGCTCGCCGCCGATGGAACGCCGGTGCTCGTCTTCTCCGAGGCCGCGTCCCCCGGCAGCTTCGGGAGCCTGCGCGCAGTTCGCTGGAGCGGTGACGCGGGCTGGGCGGACCTGGGGCTCCCGTCGCCGGAGGGGGTGGGCCTGCTCTTCCACTCGCCACGGATCCGCGAGCGGACCGATGGAGGGCTGGTCGTCGCCGCCTCGGAGTGGCAGTTCGACGAGCTCAGCAAGGTCCAGATGGGAATCGCCGTTCCGGTGTTCGCGCTGGGCGACGTCGGGTGGTCGCTGCTGGAGCGGGACGGCGTGCCGGGGGGAGCCGCGCTGAGCGAGCCCATCCCCGGATCGCCGGTGGACCTCCAGCTCTCGAGCGACGTTCCGGTCGTGGTCTCCACCGGCCGGGACGGCGGCGTGTCGCTCCGCGCGCTCGTCGCTCCTGGCGCCGCGAAGCTCGCGCCGGTGCTCGGTGGGCTCGGCGCCGGGACCCTGATCCTCCTCCCCGACGGGAGCTCTCTCGTCGGCGCGGTGACGCCGGTCAGCCAGGAGATCGGCCCCGACCAGGCCGACGGCGGACAGGTGCAGATCCTCCACTTCACCGGAACGCCGAGCTCGCTCTCGAGGAGCGCTGCGCAGCGGTCGCGCTAGCGTTCCTGGTCGGTGGGCCGGAGGAGGATCTCGTTCACGTTGACGTGCGGCGGCTGGCTCACGGCGTAGAGGATCGCTGCGGCCACGTCCTCGCTCTGCAGCTGGCGCATGGAGCGGGCCCAGGTATCGATGCGCTCGCGCGTGTCGGGATCGGGCACGTGCTCCCGCAGCTCGGTGGCGACCGCGCCCGGCTCGATGACGGTGACCCGGATGTTGTCCTTGTACACCTCGCGGCGGAGCGCCTCGGAGAAGGCGCCGACCCCGAACTTGGTGGCGGCGTAGACCGATGCGTCCGGGTTCGCGACCCGGCCGGCGGTGGAGGAGATGTTCACCACGTGCCCGTCCTTCTGCCGGCGCATCTGGGGCAGCGCCGCGCGCGTCGTGACCATCAGGCCGAGCACGTTCAGGTCGAGCATCCGCCGCCAGTCCTCCACCCGCGCGCGATCGATGGGCGAGAGCAGCATCAGCCCGGCGTTGTTCACCAGGATGTCGAGCTGTCCCCAGCGCTCCACCGTACGGCTCACGATGGACTCCGCCTCCTCGGGACGGGCGACGTCCGCCTCGAGCACCAGCGATTCCGCACGGAGGTCCGCGATCCGCCCGGCCACGCCGTCCAGCCGGTCGCGACGTCGCGCGGCGATGGCCACCCGGGCGCCGGCTCGGGCGAGGGCGAGGGCGGTGGCCTCGCCGATACCGGACGACGCGCCGGTGACCAGCGCGACCTTTCCTTGGAGGGGAGTCGTCATGGGGGGTTCAGGTAGCACCGGCCCCGGCCCGGATGCCCGAGGACCGTCGCCTGTCACCGGAGTGTCGCCTGGCCGGCAGGGCCCGGGAACGGTGTGTTGCGCGGCCGTGGACCGGCCACATGGCTAGGTCAGGGGCGTTCGGAGGGCACAACGACATGGACATCGGACTTCTGGTGTTGCGACTCGCAGTGGGTTTGACGATGGCCGCGCATGGCGGTCAGAAGCTGTTCGGCTGGTTCGGCGGGTACGGGATCGCCGGGACCGGCGGCTTCCTGGAGAGCCTGGGGTTCCGGCCGGGCAAGGTGCACGCCGGGCTCGCGGGCACCGCCGAGCTGCTGGGCGGAGTGTTGATCGCCCTGGGCCTGCTGACGCCGGTGGGCGCCGCGCTCGTGATCGCCGTGATGGTGGTGGCGATCGGCAGCGTGCACCTCCCGAAGGGATTCTTCGTGAGCGACGGCGGCTTCGAGTACAACCTGATGATCGTCGCGTCCTCGGCGGCGCTCGCGTTCGCGGGTCCGGGCGCCTACTCGCTGGACGGCGTCGAGGGGCTGAACCTGGGTGGCTGGGTGGCGGGCGTCGTGACGGTGATCGCCGGCCTGGTGCTGGGCGGCGGAGCGCTCGCAGCTCGCCGTACGGCTCCGGTCGCGCGGCAGAGCTAGCCGGTCTCCGGACGCGGAAGACGACGCGGACCGTCCGTGTCGTCCCCGCGTCCAGCCGGCCCTCTGGTCGCGGGGTCGCGGCGTCCGGGGCTGACGAGCGCGACCCGGACGGAGCGTGCGACGGGCGACGGGCTCGAGCGCACACGCGCCTCCGGGGTACGGCGTTTCCTCCGTCTCGCAGCGCGCAACACCCCCGACCGGGGATCTCCCCGGACGCAACAGCCGCCGTCGTAACGACCGAGAACCGCTGAGCTCGCCGCTGGTTCGGTCGATGCAGTCGTGCCGGGAGCCCGGCATCGTCCGGTGCGAAGGAGCAACCGCGATGCAGAGCTACACCCCCACTTCCCCGTCGACCTCTCCCGTCCGGGAGCTTCTCTCCCGCTTCCTCCGGACGTTCCGGACCGCCGCGCTGGCCGAGCGCCCGGCGATGCGGTGGGCCGAGATGCGGCCGATCGATTTCCAGGGCGAGGACGCGAGCCTCACGCAGGAGCAACTCGCCGTTCTTCGCTGAGTGCAGGTCAGGAAGCGCCGGACGGGGCCACGTCGCAACGTGCGCCCCGTCCGGTGTCCTCCCGTATGGACGCATCACGGACCGAGGGGGCCTGGACCCGTCCCGCTCTCCGTGGAGTCGTCTCGATGTCGAGCGTGCCTTCGTCGTGGTGGCGCCGTGTCCGCGCGCTGCTGAGGTTGCTGGTCCGTCCCTTCGCCCATGATCCCGTTCGCCCGATGGCCTGGGCTGACATGAAGCCGATCGACTTCGACGGTGAGGACAGCAGCCTCACCGAGCGCGACCTTCGACTCATGAAGTGAGAGGCCGGAGCGCCTCCGGTCCTACAGGACCAGCGGCAAGACGATCTTCACCGTGGACAGCAGGACGGGAAACGCGTCCTCGACGAGCCACTCGAAGAAGCTCCGATCCGCCTTCACCCGGACCTTTCGCGCGGCGAGCATGAGCCGCGTGTTCTGCAGCTGCGAGTACTGGATCAGCTTGTCGGTCTCCAGCTCTGCGAGACGCTTCCCACCCAGCAGCGCCTGCTCCTTCTCCTTGATCTCGGCGATCGCCTTCGTGAGGTCGCCCGCGGTCAGCCCCGAGAGCAGGTCCTTCACGTCCTTCTCGATCTCACCGTACTCGTCCGACTCGAGGAAGGTCTTCCAGTCGAACTTCTGGCCGCCCTCGGTGCTCTTGCTGATCGCGTCCTTGAGGAGGCCTCCCAGGCGCAGGAGCGTCTCGAGCGTGTCGTTCGTGCTCATGCGAAGTCCTCACTTCTTCGAGAGCTCCAGGGCCGACTTCCGTGCCGCGTCCTCGGCGGCGATCGCGGCGTCGCACGCCTCGAGGGCGCTCTGCTTCTTCGCGGGGTCGGTCTCGGTGCTCGCGGTCTTGCAGCGAGCGATGAGCTCGCTCCGGGTCTCGGCCGCGGATGCGGCAGTCTCCCCGTAGCTGCGGATCGAGTCCTTCAGCTCCGCGCAGCAACCGGACAGCAGACCCGAGGAAACGACGACCAGCAAGAGCGCAAGACGCACAGCCCACCTCCGTGCTTTCCGGGGAGAGTCCCAGGGGAGAGCGGGTTCGGCAAGGCTTGTCAGGGCGCGGCCTGCGGTGAGGCGGTCCCGACGACAACGCCCGACCCGTCCGTGAAGGCTCGGGTCGGGTGCGTTCGGCGCAGGTGCCTAGAAGAGGTACCCGAACGAGACCAGCCCGATGAGCGGGACGCCGTGGCTCAGGTACTTCTCGGCGTTCTGCTTGAACTCGAGCGTCTTGCCGCTCGCGTCGGGGGTCGCCTCGGACGAGAAGCTGAGCGGAAATCCCCAGGCGAGGTCGAGGGCGGTGAAGAAGCCGCTGGGCTGGATCCACCGCCCGCCGATCTGAGGGCCGACGAAGGTGCTGCTCACGTGGGCGGATCCGGCGCCGGCAGCGCCCGCGGCTGCTCCGGTCATTCCGTAGTGGCCGTAGACCGCTCCGATGAAGAAGACCTTGCCGAACGGGTAGACGCGCGCGGCGACGTTCCACATGTCGTAGCTCACCGTGAGATCGGAGACGGTGATCTTCGGGAGAAAGCCGTAGTCGAAGGAGACGCCGAGGTAGCGGAGGATCTTCGCCTCACCGCCGAGGGTCGGCGTCGGCAGTGAAAGCAGTGACAGGCGAGGGCCGATGAGCACGCCGGGGATGAGGCCGGACTCCTTGGTGCCCGGCCCCCGGACCTGCGACTCGAGCTCCTTGATGCGGCCCTCGAGGAGGCCGACGCGGTGCTCGACGTCGCGCGCCGGAGTCTCCTCTGCGCGGGCCAGCGGAGCAGCGAGGACGAGAGCGGCGACGACGAGCCCGAGGGTGTGCGGCGGAGACTTGATCCAGCGAGGCGACTGCACGGTGCGCGGCATGGGGTTCCTCCTTCCCGAGGGATTGCGGAGGCGCCCCACTGCACCGGCGGTGCCGTGCGCGAGGCGCTCGAAGTCCCCGGAATCGCCGGAGCGAGGACGTCGGAGGTGTCGCAGGCACGCTACAGTGTTGAGCCCCGCGCAAGCGGCGACCGACCATGGCCCCTGCTCCGGACACGAACGCGTATCCCCTCGGCAGCGCCGACTTCGAGCACGCGCGGCTCCAGCGGCAGGCGGTCTGGACCGCTCCGCACACCGAGCGCCTGTTCCGGCGCGCCGGCATCGGGCCCGGGCAGCGGGTGCTCGAGCTGGGCTCCGGGCTGGGGGACGTCTCGCAGATCGTGGCGAGCCTGGTGGGCTCTTCCGGCGAGGTGGTCGGAGTGGAGCGCGACCCGCGGTCGCTCGCGCGGGCGACGGAGCGGATGAAGGAGCTCGGGCTCGGGCAAGTGCGTTACGAGCGGACCGACGTGCAGGAGCTTCCGGTGTCGGAGCCGTTCGATGCGGCGGTGGGGCGCTACATCCTCATGTACGTGAAGGACCCGTCCGCGCTGCTCCAGGACGTCGCACGGCGGGTCCGACGGGGTGGGGTGATCGCGTTCCTGGACGTGACGGTGAGGTCGTTCGTCGAGGAGTGCCGGGGCCTGCCGCTCTGGCAATCGGCGGCGCAGGTCCTCACCGAGGTGTTCCGGCGCAGCGGGGCGAACCTGGACATGGGCCTGGGACTGTCGGCGGCCTTCGTCGGCGCGGGACTCCCGGAGCCCGAGACCGAGACGTACCGGCTGACCGGCTCGGAGCTGTGGATGTCGGAGTGCCTGATCAGCCTGCAGCCGCAGTTCGCTCCGCTCGGGGTGTCCGCCGGGGATCTCGGTGACCTGGGAACGCTCCAGAATCGTCTGATGGACGAGGTGGCGGCCCGGGGCCGCTCGGTTCCACTCCCGGAGATGGTGGGTGCGTGGTCGCGCACGCTGGCCCGCTGACCGCACGTTGCTTCGACGGTGCGCTGTGGACAGAGTTGCCGACATGCACCATTCCCGCCTCTGCGCCGTGCTCATCGACTGCAACACATCCAACGTGGACGAGGCTGCTCGGTTCTGGGCCGACGCCCTCGGGCGGAGAGTGGACCCCGACCACCCGGGGACCCGGGGCAACTACCGGATGCTGGAGACCCCGCCCGATGAATGCATCGTCCAGATCCAGCGGGTGGAACACGAGAGCCGTGTCCACATCGACATCGAGACCGACGACATTCCCGCCGAGGTCCGTCGTCTGGAAGAGCTCGGCGCCCGTGTCGTGGGACGCCTCGAGCGGTGGGTCGTGATGCAGGCGCCGACCGGACAGCGATTCTGCGTCGTGCGGATCCAGCGCCCGGGCTTTCCGAAGAACGCCAACCGCTGGGATTGATCATCTGAACTTGTAGGCGAGACCGAGCAGGGCCTGGAAGGTGAAGTCCGTTCCGTAGCCGGCGAAGATCATCGGCCCGGTCCGAAGAGAGAACGTCACCGCCGTCGAGCGGTCCAGGAAGTATTCGACGCCTCCACCGACCAGGATGGGAATGGTGGGGGCGCCGTATTGCCCGAAGGTGATGAAGAACGGGACGTCCAGAGTGAGGGCGAGATTGACCTTCTCGGATGCGGCGACCCCGAAGGTCAGACCGACCGGGAACGCGGCGCCGTACTGCGTCCCTCCCACGCCGGTACAGATGTTCGCGAGCGAGTAGAAGCTGCCGTCGACCGTGTGCGTGCCGAAGATGACCGGGTTGCAGTGGTTGTGACCCAGGAAGTACGCGAGCATTCCCGGAGCGAACAGGAGGCCGAGGCTGTAGCGCCGGCTCTTCACCAGCGTGCCCTTGAAGTAACCCTGGACCTTGATCCCGGGGAACGAGGCCCGGATGTCCCCCTCGTAGTTGTAGTTGAAGCTGAAGACCCCACCGAAATCGAAGCCGGGAGTTCCGCCGTGAACCACGCCGATCGAGAGCCCCGGCCAGGCCGCCTGCACGTGGATGGACGTCGCGCCGCTCCCGATCGTCTGCCCGGTGGTGACCGACCAGAGATCGGGGGTGGCCGCCAGGGCGTGAAACGGTGCCACCGCCAGCACGGAAAGGACCAGACAGCGCTGAAGAAGCGTTCTCACCAGAGACCTCCCGGAGTCCTCCGAGGCAGCGCCCAGGGGACGTTCCGATGGTGATACGCAGCAGGCCGGCGAGTTCTCTCACTCGGTGATTCCATGCCCCTGGCGCTGGACAGGTTGTCCTCCGAGCTGGAAGCGGCGGTCGGACGGTTCGCCGCGCTCGTCCGTCGGGTGGGGCTGAGACACCGGCTGTCCGAGGCGGACCTCGACGACGTGCTTCAGGAGGTCCGGATCCGGCTCTGGCGAGCGCAATCTCAGCCGTCGAGTGAGAGAACCGGGCCGGTCTCTGCGTCGTACGTCCATCGGGTCGCGGTTTCGGCGGCGGTGGATCTCCTCCGCCGAAGGCGCGCCCGCGGCGCGGAGCAAACCGTGGCGCTGGACGAGACTCAGGAACCCGTGGCGCCCCACTCGGACCCGTCGCGGGCGGTCGAGGAGTCCGAGCTGGCAGCACAGCTGGAGCGGGCGATCGAGTCGATCACGCCGTCGCGCCGTCCGGTGGTCCGGATGTACCTGGCCGGCTACTCGGGCGAGGAGGTCGCCAACGTGATGGGGTGGTCCGAGGCGAAGACGCGCAACTTGCTCTACCGCGGGCTGGGGGACCTGCGCGAGCGACTCAGGGAGCTGGGCATCGGATGGGAGATCAGGGCATGACCGAGGAGGCACTGCGAGCGGCGTATCAGCACGCGCTCGACGCACGCCGGGTCGGCGGCCGGGAGTCGTGCGTGGCTCCCGAGGCGATGCTGGCGGTGCTGAGGCACGAAGGGGGCGAGGAGCAGCGGCTGGAGGCGCTCGATCACGTGATGGACTGCGCTGCCTGCCGCCCCGAGTTCGAGCTGCTGCGCTCTCTGGAGCAGGCAGGTGCCGCGACGACGGAACGGGCGCGACCGACGGTCCTGCGGATTCCTCCACGGGTCGGGGTCCTCCTCGCGCTGGCCGCCTCCGCCGTTCTGGTGATCACGGTCGGCCAGAAACTCCGGTCACCCGAGGGAACGGATGTCGAGCGCGGGACGACGAACGGGGTCACGCTCCTGGAGCCGGCGGCGGAGATCGAGGGAGGGATACCTCCGACGTTCGCCTGGAAGCCCGTGCCCGGCGCGCAGAGCTACGAGCTCGAGGTGCTCGACGACAGGGGCGCGCTCGTCTGGGGAGCGAAGACGGGCGAGACATCCGTGACCCTTTCCGACCCTCGGCTTCTTCCTCCCGGCAAGAGCTACCGCTGGTGGGTGCGAGCCACGACCGCATCCGGGAATCAGCGGGCATCCGCGGTCCGGAGCCTTCGCATCCGGACGAGATAGGCCGCCGCGCCCGCGATGACCACGGCCAGAAGCACGAGGCCGAGGCTCACCCATCGGGTGGCGAGCAGCGGCGGCTTTCGCAGCGGGACGCGGACCAGGGGGTCGCCCACCGCGGTGAACACCGCCCACTCGTTCGGTCGCGTGCCCCGCGCGAGCGCATCGAGCTTCGCCGCGCGCAGGGCATCCGAGACGGGCAGATCTCGCGCGAGCGCGTCGTAGAAGGCCTTCACGAACGTGACGGAGGCCTGGTCGCGGATCCGCCAGCTGGTCGCGACCACGGAGCGCGCGCCGGCCTGAAGGAGCGGTGAGGTGAGACCGAGGACTCCCTCTCCCTCCACCACCACGCCGCGTGCAGTGCGACAGGCCGAGAGCACCACCAGGTCCGCGTCGAGCCGGAGCGCGGCCAGCTCTCCGGGGCTCACGAAGCCGCTCTCGCCGTCGCCGGGCGCGAGCGCAAGGGCGGTGCGCGCAACGGTGCTCTCGTCCACGAGAGCATGCGTGGCGAAGTGCAGGATGCGGAAACGAGCGAGGTCGGCACGCTTCAGATACGCCGCGCTGGCCGCACCGCGCAGCCGGACCTCGGCCTCCGGCGAGTAGCCCGCGACGAGCTGGATCTCGCGAGCACTGGCCTGGAGGCGCGGGAGCCCCCCGGTTGCATCGAACGCCGATCGAAAGACGTCCGCGTCGTCGTTCGCGGGCTCGGCGTTCGCTCGCCGGTCGCCGGCCCCGGCGAAGGTCGGATCTCCAAAGGCGAGCAGTCGCATGGGACGGGCGTCACCCCCGGCCTCGCGAGGTCGTCGCCAGAGCGCCGCGACGACGGCCGCGGACGGCGCGACGCTCACCGAGTACCGCTCGACGAGGTGCCGGCCGTCGGCGAGGCGGAGGGCGTCCCAGGGCAGGCGATGCAATGGACCGTCCGGGACGATCACCAGTCGCGTCACGCCTGGACCAAGGCCCGCGAGCGCAGGCTGGAGCAGGGCCTTTCCGAGGGTGCTCGCGAGCTCGCCGGTGTCGGTCCCCGCCTCGAGGAGCGCGGCGAAGCGCGCCACCTCGGCCGACCACTTCCCGGGCGGCTCGAGTGGGTAGGTGCGAAATCCGGCGCGCTGGACGACGAACAGGGTCGCGGGAACGTCCTGGCTGCCGACGACGAACTCGAGCAGGGCGGTGCTCTCGTCGGGGAGCGAGGCGGCGATGACGTCTGCGGTCACCGGCACGGCGGCGTGCGGTGGCGACTTCACGTCGGCCCTGGCGCCGGTGCGCAGCGCCTCGGCCTGGACGAGCGCGTCCATCAGCTCGCGAGCGCGGCGCCGTTCCGCGAGCGCAAAGGCGGAGGCGCCCCGACCACCCGCAGCGAGCACTCCCAGCAAGCGCGCCACACTGGCGCCCTGCTCGCTCCTGCCGACGGTCTTCAGCTCGGCCGGGGAGGTCTGAAAGGCCAGAAGTCGCAGCTCGTGGTCGCCGAGGCCGGCTCTCCAGCGGTCCAGATCGTCCCACGCGGCGATGGCTTCCTGCTCGGCCCGTCCGACGTCTCCACGGAGGGCATGAACCTCGGCCAGCCTCAGGCGAGTCTCGTGGCGCACGACAGGCTGGGATGCGTCGGCAGTCGCCAGGTATGCCTTCAGGGAGGACTCGGCCTCCGCGAGGTCGCCGCGAAAGAGCGCCAGAAGCCCGAAGTCGAGCTTGAGCTGGTCGGTCCACTGCCGCATCCGAAGCTGGCGCGCGAGCTGCTCGGCATCGGCGAGGGCCCGGGCGGTGGCTGCCCAGTCGCGCTCGCGCATGGAGATGGCAGCGAGCATCCGGTGAAGATCGAAGACGTCGGTCGCCTCGCCGGTGGATCGGTAGAACTCCAGGATCTCCTGCACCTGGCGTCTCGCTTCCTCCGGCTTTCCGGCGGCGAGCGAGAGGAAGGCCAGGTACCTGCGCGGGATGGTGGTGCTCGTCGGATCGCCCTGGGCCTCGTACATCGCGACGGCGCGCTCGAGGTGCCCTCGCGCGGTCTCGAGGTCGTTGACGTGCATCGCGACGTCGGCAAAGCCGTTGTGGGCGCCGGCGATGACGAAGAGGTTGTGGGAGCGCTCCGCCTCGGCGAGGCCCACGCGCAAGGCTTCCAGCGCTTCTCCGAAGTCGCCGTATGACAGATGAGCTCCCGCCCGATCGGTCATGGTGACCGAGAGCCAGCTGATGTCGCGCGCCTTGCGGAAGCTCTCCTCCGCCTGCCGGAAGAAGGCGATCGCCGGCGGGTACTCCGAGCGGTAGAAGTGCACCTTCGCCGCGGAGCGCAGTCCCTGGGCCTCGGCCCTCGGGTCACCGGCCTGGCGCGCGGTGGCGATGCTCGCCTCGGCGTCCGCCATTGCCTCCGGCTCCCCGAGAAGACCGCGGAGCCCCGCGCGGTGGCTGAGGAGGTGCGAACGGAGATCCAGCGCGCCCTCCGGGATCAGCCGCTGCGCCTGATCGAGGAGCGCCAGGCCCGCGGGGACACCGCTCACGCGACCGGCGACGAAGGACAGCGTGATCAGCGCCTCGGCCTCTGCGGCGGCGTCGTGCGCCGCGTGTGCTGCCTTCCGGGCCGCTTCGAACTCCGCCTCGGCACCGTTGCTGAATCCGCGCTCCTCCAGAGCCCAGGCCTGGCCGAGGCGGGCGTAGATCGCGACGCCGTCCGCCGGAGACGTGGGATCGCTCAGGCCTCGATACAGCGCCTCCGCAGCCGGATAGTCGTAGGTGAGTCGTGCGAGCGTGGCGAGACCGAGCAACGCCCCCCGGTTCGTGGGGTCGGCCGCGAGCTTCTCCTGCCAGCGCGCTCGCAGTTCCACCGCCCCGTCGTTCTCGACGGCGCGCGTCGCCTCGCGCACGACGCTCCGGGGGTCAGCGTCCGCCCCGGCCGACAGGAGCTGCGCAATGGCCACGGTACAGAGCAGCAGCACCATGAGACCCTCGTGCCCGTGCGTCCGGAAGAAGAGTAGTCCAAGGACGGCGCGGATGTGCGCCTCCTGCGCGCACCCGCCCCGTTGCCCGCGAGGTGACAGCGCGTCCCACGTGGGTTGCCCGCCAGTCACGGAGGCATCTGTGCGCAGTGCCCTGGGTTCCGCCACTTGGCCCGGGCATCCCCGCTGCACTGCCTCGCGGCGAGCGGAGCGGAGACCGCACCGGACGAGGGAAAGCGATGAAGCCCGACAACGTCGCGCGAAGGAATGTCGTGGGGTCGCAGCGGGGACGCCGGGCGCCGACCGTGGCCGTCCTCGGGGGCGGGGTCGGTGGCATGAGCGCGGCCCACGAGCTGGTCGAGCGGGGCTTCCAGGTGACGGTCTACGAGGCCAAGTCCGTCCAGGGGGGCAAGGCGCGCAGCATCTTCGTGCCCGGGACTGGGTCGGAGGGCCGGCGCGGCCTGCCCGGCGAACATGGGTTTCGCTTCTTTCCCTCCTTCTACAAGCACCTGCCGGACACGATGAAGCGGATCCCCTTCGGGACCAACGCCCAGGGCGTCTTCGACAACCTCGTGGCCACCGATCGGACTCGGGTGTTCCAGACCAGCGGCGCCTGGTTCGACCTGGTCTCCCACTTTCCCCGCTCGCTGGAGGACTTCCGGAAGTTCCAGCCCTCCAGCTGGTATGCGCGGATGGGCATCCCGGACGCCGACACCAAGGAGTTCCTGCGCCGGACGATGCTGTTCCTGACCAGCTGCCCCGAGCGTCGCCTCGCCGAGTGCGAGAACGTGACCTACTGGGACTACTTCGACTTCGAGCACCGGCATCCCAACTTCCGTCGCTTCTTCGGCGAGATCGCCGTGCAGTCGCTGGTGGCGATGCGCCCTCGCCTCGCGAGCGCCCGCACCACGGTGACCGTCGGACTGCAGCTGCTCCTTGACCACCTCAAGCCCGGCACGCAGGTGGCGCGGGTGCTGAACGGCCCGACCCACGACGCGTGGCTGGACCCCTGGCTCCTCTACCTGCGCCAGCGGGGCGTGGACTACCGGTTCGGGACCCCGGTCGCGGCGCTGGAGTGCGAGAAGGGGCGGATCACCGGCGCGCGGCTCGCGAGCGGTGAGGTGGTGCGCGCCGACTACTACGTCAGCGCGCTCCCGGCGGAGCGGATGGCGCCGCTGGTGGACGAGCGGCTGGCCGCGGCCGACCCGCAGCTCACCCACCTCTCCAGCCTCGGCGGCGGATGGATGACCGGCCTGCAGTTCTTCCTTCGCCGCGACCTTCGTCTCGCGCCCGGACACCTGATCTTCGCCGACTCGCCCTGGGCGATCACCGGCATCTCCCAGCCGCAGTTCTGGGCCCCGGACGTCCTCCGCACCTTCGGCGACGGCAGCGCTGCCGGGGTGCTCTCGGTCTGCATCTCGGACTGGACCCAGCCCGGCATCTTCGTGCGCAAGCCGGCGCGCGAGTGCACCCGCGAGGAGATCGTGCAGGAGGTCTGGGCCCAGCTGCAGAGTCACATCGCGGCCTCGGGCCAGGATCGGCTCGAGGACGGGGACCTGGTGGACTGGTACCTCTCCGACAGCGTCGAGCATCTGCCCGACGGGTCGGTCGTCAACCACGAGCCGCTGCTGGTCAACACCGCGGGCTCGTGGTGGCGTCGGCCGGAGGCGTGCAGCCGGATCGAGAACCTCTTCCTCGCTTCCGACTACGTGAGGACCCACACCGACATCGCGACCATGGAGGCCGCGAACGAGGCCGCGCGCCGGGCGGTCAATGGCATCCTCGAGCACAGCGGATGGGCGGCGGACCGGTGTGGGGTGTGGCCGCTGGAGGAGCCCGCCGCCTTCGCGGCGCCGCAGGCGCTGGACCGGCAGTGCCTGAAGCTCGGGCTTCCCAATCCGCTGGTGAAGCTGGTGGGCCCGGCCCGAGCTCCGGGGCGCCGTACACCCGAGCTCGCCGCGCCGCCGCTTCGAGAGCGCCGTCCCCGGCTCGTCCCGAAGCTGGATGCGGACGTGGTGGTGGTGGGCGCCGGGCCGGCCGGAACCTCGACCGCGCTGAATCTGGTGAAGACCGACCGCTCCTGGGGTTCCCGGGTCCTGCTCCTCGACCGCGCCAGGTTCCCGCGGCCGAAGCTGTGCGGAGGCGCGGTGACCCACCTCGGCGAGACGGTGCTCCGGCGGATGGGACTGAGCTTCGTGCCGAAGCACGTCGCGGTCCGCGAGGTGCGGCTGGTGTACGAGGGGCGGTCGTGCACCTTCCGCGGAGATCCGGTCCTGCGGATCACCCGGCGAGACGAGTTCGACGCCTGGATGGTTCGCGAGGCGGAAGCCGCGGGAGTCGAGGTCCGTCAGGGCGAGGCCCTGATGGCGCTGGAGCAGCGCGACGATTGCGTCGAGCTGACCACCTCGCGCGGAGTGCTCCGCGCCCGGGTGGTGGTGGCCGCCGACGGCTCGAACAGCACGGTGCGGCGCCTGCTCGACCTGCGCGACGGGGCGCACGTGGCGCGCCTTCTCGAGGTGCTCACGCCGGAGGCGCCACACACCCCGCCCTTCCGGGACGGCGTGGCGGTCTTCGAGTACGGGAGGGTAGGGACGAGCCTCGCCGGCTACACCTGGGACTTCCCGAGCCTGATCGATGGCAAGCCGGTGATGAACCGGGGCGTCTACGACGGGCTGGAGCGAACCCGCGAAGGCAACCCTGGCCTGGTCGAGGATCTCGGGGCCGTGCTCCGCACGCGCGGGCTTCGGCTCGAGGACCTCGAGCTCAAGGGGCATCCGATCCGCACGTTCAATCCGCGGGGCCCACTCTCGGTGGGACGCGTGCTCCTGGCCGGGGACGCGGCCGGCGTCGACCCGCTCCTGGGCGAGGGCATCTCCTTCGCGCTCGCGTACGGAGAGGTGGCGGCGGAGGCGATCGGTGCGGCGTTCGAAGAGGGTCGCTTCGACTTCGCCGACTACGCGCGACGGGTGCGCCGCCACGCGCTGCTCGGCCAGCTGCCGGCGCGAGCGCACCTGGCCCAGTTCCGAAAGAAGCTGAAGGACCCGCGCCTCATCGGATGGCTCTGGCGGCTGACGGAAGCCACCCTCAAGCAGACGCGCTGGAGCGACCAGGCCTACGTGCCGGCCGAGGCGTACCACCCGGTGCTCGCCGCCTGATCGCGGAAGACGGGGTCATTTGGCGGACAAGGGATCCGGCGTCCCGGTCTCTCCCTCGGCGGCGACCAAGAGATCAGCTTCCTGAATCGCGCCGCAGTTCCCAATGACGACACAGCCCTTACGACGAAGCAGGTTCACTTGGTCAAGCTCGGAGTCGGCTTGCCTGAGAAGCTTCGTGACCTTGGCGGCCAGGTCACCTGCACGGGACTCCGTTGCGACCAGGTCCTTCTCGAACCATGCCGACCGCGCCAACCATGCTTGCGGAACCGACCGCACATTCATGGTGATTGTTGCGACGAGGCGCTCCCTCAAGGCGATGCCGTGCCTTTCCAATTCTTGACAGCGACGCTGCTGATTGAAGAACTCATCGAGGCTCTTGCGCGCGTGACCTTCGGCGCGGGCGAGAGGAACGACGTTCGCGTAGTTTCCATGCATCGCTCTCTGGTGAGTCTCGTGGAGGAGCGAGACGTTGCGAGCAAGGACTTCACTTCGCTCGTCCAGGCCTCTCAGGCACCTCTGTACTTCGACCTCGGTTTGCGAGAGTTGGGTATCCAAGCTGGCGAGAAGGTCGGCTGTCGCCTTCGTCGTCGAATGACACCCGAGCAGCGCCACGATCAGGACTGTTGGCCCGAGACCGGCTCTCATGAACTCCGGCTCCTTGAGGGGATGCACGGCTCAGAATCGTCGGTCAGTTTGCGTGATCGAAACCATGGCAACCGCGTGGCACGATGTGCGCCGCTTCACTCAGGTCTGCCGAATGGTGGGTGGCGCCATGGATCGGCGCAGCGGTGAGCGCTGCTCTCGACGACCGTTGGAGTTGGCCGCGAGACGTCCTGCTTCGTGCGAGCCCGGCCCGGCGATCGGGTGCTTACGCGGCCCGCGCTGCCCCGTTGTTGCCGGTACCGGGCTGTGCCGATCGCCAGCGTCTTGAAGTGATCCCTGGCGCAGAACGCCTACGATCTCGCGGTTGGAGGCCCGAACCTTGCCGCCGGACCGATCGAAAGCAAAGAGGCCCGGTCTCTCGGACCCGGGCCCCTCGAACAGGACATCAGGATGCTCGTTTACGCGCGGTCCCCGGGGCTCGTCCGCCCGCCCCGGTCGCGGCCAGCGGCCGGAACCGGGTCAACGAGCTCCAGGACGGTTCGAGCGCGGAGACGGGATTCGTCTCCGGGGCCCGACCTCAGGTGATGGCGCGCCGCCGCCGGGCAAAGTGCCAGATGCCGAGAACGACCAGTGCTCCGATCACGCTCCCCACGATCCCGGTGGGGTGGAGGGCGGAGGTGTCGGTGGCGCCTTCGTGGAGAAGAACGCTTGCCAGAAAACCTCTTCGCCGACTACGCGCGACGGGTGCGCCGCCACGCGCTGCTCGGCCAGCTGCCGGCGCGAGCGCACCTGGCCCAGTTCCGAAAGAAGCTGAGGGACCCGCGCCTCATCGGCTGGCTCTGGCGGTTGACCGAGGCCACCCTCAGGCAGACGCGCTGGAGCGACCGGGCCTACGTGCCGGCCGAGGCGTACCACCCGCTACTGTGCGCCTGAGCGGCGCACATGGGGACAGCCCCTCGAGCGTCGTTCACGGATCCTCGATCCCGTCGCACGCCTTCGTTTCCTTGTCCCAGAATCCGACCCAGAGACAGAACAGGTTCGGCCCCTCGCGTCCCGAGCAGATTCCCTTCGGCTTGCCGTCCGCGAAGTCATGCACCTTGTAGTGGGTTCCCTTGATCGTTTCGCCGGTGCGACGAAACCACGGGGTTTCCCCTTTCCAGGTGGGACTTCCATGTTGCCGCGCGCCGTCCCAGCGCCACGCCCCCCGAGCCTTGTTCCCCTTCATCTCCAGACGCAGCCGGACCCTGTTGTCCGCAGGAACCGAATAAATGATCTGCATGTGGCCGCTTCCATCCTTGGGAACGAGAAGGGCCTGGCCCTGCCCGCACAGCGTGACGTCAGCAGGAACCGGCGAACCCTGGAAGGCCAGCAGCAGGAAGGCGGTCAGCATGCTCCCCGAGCTTACCGCGGCTGTCCCAGCGGACCGGTGGGCGTCGAGGGCTGCGCCGCCGAGCTCGATCCTAGGGGGTTCGCGCTGCCGCGTTGTCGACCAGCGCGGCGACCTCCGCGAACTCGATGCGTGCCGGGGTGCCGTAGAGGCCCTTGATGCGTTCGGCGAGCTCCGGCGTGAAGAATGCCCGCGCTGCCTGCTCGGATTCCCAGAGATAGACGTTTCTCGCGCGCCGGTTCTCGTCGTCGATGGTGAATGCCTTCGACCGAAGCCCAGGCATCCCGGTAAAAGCGCCTTTCGCCTTCTCGGCGATCCCGTGAATACGCTTGCGGTCGAAGCCCTCGGCGTACTCGAACGTCACGAACACAGCGATCATGCCCAGCTCCTGGTGAGACGACTGCGCCGATCCTAACGGCTCATCGTGCGCTGCCGCCGCTGTGCTTCCCGGAGTGGCGTCCGTCTGGACAGGTGACTTTCCGGGCCCGGGCTGTGCCGATCGCCAGCGTCTCGAAGTGATCCTTGCCGCAGAACGCCTACGATCTCGCGGTTGGAGGGCCGAACCAGGTGGTCAGAGCCTCGCGGAGGCCCCGATCCGTGCCCTCGCCGACCCAGGCCACATGTCCGTCAGGACGGACAAGGACCGCCGTGGGAGCGGAGACGGCGCCGAATACCGGCAGCTCCCAAGCGCCGGTGTACCTGGCCTCAACCTGTCGAACCCGGTCCGCCCATGGCGTGATGTCGAGGGCGCCGGACTCACCCAGATCGAGGAACAGCGGCCGGGCATCGTGCAAGAGGGTGAAGAGTCGCTGCGGGCCGCTCGCGGTCAGCAGGTCGAGATCCGGCATCCGACGACCGAGAAGCGGATGTCCCGTGCCGAGGTCGTAGTGAATGTCGAGGCCCGACATCATCGCGGCATATCGCTTGCGAGGCTCGTCCATCCGCAGCAGCTCGGAGAGGGTCTCGCGCGCCGCCTCCACACGCTCGTCCCGTCGGGTGAGCGCGGTCTGCGCCATGGTGGTTCGCAGCACGCGCGCACCGACCGGGTGCCGCTCGGCATGGTACGAATCGAGGAGCGTCTCCGGCGACGTTCCGCGCACGACCTGAGCGAGCTTCCATCCCAGGTTCACCGCATCCTGAACCCCCAGGTTGAGGCCCTGTCCGCCCATCGGGGAATGCACGTGCGCCGCATCGCCGGCCAGGAGAACGCGTCCCACGCGGTAGGACGCCGCCTGCCGAGCCATGTCCGTGAACCGGGAGAGATAGGTGGCGCGCTGAAGACCAAAATCCGTCCCGTAGAGGCCGATGAGTGCCTCGCGGAGCTCGCCCAGGCTCGGCTGATCGTCCCGGCGGACGGTCTCCTCGCGCAGCACGACGCCCACGCGACCATCCTCCAGCTTCCCCAGAGCATAGGTACCGTGCTTGTCATGACGGATGCCAATCGGCGGCTCTCCGGTCATCTCGACCTCGGCAATCAAGTAGCTGAGGGAGGGGTCCCAGCCCGGAAAGTCGATGCCGGCCTTCTTGCGAATGAGGCTGCGACCTCCATCGCAGCCGACGAGGTACTCCGCGCGCAGCGTTCGTCCGTCGGAGAGCTCGACGTCGACGCCGGTGCCATCCTGCGCAAACACGGTGACCTCCCGTCCGCGATGGATCGGAACGGCCAGCTCGCCGACCCAGTCGGCCAGGATGCGCTCGATCCGGTTCTGCCGGAGCGCGAGCCCGTAGTTGTGGCGCGTCGGGAAATCGCCGATGTCGAGAGGCACCTGCGTGAACGATGCGATCTGCATCGCCTTCCCCTGCGAGAGGAAGCGATCGGCGATTCCCCGCTGATCGAGGATCTCGATCGTCCGCGCGTGCAGGCCCCCTGCGCGCGAGCTGGGCAGATCCTGAGTCTCGCGCCGCTCGACGACTACGACGTCCACCCGTGCCAGCGCGAGCTCGCCCGCCAGCATGAGCCCGGTCGGACCTCCTCCGGCGATGACAACCGCATGCTTCGTCATTGCCGTCCTGCGTACGCGTTCGTCGTGACGTTCTCCATCAGTTCGCGCACGCTCCGGCGACTGTCCATCAGGACTCGACGCTTGCGGCAAGCCCTCCGCCGCTGGCAGAAACCCGATCTCATCGGTCGGGCTCCCGCGGCGGCCGACCGAAAGCAAAGAGGCCCGGTGTTTCGGACCGGGCCTCTCGAACAAGACATCAGGATGATCGTTTACGCGCGGGAGTCGCGGCCCGTCCGCTCGCCACCGCTCTCACCAGTCGCGGCCAGCGGCCGGGTCAACGAGATCCAGACGGTTCGAGCGCGGAGACGGAATCGTCTCCGGGGCGACTCAAGCGGCGGCGCGCCGCCGCCGGGCGAAGTGCCAGACGCCGAGAACGACCAGCGCTCCGATCACGCTCCCCACGACCCCGGTGGGGTGGAGGGCGGAGGTGTCGGTG
>Ga0207706_10001572_pt1 | contig 22624 bp, 18 predicted proteins | sample KBSC53metaG_FD_184318 | JGI IMG/M metagenome (GOLD analysis project Ga0207706, IMG submission 184318) | Corn rhizosphere microbial communities from Kellogg Biological Station, Michigan, USA - KBS C5-3 metaG (SPAdes) (version 2) | ecosystem: Host-associated > Plants > Roots > Rhizosphere > Soil ... | reverse complement strand
CTGAAGAATCTGTCAGCGGGGAATTACATCCTGCGCGTCTCAGTTCGATCGAGCGTCGGGAGTGACGCGACTGAGCGCGTTGTTCCCTTCGACGTGCGATAGCGACGGGGAAGCCGAGGCACAAAGCGCGCGGAGAAAAGATGTAACGCGTTTTGCTTTTCCCTGCGCCCTCTGCTCCGTCCGCGCCCCTAGAACATCAACCGGAACCCAATCTGCGCCGTGCGCGTCTGCGCGGAAATCGGCTGCAGGTACTGCAGCACGTTGCTCTCGACCGTGCCGATCCCGTAGTTGTAGTTGTTGAACAGGTTGAACACTTCCGCGATCCCATCGATCGAAAAGCGTCCGCCCAACCGAATCCGCTGTTGGACGCGCACGTCGGTTCGATTCTGTGCGGGCGCGAGCAGCGAGTTTCGGGGGATGATCGACCCATCCGGTCGCAGCCGTTGGCTATTGGCGGCTCCGGTCTGCCGAAGGTCAGCGCCCCAACTGCTCGCCAACCGAAGGCCTCCAGCGAAGAAGTGGAGCCCGCTCACCTGGAAACCGCGCCCGACTTCCCAGATTCCGCTGAACACGGCTCGATGCCGCTGGTCGTCGGAGGACAAACCCCACTCACCGCCCAGATCCGGAACAGTGTAGAAAGGGACTGGCTCGAGACCGCTGAACGGCGGCGTGTCGGCGTTCCAGAGGCCCGAGAGCGTATAGGTGGCCGACCCCTGCCAATGATTGGCGAATCGCTTCTGGAACCCGGTCTGCAACGCGTGATAGCCCGAGCGCGCGAGGTGCGTGTTCATCGAGACGACGCCCCAATCGGGATAGGGCCGCAGGGCACGGTTCGACGAGGGATTGTTCGTGCCTGTCGCCGGGTTATAAGTCAGGTTGATGTTTTCGACGACATCCTTTTCATCCCGCCCCTGGGTGTACACGTAGTCGGCTTCGAAGGACATGGTGTTGCCAAGCTGGCGCTGAAAGCCGATCGACGTCTGAAAAGTGCGTGGCAGGTTCACGAATTCGACCGGCCCCACGAACTCCTGCAGATCGCGAATCAGGCATCCGGGCAGGTTGCCGTTGTTGTAACAGAACCGCCGCAGCGCCTGGTCGTATGTCGGTAACGGCTGGCCATTGGTCGGGTTGGCCGCGAAATCCGCACGACCATCGTTGGCGTACTGAATCACGACGATCTGAGCGTTCCCGGTCGCAAACGACTGATCGGCGCCGAGCGCATCCCCGTAGTACAACCCCGTGCCGCCGCGTATGACCGTCCGTTCGCCCAACTTCCACGCAAACCCTACCCGCGGTTGGAAGTTGTCCAGTTCGTCGGGACGTCCCGCCTCCTGGAACGGCGGCACCGCGATGTCATTCGCGAACGCGTTGAACGCACCGTCCCAACGAAGCCCGAGATTCAACGTCAGGTTGTCCGAGATCTGCCAATCGTCCTGGGCCCACAGCCCGGCTTTCTGCGAAACCATGTGGACGTCGAAGTCGCCAAGGCCGATGCTGTAGGTGCTCACGAGCGGTGAAATCGCGGCAAGGTTCCACGTGTCGGCGTTGAACGCATCGGGGAAGAGCACCGGCAGCGGAGTCGGCACCAGCGATCCGGGAAGACCAGGCCGAGGTCCCCGCTGGTTGGCAGCGACCGTCCCCATGCACTGCCGGCAGTTTGCCTGAATTTGATGGCGACGCAGGAACTCGCCACCGGCGCGCATGTCGTGACGGCCTTTCGCGTCGTACGAGTACGAGAAGTCGTCGCGGACGCTCCAGACATCCTGGTCCTGGTGCCGCGGGTGGAACTGGTTGCCAGCAATCTGGAAGCCCGTGAACGTAATGCGCGGAGAGCCGGTGTTGATGCCATTGGCGCTCTGCCAGTGATTCGACCAGGTCGTCAGGTTGTGGTTCTCGAGGTTAAAAAACGCGTAGCCGACCTTGACCTCGTTCAGCGTGTGATTGTTCAGCACCTGTGACAACTGGCCGAGCACCTCGTTGTTGTGTTCTGAAGTCGTGTTCGTCGCGGCCGGATGCTGCACGTTACCGAGCCCGAACGGCTCCCAGAGCCGGCCTGCCGAGACCTTCCCCATCAGTCGAGTGTCGGTGGAGAGCTGATAGTCCAGGCGAACGCCACCCAGCTTCTTGTTGTTCACGCCCTCGAGATCGACGTTGAATTCCGGGTACGGCGTGTTCCAGATGCTGGTCCGCGGCTCTCGCTCGTACTCGTAGTTGACGAAGTAGTGGAGCTTGTCCTGGACGAGAGGGCCACCGACTGTCGTGCTGTACTGTTGGTTGTCGATCGGCTCGACACGCCCAAGCACCGGGTTATACGCATTGAATTTGCTGTTGCGGAAGTTACCGCGGAGCGAACCGCTGAGGCGGTTGGTGCCCGACTTGGTGATGGCGTTGACCTGCACACCGGACGATCGGCCCTGAGTCGCGTCGAAGCGGTTCGAGAGGAACTGAAACTCCGCGATTGAGTCCTGGCTGTACCGCGGCTGCCCTCCAGTCCCGATGTCGGCTGATACCTGCTGGCCGTCCATGTTGAGTTGAAATTCTCTGGCCTCGCCCCCGTTTCTGTCGGGCAGCGGCGTCGTCGCGTTCACCGCGAGCGTCTTGCTTCCCGGCGCCAGCAGCGCGAGCCCCATCCAGTTACGCCCGTTGACCGGGAGCTCCTGGACCTGACGCGGATCGACGTTGCCGCCGAGACTCGAGGTGGCGACATTGAGCAACGGCGATTCAGCGGTCACCGTGACGGTCTCGGCAGCGGTCGCTTCCAGCATCGGCAAGTTGACCGTCATCACCTGTCCGACGCGCAGCTCCAGCCCCTCGCGCGTGACGGCCCTGAATCCGAGAAGTTCCGCCGTGAGCCGGTACACGCCGGCGCGGGCGGCAATTCTGTAGACACCCCGTTCATCCGTCACCGCATTGAACTTGTTGCCGGTGGCCTGATGCACCGCGGTGATCGTGACGCCAGGAAGAACAGCGCCGGTCGCATCCGTGACGGTGCCACTGAGCACCGCTTCCTGTGCCGACGCGAGCGTGGGTAGCGATGCGACGAGCAGTGGAACTACGAACAGCCGCCCCAGTAGTCGTAACGTCATGGAGTCCTCCGTGAGAGTCCCCGCTACGAGCTTGCTCCTCCCGCCCCGGGAGTCTTTCAGTGACTGGATAGGACTGATATGAGAGTTTCTGGACTGCGAGAAACTAGCGCAGGCACGGGATGAACGTCAAATCAAATCGAGCTCTACCTTGGCAACTCGACGCGTATGCCGGGTCCAAACTTCAGGACCCGGCCGACGAATCGAAGCCGCGGTTGGCGACGGTGACGTTGCGTGCGCGCGGAGACGCGTTACGTTGAGGCCGGGGTCTTCTGCATCACCTTGTCGACGATCTCTTTGAACTCGTCGGGCGTCAGCAGATCTTTTTTCTCGAACGACTTCGCCTTCACCAGCTGCAGCATCGCCATGCGCTCTTCATCGGTGGCCTTGACGCCGAGCTTCTCGCACCATTCTTCCATCGAAGGCGGTCCGCTGTTCTTCCCGAGCACGATGTTCACCGGCTTCTGTCCGACGAGTTCCGGCGCGAACGGCACGTACTCGAGTGGATGATCCTTGCGGGCGAGACGTACCCACCCGGCAATGATGCCCGACTCCACTTCGTAAAGCTTGTCACCGACGATTGGACGGTTCGGCGGCTGCTTCACCTTGGCGAGATCCATCACGAAGCGCGAGACGTCGACGAAGTTCTCGGTCTTGATGCCGATGTCCACCCCGTGGAGACACAGCAGCGACATGACGACGTCCTCGACCGGGACGTTTCCGGCGCGCTCGCCAAGTCCGGTGATCGTCGTTTGCGCGACCGATGCACCAGCCGCCAGCGCAGCCACGGTATTCGCGACGCCGAGTCCGAAGTCCTGATGACAGTGAATCTCGACCGGCTTCTTGAGTCGATCGATCACCTTCTTCACGACGTGTGACACGGCGTCCGGCGTGCACACGCCCATCGTGTCCGCGATCGTGAGCGCGTCCATGTGCCCTTCGGTCGCCACCTGCTCGACGATGTCGAGGAAGCGATTGAGCTCGGTGCGCGTGGCGTCGATCGTGAAGAAGACGGTGTAGAGACCGGCGGCCTTCGCAGCCAGCGTCGTCTCGATGGACGCTTTCATCGCGCGCTCGACCGGCCAACCGTAGCCGTACTTGATCATGTGGTCGCTGGCGGGAATCTCGATCACGACACCCGAGCAGCCACACGCCTTGATGACCTCGATCTCAGCCGGGATGCAGCGGGCGAAGCCGAAGATCTCGGCTTTCAGCCCCAGCGCGGCGATGTCCGAAATCGCCGCCTTGTCCTGCGCCGAGACGGCCGGCATCCCAGCCTCGATGCGGTGGATGCCGAGCGACTCGAGCTTCTTCGCGATGGCGACTTTCTCCTCGCGCCGGAAGACCACTGCGGTCTGCTGCTCTCCGTCCCGAAGGGTCACGTCGTGAATCTTGAGGTTGCTGCCAAAGGCCTGCTTCTGCCGCACTTCCGGCAGGTACGACCACGGGCTGCTGAACCATTTGTCTGTCTTCCAGGGCTCTTCCATCGTTTCAACTCCCAATTCGCAACGCCCAACTCCCAACGCGGGGAGGGTCGTAGTGTCCGGTTTTAGCCGGGCCTCGTAGTGTCCGGCTTTAGCCGGACCACATGTAGCCGAGCAGGTGATGTTACGATCGCACTGAGTCTAAAGTCCACGATGCCAGAGATCCGCTTCACTCTGAACGGGAAAGAAACCACAGCCTCCTACGAGCCGGGAATGCACCTGCTCGAGGTTCTGCGCGAGGAGTGCGGAATCGTCTCGGCCAAGAACGGGTGCGCGCCTGAAGGCGCGTGCGGCTGCTGCCTGGTGATGATCGACGGCACGCCCGCGCTTTCCTGCCTGCGAAAGCCCGAGCAGACCGCGGGGCGCCAGGTTGTCACCCTCGAAGGACTGCCAGAGGATGTTCGCAAACGCATGAGCGATGCCTTCGTCCTCGAAGGCGGCGTCCAATGCGGCTTCTGCATCCCCGGCATCGTCGTACGTGCGTCATCGCTCGTGCAGCAGGGTAAGACCAGCGACCGCGCAGTCGTCGCCAAGGCCCTTGATGGACACCTGTGCCGCTGCACTGGCTACGGGCGCATCATCGACGCCATTCAGACGGCGGGTGAAGCGGCTGCCAGCGGTGACACGTTGACGCGCACCGAGCCACGCAGGAATTCATTCTTCGGCGAAGAGTTCGGGCTGCAGCGAAATCCGGCTTTCGCGAATGGAAACGGGAAGGCGAACGGCGACGGCCACGGTGTCGGTCACTCGACCGCGCGCCTGGGTGGCGCGGAACAAACGCTCGGCGACAAGCAATTCATCGACGACATGCGCGTTCCCGGCATGCTGCATGGCGCGATGGTCCTGACGGAACACCCGCGCGCGCGCATCCTGAAGATCCATGTCGACGAGGCCGCGGCGATGCCGGGCGTTGTGCGCGTGTTCACCGCCGCCGACGTGCCCGGCTTCAGGGGTCAGGGACTGAACGACGCAGACCAGCCGATTTTCGTCGCCGAAGGCGAGCTGACGTGCTGCGTGGCCGACTTCCTGGCGATGGTGGTTGCCGATACTCAGTTCCATGCCCGTCAGGCTGCCGCGAAGGTCCGCATCGATTACGACGTCCTCGAGCCGCTGACCGATCCCTTCGAGGCGATGCAGCCGGGGGCTCCCCTCGTGCATCCCTCGGATACGTTCGCGCCGCGGCCGTCGAACATCCTTCAGCCAACGACGGCGTTCGCGCGCGGAGATGTCGACGCTGCCCTGGCAGCGGCCACTCACGTCATCGAAACGACGTTCCAGACGCAGCCTATCGAGATCGCGTTCCTCGAGCCCGAGGCGTGCCTCGTGCTGCCGACTGAGAGCGGTGTTCGCGTCTACACCGACAGCCAGGGATCGGTCTACGACCACGCGCAGATCGCAAAGCTCCTGAAGCTCGATCCGAAGGACGTGGAAATCACGCTGGTGCCGAGCGGTGGCGCCTTCGGCGCGAAAGAGGAGTTGTCGATTCAGGGTCAGACCGCGATCGCCGCCAGATTACTCGGCCGACCGATCAAGACCGTGCTCACGCGCGAGCAGTCAACGCAGCATCACGTCAAACGTCATGCGATGACGGTGAAGCTCACCGTGGGCGCGGATGCCGACGGTCATCTGCTCGCGTTGCGATCACGCATCGTGGCCGATGCCGGTGGCTATCACACGACGAGCGCCAAGTGCGCGCTCCGCGCCGCGTGTCACTCCTGTGGCGTGTATCGCATACCGAACGTCGACGTCGACGCCAAGGCGGTCTACACCAACAACCCGAACGCCGGCGCGATGCGCGGCTTCGGCAGCAACCAGGCACAGTTCGCGATGGAAGGCATCATGGACATGCTGGCCGAGAAGGTCGGCGTGGACGGCTGGGACATCCGCGAGCGCAATATTCTCAACCCGGGCGACAAGCTCGGGACCGGCCAGGTCATGCGCGAGAGCGTGCGTGGCATTCGCGAAACGCTCAATGCGGTCAAGGACGTGTACAAGAAGGCCAAGTACAAGGGCATCGGCTGCGGCATCAAGAGCACCGGGCTCGGCAACGGCACGACCGAGGGCGGTCACATCAAGATCCGGGTGCTCGAGGGCGGGCGCCTCGACATCCTGAACGGCTACACCGAGATGGGCCAGGGGATCTACACCGCGACGATGCAGGCGGTGTGCGAAGAGACGCACCTGCCACCCGACATCATGACGGTGTCCTGGGACAAGGAGCTCGGCGAGAAGTGCGGTGAGACCTGGGCCTCGCGCGGGACGACGTTGAGCTGCGCGGCAGCGCAACAGGCTGCGCGGAAGCTGGCCGCAGACATGGAGTCGGTGCCGATTACGATCGAACCGCTCTCAGCCTCACACGATGACGCGACGCGGATGCGCCAGCTTCAGCATCTCGTCGGACGCGAGTACAGCGGTGAGTACGTCTGCAACTTCACGACGCGGCCGGGAACGCCCGAAGCCGTCCTCAACCCGACGACTCACCTGACGTTCAGCTATGCGGCGCAAGTCGTGCTGCTGGACGAGGAGGGCCAGCTCGATCGCGTGGTGGTTGCCAACGACGTCGGCCGCGCGATCAATCCGCGCCTCTGCGCCGAGCAGATGGAGGGCGGGGTCCACATGGGGCTTGGTTACTCGCTGTCTGAGAACTTCACATCGACCAACGGAATCCCTGACTCGCTGGGACTGCGCGACGTCGGCCTCGTGAGCGCCCGGCACATGCCCGAGGTCGACGTGATCCTCGTCGAAGTCCCCGACGAGGTCGGCGGCTACGGCGCGAAAGGTGTCGGCGAGATCGGGTGCGTTGCGACGGCCGGCGCAGTCGCCGGCGCACTTCACTCGTTCGATGGCATCCGCCGCGTCAGCCTGCCGATGGACGACGCGCCGGCTGCCGCTCCCCTGCTTCCGAAGAAACGCAGACGCCGCAAGTCCTAGCGAGGTCAAGCCGGCCACGTAACGCGTCGCTGATGAACAGAGTTCGACTGGTCGCTGCCTGCGCTCTGCTTGCGGCCGCGCTCGGGGCTTTTGTCTTGCGCGTCTCTCGAGACATGCATGATTCCGAGGTCCCGTGGACCGCGGCCAGGCGCGCCGCCGCCGCCGAACCGCTGTATCGCGCCGAGGACGAGCACTATCAGTTCAAGTATCTGCCGGCGTTTGCCGTGCTGGCGATCCCGCTGGGGGTGATGCCACTGGCGGTGGCCAAGGGCGTGTGGTTTGTCGGCTCCGTGGCTCTCCTGGTCGGGCTCATGACGCTCAGCGTCCGGTTGCTTCCTGAACAACGGAAACCAACGACGCTCCTGGTCGCGAGCGCCATAGTCGTCCTGGCGAAGTTCTACGCGCGAGAGCTCGACATGGGCCAGGTGAATCTTCCATTCGCGATGGCAGTGACGGGAGCGCTTCTCGCGATGAAAACGAAGCGAGACTTGCTCGCCGCGACACTGATCGTCTTGTCGATTGCCATCAAGCCATATGGCGCGCTGCTTCTCCCGGTCGTCGTCGCACGCCGGCAACGTGTTGGCATCGTTGCGGCCGCCATCGGATGCCTGCTGCTCCTCCTTTTGCCAGTGCCGCTGTATGGATGGAGCGGCACGGTTGACCTTCATGAGAGCTGGTGGGAAACCGTCACCGAAACAACGGCTCCGAATCTTGTGAACCCTGACAATGTGTCGCTGGCGTCGCTGTACGCCAAATGGTTGGGGATGACTTTCCTCTCGACTATATTGGCCGCGGCGTCGGCGCTCGTTCTGCTTGCTGGCGTGATGATGGTGTTCCTCCGGCGTCGGTCCATTCCGTTCCCGGAAGGACTCGAAGGAAGCCTGCTGCTTCTGCTGATTCCCCTGTTGTCGCCGCAGGGATGGGACTACGTGCTGCTGATCGCGACGCCGGCAATCGTGTATCTCGCGAACTATCTGGACACATTGCCCGGCCCGTTGCGAGTGATCACAGTCATTGCCGGACTGACGATCGGTCTGAGCCTGTTCGACATCATGGGCCGGGCGGCGTATGCCGCGTTCATGGGCGCAGGGATCATCAGCGTCTGTGCCCTCGTTCTCGTCGCCGCGCTGACCACCCTACGGCTGAAAGCAGTCGCGTAACGACGGCACCCGGCGGCCATTACCGTGGTAATATTGGAACATGGCATTGGCGAACTCGAAGCTGACGGCGCAGGGTCAGATCTCAGTGCCCCTGGAAGTCAGGCGACGGCTCGGCATCGGCCCGGGTTCGGTCCTGGAGTGGGATGAATACGGCGAGCACATCGTTGTTCGCCGGGCCGGTCGGTACACGTCTGAGGATTTGCACAAGGCGGTCTTCCCGGACGGGCCGCCGCGACAGCGGACGGTCGCCGAAATGAAAATGGGGATCCGGCGGCGCATGAGAAAACGGCATGCGCGCCGTTGACACGAACGTCCTGGTGCGGCTCATCACACGAGATGACTCCAGGCAGGTTGCCGCGGCCGAGGCGTTCGTGAGGCTTGGCGCCTGGGTATCTCATCTGGCCTTGGCTGAAGCCGCGTGGGTGCTCGACGCCGTCTACGAGCGCGGGCCGGCGGAAATCGCCAAGGCGATCGAGATCCTCCTCAACCACCAGCATTTGACCATTCAAGATCACGAAGTCGTGGCCGCTGCACTCGATCGGTTCCAGCAGCAACCGCGCCTGGGATTCTCCGATTGCCTCACGCTCGAGATCGCACGCAAAGCTGGCCATCTTCCACTGGGAACTTTCGATCGCGATCTCGGGAAAGTTCCTGGTGGACAGAGGCTAATCCCTGGCGCTGGCAGGTGAATTCAACCCCTCCAGTCGACTGAATCCATTCTGGACGCGACGTGAGCCCTTGACTCGCTCGCGACCTCCATGTACTTCTCTTGAGTTCCTTCGACAATCCTTTCAAACAGAGGGCACACATGGGAGCTAATTTCGGAATCGCGGGACTCGACTGGCAGCAGCGCATCAACTGGGACCGGCTGCGGAAGTATCGAACGGAGCGCGCGCGTGAGCGCATGAAGGCCGCCGGCCTCGGTGCGATGCTCTGTATGTACGACGAGAACGTCCGCTACATCACCGGCACATTGACGCCCGGCTGGAACCGGCTGAAGCCCGGCCTCCGCTATGCGGTCATCTGCGGTGACGATCCGCCAGTGCTCTTCGAGCAGGGCGACCTCGGCTACCAGATCGAGCGCCACTCGCCGTGGATTCCGAAAGAGAACGTGCGCTGGTCCTACGCCTGGATCAAGGGCGCGGCCGGTCCCGCATCCCAGCAGCAGGTGAAGAAGTTCACGCAGGCGATCATCGCCGAGATGAAGAAGAGCGGCGTCGCCGGCCAGAAGCTCGGCGTCGACTTCATCGACATCAACATGATCCAGGCGTTCAAGGACGCCAACATCGAGTGGACCGACGGCATGTCGGCCATGATGGAAGCGCGCGCCGTCAAGAGCGTAGACGAGCAGGAGTGCGCGCGCATCGTCGGCGCCATCGGCGACGCGGCGCACTGGGAGACGATGAAGTTCCTGCGCCCGGGCGTGACCGAGAACCAGGTCACCGCGCACATCATGCAGTTCCTCTACTCCATCCCGGGCATGGAGGACGTCGAGGACGTGATCGTCTCGAGCGGCCCGAACACCTGGCCGAACTGGCGCAACTTCTCCGACCGCATCATCCAGCCAGGCGACATCGTGTTCATGGACCTCGCCGCGCTGACATGGAACGGCTACAAGTCGTGCTACTACCGCACGTACTGCGTGGGCAAGGAGCCGACCCAGGAGCAGAAGGACATCTACGCCACGGCGCTCGAGTGGCTCTACGACTCGATCAACGCGGTGAAGGCCGGCACGACGACGAGAGAGATCGCGTTGAAGTGGCCGTCAGCAAAAGACGCGTGGGGCTACGCGGAAGAGGATCAGGCGGCGGCCAACCTCTGGGGACACGGGCTCGGTCTCGCGCAGTACGATCCGCCGGTCATCTCGCGCATCTGGTCGCTCGACCATCCGATCGAGATCAAGCCCGGCATGGTCTTCGCGCTGGAAACGCAGCACGGGAAGATGTACCGCTGGGGCGTGCGCATCGAGGAGATGCTGATCGTTCATGAGGATCGCATCGAGATCACCTCGAATTTCCCCGTGAAGCAGATCACCGTCGTCGATCCGATTCCGGGCTATGGGGATCATGTCAAGTGAGTAGCGTCAACTCCCAATTCCCAACCCCCAACCGCCAAAGTCCTCTTGGGAGTCGGGCGTTGGGCGTTGGGCGTTACACTCGTCTCCTCGTTCCGTTGTCGAGCGAGGAAGCGACCGATGCGTCACGCTTCGGTCCCAAAGCCGCGAACCTCGCCCGGCTTGGGCGCGCCGGACTGAGAATTCCCGACGGCTTCTGTCTCGACGCCGACGCCTATCGGCATCAAGTCATCTCCATAGGCCTCACCAACGACACTCGCGGTGTCTTCGGCGCGGAGAATCCGCAACAGGCGCGGCAGCACGCGCTCAACGTGAAGCTCGGCCTGCTCGAGCGGCCCATCGATCCGGTAGTGCTCGAGCCGCTACTGGCGGCCTGGTGCGACCTTGCCGAGCGCACTGGCGCGCTCACCGTGGTTCGCTCATCGGCGCTTGTCGAAGATCGATTCGGGTCAAGCTTCGCAGGACAATTCGAAAGCTACCTGGGTCTCGAAGAGGAATCCGAATTCATCACCGCAGTGAGATCGTGCTGGACGGCGCTCTGGTCCACGCGCGCGCTGCGCTACATGGCCACTCACGATCTCGACCCCGCGGACACGGCGATGGCCGTGCTGGTTCAACCGCTCGTTCACGCGCGTGCTGCGGGCGGCGGACTGAGTCAGACAGCGGACGGCACGATGCTCGTCAACGCCACGCTGGGACTCGGAGCATCGATCGCTCAAGGCGAGGTGACACCCGATCGCTTTGAGCTGGATCGCGACGGCCACGTGCGTCACATCGCCGCGGGGCGCAAGGACCACGCCCTCAGCTGCGGCCATCGTCGCGCGCCGGCGGCGCAGGCGATATCGGCAGCTCAAGCCGTCGAGCCGTGCCTCACGCGCGAGGAGGTCTCACAGCTCGCCCACATGATGCGGAAAGCTGAAGACGTGCTCGGCCTCGCCGTCGAGATCGAATGGGCGATCGACGATGAGGGCTTCACGATGCTGCAGGCGCGACCGCTGCACCTGGAAACGCCGCACGTGCCAGACGAGATCTGGCTGCAGCACCCGCGACTCAACGGTCATCCGGCGGGCATCGGCTGGGGCACGGGACGGGCCGTCGTCATCAACTGCGAATGCGAGATCGGCCGCGTGGCAGCCGGTGATGTGCTGGTGACGCGAGTCGCCGGCCCGGCACTCGGCCACATCCTCTCTCGCGTGTCGGGTGTGGTGACGGAACGTGGCGGAAGCACGTCGCATTTTGCATCGCTCGCCCGCGAGCGCGGCATTCCGATGGTGCTCGGCGTCGCCGATGCGACACGGCGGATACCTGACGGCGCTCAGGTCGCGGTCGACGGCGTCGCCGGCATCGTGCGGTGGATCTCCTGAGATCCTCGTAGGTCAAAAGTCAAAGGTCAAAGGTCAAAAGTCAGGTCAAAGGTCGCAGGTCACACGTTCCAGGTTCGATGTACGAAGTACTAGGCTCAAGGAACTAGGTACGCGGTACTAGGTACTATGCCGCCGCTCGGTAATAAGGTGCAGCGATGCGCTCGATGGTCGCAGCAACCGTTCTCCTCTGCGCGACGATCGCCGCGCCGGCTTTACAGGCGCAGGTGCTCGATCGTGTAATCGAGGAAGACATTCGGGTCCGCCTTCCGCTGTTGCCGTGCACTGTGCCGGGGGTAGCGATTCGCATCGCAGAATCGCTTCCGGTTCCGCTCGGTCTCGAGCTCGTGCCCGAATCGTGCGGAGAACCAGGCAAGAACGCTCCCGAACGCGAAGATGAAGTCGTCCTTACCGGGATGAGCGTCAGCCGCGCCTTCGATCGGCTCGTCGAGCTCGATGAACGGTATGTCTGGAGCGAGGCCGATGGCGTCCTCATCGTTCGCCCGGGCGTGACGTGGTTCGATACAAACCACTTCCTGAATCGAAAGATTCCCCTCTTCAGGGTCAAGGAGGGGCGCATGTGGACAGCGATGAACGAAGTTCACTCGGCCCTCGGCGGCGCGAGGGGGCCTGCCGACGAATTAATGCCAGCCAGGACACCGCAAAGCGGCCGCATGTTCTCCGTCGCATTAACGGCGACGACCGCGGTCGATGCGCTCAATGCCGTCGTGCGAGCACATGGGTCGCTTCGGTGGACGGTGGAATACTGCAAACCGCAGGCGCGTTTCGAATACGCCATGCTGCGCTTCAATACGTTCGACGGCGACGGCGTGGGACGTCGTTCGGCGACCCAGCGAGACGATGGCACGTGGTCCGACGCGTGCAGCACGCGATAGTTTCTCGAGCACAGTGCGACGGTCCTCCTCGTTACCTCTCTCGCGCGAATGACGATGCCCGCCGCTCGTGTCGACGCACGATGTTCTGATTGTCCCAATGGCACGGCCACAGGACGATCACGAAGCTGCCACATACCTTAAGAAAACCACGACACACATTAAGGCGCGTTCATGTGCTCCGTGCAGGTCGCTGCAGATGAGCGCGCGTGATTGCGATGGCGACGGTAAACGGCCGCTCGCGCTGCACGCGGAAAATCTCGCGATGAATACGGCGACGTCCTTGCTTGGGTTGCTCGTCGTATGCGTCCGAGCCTGTGTGGTTGTCTCCCTGCGGGAACAGCGAGACCAGGAACGAGGACAGCCCGAGGAGTCGTGAAATCATGAATGCGAAAGAATCCCCATCGAATGTCACTACACGCCGTGAGTTCTGCGCGCAGGCGTGTTATGCCGCTTCGTTCGCGGCAGCCGGGGTCCTGGTGACCGCGTGCAGCAGCGGCAATCCAACCTCCCCATCGGGTGGCTCTGCGCCATCGCTGCCGAGCGTGTCCGGCACCGTGGCGGGACGAGTCGTGTCAGTCAGCGTCAATTCATCATCTCCGTTGGCTGCAGTCGGCAGTGCCGCCCTGGTGCAGACGTCGCTCGGCTCGTTCTTGCTGGCGCGCGTCGCGCAGGACAATTTCTCGGCTCTCACGGCGACGTGCACTCACGAGGCACAGACCGTGACGGGGTTTGCGGACGGACATTACGTGTGCAACGTTCATGGCTCGGAGTTTTCCACGAGCGGTGCGGTGGTCATGGGGCCAGCCAACAGGGCGCTCCAGTCTTATGCGACGTCATTCGCCGGTGACGTTGTGTCGTTCAGCGTATGACGTGCAGTCGCTCGAACTCACGGCGCTGGTTCAAGCTCTATTGCTCCGCGGCGCTTGCGATGTTGCTCGTGCCTGTTATTGCCGGCGCGCAGTCGCGGGCCTGGACCCTGGCGATGGGCGACGTCCGCGTAACCTGCCCCATGAGTGTGGGAGGAAGCTTCGATGCGAAATCATCCGCGCTCACCGGGAAGCTCTCCGTGGACCCGTCATCCACCGTGTTGGCTGGCGAGTTGTCGGTCGATCTGAAAACGCTCGATACCGGCATCTCGCTTCGCAATCAGCACATGGTGGAGAACTATCTTGAGGTCAGCAAAGGTGAAGGCTTCGAGACGGCGACGCTGTCGAATATCAACGTCGGCTCTCTGGCTGCGAGTCTCGACGGTCAGAAACCGTTCACTGCCCGCCTGCGGCTCCACGGTGTCACGCAGGAGGTGACCGGTCGTGCAACACTGAGCTCACGAGGCTCGTCCACGCGAGTGGACGCATCATTCCCGCTGCACATCTCGGACTACGCCATCGCCGCTCCCCGCTATCTGGGGGTCGGCGTCAAGAACGACATAACAGTGCGCGTCGTGTTCACCGCGAACACGACCCCCTGAGGACGTTGCGATCCGTTCGGGGTGCTGCCCCGACGCGACGAGGACACCTTTCGATCGGGCGCTCACTATGACGACACGTGTATGGATGGCTACCGTTATGATCTGTTTTCTCGCCGGCGCCGGGCGCGCCGGCGCGGAGCCACGGTTTCTTTCGAAGCAGTACACTCGTTGCTCGTCGTGTCACTACTCGGCGGCGGGCGGCGGACTGTTGACACCGTACGGGCGTTCACTGTCGGGGCAGGAGCTGTCCACCACGCGGCGCATGAACGCGCAGCCTGGCGCCGAAGGGACCGTCAGCGGTGAGGAGGCATTCCTCTACGACGCCTTCGGCGAGGCCCTCGGTCCAGTACAACTCGGCATCACGTTGCGGCCGTCGTACCTGCACTATGAGAGCGGCAGCTTCAGCGACGATCGTAATCTGCTCATGAACGCCGACGTCGAAGGCGCCTATCGCGCGCACGGTTTCACCGTATACGGCGAAGCCGGCCGGATCCCGGAGATCGGAACCCAAGAGGCCAAGCTATACTCGCGGGAACACTGGGTGTCATACGAAGGCAAGCACGGCATCGGCATCAAAGCGGGGCGCTACATGCCGGCCTACGGCGTCTATTTTTCCGATCACACGTCGCTCAATCGCAATGACCTCGGCTTCGACAAGTACGATCAGGTCTACGGCGTCGAGATCAGTCACACTTCCGAGCGATCGTTGGTGCAGGTATCGTTCTCTCCGGGACGCGCTGAGTCAATCGTGAACGACGACGGCGGCAGTTCCTTTAACACGACCGGCCGGTTTCAGGTCGACTTCGGCCCCAAAGTCGTGGTCGTCGGCTCCGGCCTGTATCGAAACGATAACTCGCTCGAGGCAAGTCACGGCGCGACGGGGGGTGCGCTCGGGCTCGCGCCGTGGCGCCGGCTGGCAATCTGGACCGAGGGCGATGCCTTGATCCGCAGCAACGGCGGCGGCACGTCGTTCGTGTTCGCGAATGAAACCGCTTTCGAGGCCTATCGTGGCGTCTGGCTGCGAGTGTCACCGCAGACACGCAGTACAACCGATTCATTCCCCGGCGTCGTTCGCTGGGATATCGGCGCGGACCTGCTTCCGCGCACTCACATCCACGTGAACGCGGATTTTTACCACGACAAGACCGACGGCAGCAGTGAAGCGGTGAAGACGTTCCTCGCGCAGTTGCATCTATACCTGTGAAGGCCTCCTCCGCGGCCTCGGCTGCGGCGGCTGCACGCGCTTCATGCAATCGAGGCGTGGCACAAGTCCGGAGTGGACCTCGTGCTCTCGTATACTCATGGCATGCATAGCCGCAGTGCGAGCGCCAACGATCGCCGCCGGATAGACCGACTGATGGCGATGACGCCAGACGAACGCGTTCGAGTCGCAGAGCGTCTTGGCGAAGAAGGGCTCGCATCCTACATGGCCGCGCACCGCGTCGATCGGCGAACCGCCGTGGCGCGAATCAAGGCGACGCGGCGATTGGGTCGTCGCCCGTCGGCCTGCGCGGAGCCGCATGAACGTTGAGCCCGTCCTTCGTGTGCTCCAGTCAATCGATGCGCCCCATGCCCTGATTGGCGGGCGTGCCATGGCAGCGCGCGGCTATCCACGTTTCACGATCGACGTCGACTTGCTCACCAGCGACAATCGGGTACTCGTCGCGAAGACCTGGTCGGAACTGGCGCGCGATGGAGCGGAAATCGACATTCGCCGCGGCGACCACGAGGATCCGCTCGCAGGGGTCGTTCACCTCCTGCTCGCCGACGGCACCGATGTGGACATCGTGGTCGCGAAATGGAAGTGGGAAGCAGATCTGATCGATCGTGCCGAATCGATGTCCATTGGCGGTGTCGCCATCCGCGTCCCACGCACCGGGGATCTCATTCTGCTGAAGCTTGCGGCTGGCGGGTTCATCGACCTCCAGGACGCAAAAGCGCTCATGTCACTCGGTGATGTTGCAACAGTAATCCGCGATGTCGAGGCCCACGTCGCTGAAGTTCGTCCTGACGTGCGCGCTTTGTGGAGCGACCTTCGGGCCGCGTCGGAGCGCTGAACGCTTCGAGAGCTGTTGGTGATGAAAAGCGTTCGTCGGCTGAAGGCCTGCCTGGACCTTAGGTCTATTGTGTGCTGGCGGAGCTGTTCACAGGATCGGGTGGAAATTTCGATGCCACGTACGCCGCGATAGCCGCCATGTCATCCGGGTCGAGTTTGGCGACGATGATCTTCATGAGGTCCGTGCCGGCTCCCGTGCGCGTCCCCTGCTGAATGTCAAAGAGCTGGCGAACGATGTAGCTGGGTGATCGCCCGGCGATCGGCGGCACGTCGCCAACCCCCATCAGGTCAGGACCGTGACAGGCAGTACAGGGCGTGGTCTTCCCCTGCACGATCTCCCCATTGACGATCTGCGCGCCGCCGAGGGTGACAAGGTGCTTGCCGCGCGCGAGGCTTCCCTCCGGTACGTAGGCGATGAATCCCGCGTGTGGATCGCGATGTGTTTCGGACCGCTCTTCGTCCTCAGGAACTTCGATGATGCGGCCATTGATCGGCTCGGTCCGCGCCTCCTCGGTGGCGAGAAACAGATTGCCGACAATGCGCGTCTTCGGGACGAGGCTGGTTTCAATCACCTTCACGCGCGGCGACCACTGGATGGCGCCGAAGTACTTGGCCGCTTCAGCGATCTCTTCCTCGGTCATCGCTCGGGCTAAATCGATCATCGTGTTCGTGTTCGGCTTGCGCGGGTCGGCGCTCCGTCGCAGACCGTTCCGGAAGTCGTGGAGTTGCTGGGCGAAGTATGCAGGCGGGAGCGCAGCGACCGACGCGTTCTCCGGTCGCCCGAGGCCGTTGGGAAGGTGGCAGAAGCCGCAGCCGCGACGTCCCTCGGTCATTTTGGCGGGGCCGTGCTTGATGATGTCGGGCATGGCCGGATGATCGCCGGGATACCAGTCGATGACATTGCCGCCGTCGCGAATGTCCACGAGCGAGAATGAGCCCGGACTGCCTGGCAGTTGACGAGGCCTGGTCTGCTCGGCGGGGTCTTCGTTGGGCCGCAGGTTTCGAGAGGGCGCCGCCTGCGGTTGAGCCTTTTCACCTGGCTTGGGGGCTTCGAGGAACCCGTAGGCCCAGAGCGGCTGCCGCGTGAAATCGACAGCAACCACGGAGGCGGCACCAGTCGATGGGGCCGCGGTTGCACCGCCGCCTCCAACGAGCGCGCCCCGGTCGTAGAGTCGCGTCGCAATCCCTCCGGCCACGAACGAGACGACACACAAACCCACCAGACTGACCGTTCGCTGCATGCGCACTCCTCAGCTCGCGCAAAAGCTTACCAGCGAATACACCTGAAACCTGAAACCTGAAACCTGAGACCTGACTTTTGACCTTTGCCCTTTGACCTTTAGATATACTCGCCGGATGAAATCCATGCTGGCCGGCCTGACGACGGCCGTGCTCGTGATCGGCATCGCCCGGATCGACGGCCAGCAGCTGCAGAAGATCACGCTCAATTACCCGACGCGAAGCGGTGCCTCGTGGCCCCTGTTCATCGCCAAAGAAGGTGGGTACTACGAAAAACAGGGGCTCGACGTCACTCTCGTGTTCGCCGGTCATCCCGCCGGCATCGCGATGGTCGTCAGCGACCAGGCGCAGATGAGCAGCTACAACCTCGAGTCCGTGATGCAGGCAAGCTCCCGCGGCGAGGCTCCCTTTGCCGTCGTCGGCGCGTCGCTGAACAAAGCCTACTTCGCGCTGATGACACGGAAGGACGTGAAGAGCGTCACCGATCTCAAGGGCAAGACGTTCGCAGTGAGTCAGATCGGCGATCCGCCGTACAACTACACGAGTGCGTTCCTTCGCAAATTCGGCATGACGCCGCGCGACGTACAGTGGATTGCCGCCGGCGCGGATGCCGCTGGTCGCGCCGCCGCGCTATCGGCCGGCCGCGCCGATGCCACGCTCCTGACACCGCCTGCCTACTTCAGGCTCGAAGAAGCCGGCTTCAAGAGCCTCGGCAACCTCGCCGACCACGACGACATCTTCGCGGCGACGACATACCTGATGAAGAAGACAACGATCGCGGCCAACCCGCGCATGCCGGAGCAGTTGATCAAGGCGCATGCGGAAGCCATCCAGCGTTTTTACGACGACAGGTCGTTTGCCGTAAAGGCATATCAGGCGTACGACAAGCAGACGAACGCCGACGTGGAACGCCTCTACGATGGCTACGCCAAGGCCAACGTGCTGGAGCGGGTGCCATTCGTGCTCGCGCCCGCGTTACAGGCGGTGATGGATCAGCAAAGCGACGCGAAGCTCCTGGCTCAGATGAAGGCCTTCGACTTTCACACCGTCATCGACAATAGCGTCGTCGCCCGTCTCGTCAAGGAAGGCTTCTTCGAGAAGCTGTTCGGCCCCGGCGTGAAGGCGGAAGAGGATCGGAAGTCGAAGCTCGCATTTCGGTAAATGGGGTCGGGAGTCATTTAATGAGGACAATGGAGAACCGCGAGTGAGTGATGTGTCCCATTTAAATGACTCCCGACCCCGTTTTCGAGCCGACCAGGTCGGCAGCTTGCTTCGTCCGCAGGAGATCCGCGACGCGCGCAACAACCCCTCAGTGAGCCGTGAGCAGCTTCGCGAGATCGAAGATCGCCACATCCTGCGCGCACTCCAGCGACAGAAGGATCTCGGCTTCAAGATCATCACCGACGGCGAGCTGCGTCGAAGTCAGTTCATGGGCGACTTTTACGAGTCGGTCGACGGCCTGGACAACGACGGATCGATCGCGCGCGCGTGGACGGGACAATCTGCCAGCGGGTCTGCCGGCGGCGTCGCACTCGCGCCGCCAACCGGTCTCGTCGTCGACAAGATCAGGCAGAAGAAGCGGCTCACCAAACACGAAGCCGACTTCCTGGCGCGTCACGCTCCCGGCGACGTCAAGATGACGCTGCCAACGGCCAATCAGTTTCCAGCGATTGCCTATCGCCAGGGACTGAGCGAGCGTGCTTACGCGACCTATTCAGACTTTCTGTGGGATATCGTTCCGATCATCAAGTCCGAGATCCAGGCGCTCGTGAACGAAGGCGTGACGTACATTCAGATCGACGCGCCGCGGTACAGCTACTATCTCGATCCCAAATGGCGCGAATATATCCGGAAGGAAATGGGCGTCTCGGCTGATGATGCGCTCGACGAGGCGATTCGGGTGGACAATGCCTGTCTCGAGGGCGTACAGAACGAAGGCGTGACACTGGCGATTCATCTGTGCCGCGGCAACAGCCGCAGCCGGTGGTACGCTGAGGGAGGCTACGACCCGATTGCTGAAAAGCTCTTCAACCTGCTCAACGTGCAGCTTTTCCTGCTGGAGTACGAATCCGATCGCGCCGGAACGTTCGAGCCGCTCCGATTCGTGCCGCGCGACAAAGGCGTCGTTCTCGGTCTGATCAGCACAAAACTGCCGGAGCTCGAGGCACAGGACTCGCTTCTGCGCCGGATCGACGAAGCAAGCCGCTACGTCCCGCTCGACAACCTGGCGCTCAGCCCGCAGTGCGGCTTCGCCTCGTCGCTCGAAGGGAACCTGTTGACCGAAGACGAACAATGGCAGAAGCTGCAACTCGTCACTGACACTGCCCGAAAGGTCTGGAACACGACATAGCTATGGCGTCATTTCACATCACGGTTTCGGATTCTGTTTTCCCCAACCTGGAGCCGGCCCGGCAGGTGCTCGCGACAATTGGCGCGGAGCTCCGCATGGCCGACAGCCCCACGCCCGAGGGCATCGTGGCCGCCGCCGCCTCTTCGGACGCGCTGCTCGTCACCTACGCGAAGATCACCGCCGACATGATCGGCAAGATGCCGAAGTGCCGGATCATCTCGAGGTTCGGCATCGGCGTCGACAACGTCGACATCGAAGCCGCCACGGGCGCTGGCATCGTCGTCACCAAAGTCCCGGATTACTGCATCGACGAGGTCTCTGACCACGCGATGGCGCTCTTGCTGGCGATCGTCCGGAAGATCCCATCGTCGAGCGCCCGAACGCACGGCGGCCGTTGGGAGATGAAGGCCGTCGTCCCGATTCATCGGTTGCGCGGCAGCGTCCTCGGCCTTGCCGGGTTCGGCCGGATCCCGCAGCTCGTGGCGCCGAAAGCGAAGGCGTTCGGGATGACGGTCGTCGCATACGATCCGTTTGTCCCGGATGAAGCGTTCTCACGCGCCGGTGTCGAGCGCGTCGATCTTCCCAAACTCCTGACCTCGTCCGATTACGTCTCGGTGCACACGCCGTTGACGCCTGAGACCAAGCATCTCTTCAACCGCGACACGTTCGGCCAGATGAAACGAGGTGCCTATATCGTCAACACGGCGCGCGGACCAATCATCGACGAAGCGGCCCTGGCCGAGGCGCTGGATTCCGGACAGATCGCCGGCGCCGCACTCGATGTGATGACGCAGGAGCCACCACCGACGTCGCCGCTCTTCGGGCGCGATAACGTCATCATCACGCCGCACACGAGCTTTTACTCAGAGGAATCGCTCATCGAGCTGCAGATGAAAGCCGCGCAGGAAGTCGTCGCCGTGCTCAGTGGACGATCGCCACGCAACCCGGTCAATCCAGAGGTCCTCGCACACCGATGAAAGCGATGTTGTTGACGGCGCCGGGCGAGCTGGTTCGCGACGAGGTGGCGCGCCCGGGGCCGGAACCGGGCCAGCTGCTCGTCCGCGTGACGCACAGTGGGATCTGCGGCACGGATTACAAGATCTTCAACGGTGCCATTCCGGTGAAATACCCGCGGATCATGGGCCACGAGATGGCGGGCGAAGTGGTCGATCCGGGGGCCAGCCAGTTGCGCAGCGGCGACCGCGTCATTGTCGATCCGCAGTTGTATTGCCGGAACTGCTTTCATTGCCGCATCGGGCAGACACATCTCTGCCGCAACGGCGTGCTCGTCGGCCGCGATCGGGACGGCGGGTTCGCGGAGTATGTGACGGTCCCGCCAAGCCACGCGTTCGCTCTGCCCGGTTCTGTCGAAACGCGGATCGCGCCGATGATCCAGGTTCTCACGACGTGCCTCCATGCGCAGCGGCAGATCGACATCTTCCCTGGCGAGTCCGTCGTGGTGCTCGGTCTTGGCGTGACGGGTCAGTTGCACGTGCAGCTCGCGAAGGCACGAGGCGCAACGGTCATTGGCATCACTCGGAGTGCAGACAAGCGGGCGCTCGCCGAAACGCTTGGCGCCGACATCACGATACCTGGCGGCGATGATGCGGTTGCCCGCGTGAGAGAGGCGACCGACGGACGCGGCGCCGATGTCATCATCGAAACAACGGGAGTCGTCGCGTCGCTGTCTTCCGCGATTCAGATGGCGCGATCGGGCGGGCGGCTGTTGCTCTTCGGGATCATCACCGCCAAAGAAGGGGCACTCCCCTTCTACGACCTGTACTTCAAGGAGCTCGCCCTCATCAACGCACGGGTGGCCAAGAGCGAAGACTACCCGGCGTCGATCGGTCTGGTCGAGCGAGGTCAGGTGCGCCTCGAACCGCTGGTCAGCGACGTGAAGCCGCTCGAGGAGCTTAAGGCGGCCATCGGCATGCTCGGGTCGGATAACGGGGCACGAATGAAGATCATCATGGAGCATATCTAAGGAGTGACTATGAAGAGAGTCGCGACCATCGCATTCCTCGTGGCCGTGTTCGCGCCGGCTGTGATTCTGGCTCAGGGAGCACTCGACAAGGCGACCGTCTCGAAGGAAGTCGCGCAGCGAACGCTGATGAAGAACCAGATCAGTGCCACGGTCGCGCGTCAGCTTGTGGACGCGTGCGTGGATTTCGCACGCAATCAGCAAGGGGGACCCGGAAACTACGCCATCTTCGTCCTCGCACCGAACGGTGACATCGTCGATGCGCATGTGATGGACGGCGTCCTTCCGATCGGAGTCGAGACCGGGCTGCTGAAAGCGAAGACCGCGCTCTATGCGCGCACGCCCTCCAGCGCCGTCGCGCAGCGGTTCAGCGACGTGGAGGGCCGCGTGATTCGACTCGATCTCGGGAAGGAATCGGGTCTCGCCTACTACTTCGTCGGTGGCGGACTGCCGATCGTCGTGGAGAACAATCTGATCGGCGCCATCGGTGTCGGCGGCGGAAACATGGACGAGCAGTGCGCGTACAAGGCAATCACGAAGG
>Ga0207706_10001570_pt1 | contig 22655 bp, 26 predicted proteins | sample KBSC53metaG_FD_184318 | JGI IMG/M metagenome (GOLD analysis project Ga0207706, IMG submission 184318) | Corn rhizosphere microbial communities from Kellogg Biological Station, Michigan, USA - KBS C5-3 metaG (SPAdes) (version 2) | ecosystem: Host-associated > Plants > Roots > Rhizosphere > Soil ... | reverse complement strand
CATCGCCAGCACGCCCCACAGCTTCGCCGGGAGGAGGAAGTCGACGGTGAAGGAGCGAAGGATCGCGTAGAACGGCCAGAAATACCATTCGGGCACGATGTGCGCCGGCGTCGCGAGCGGGTTGGCCGGAATGTAATTGTCCGGATGGCCGAGCGCGTTCGGCATGAAGAAGACGAACAGGGTGTACACCAGCAGGATCGTCGCCGCGAACCAGCCGTCCTTGGCGGTGTAAAACGGGTGGAAGGGAAGCGTGTCCTTCTCGTCGCGCACGTCGACCCCGGTCGGGTTGCTCGATCCCGGGATGTGCAACGCCCAGATGTGCAGGATCACCACTCCGGCGATCACGAACGGAAGCAGATAGTGGAGCGAGAAGAAGCGGCTGAGCGCGGCCTGGTCGGGCGCGTAGCCGCCCAGCAGCCACACGCGGATCGGCTCGCCGACCAGCGGGAAGGCCGAGAAGAAGCCGGTGATGACCTGCGCTCCCCAATAGCTCATCTGGCCCCAGGGCAATACGTAGCCCATGAAGGCGGTCGCCATCATCAGCAGGTAGATGACGAGCCCGAGCATCCACACCAGCTCGCGCGGCGCCTTGTATGAACCGTAATAGAGGCCCCGGAAGATGTGGATGTAAGTGACGACGAAGAAGAAGCTGGCGCCGTTCATGTGGGCGTAGCGAAGCAGCCAGCCGGCGTTCACGTCGCGCATGATGTGCTCGACCGAATTGAAGGCGCTGTCGGCCTGGGCATAATACCACATCGCCAGGACGATCCCGGTGACGATCTGGATCGTCAGGAAGATCCCCGCGAGGACACCGAAATTCCACCAGTAATTGAGGTTGCGCGGAACCGGATAGCCGCCGCCGATCGCTCCATAAACGAGGCGCGGAAGCGGCAGCCGCTCGTCCAGCCAGCGCATGAACGGGTGCTTGGGTTCGTAGGCCTTGGCCCAGGCGAAGCTCATTTTCTCACGCTCTCCCTCAGCCGATCGTGACAGTCGTCGGCGACGTGAATTCATATTCCGGGACGAACAGGTTCTTCGGCGCGGGGCCCTGCCGGATGCGCGCGGCGGTGTCGTACATCGACCCGTGGCACGGGCAGAAGTAGCCGCCGTACGGTCCCTTGTTCTCGCCCTCGCCGATCCCGAGCGGGACGCATCCGAGGTGGGTGCAGACGCCGAGCGTGATCAGCCAGTTCGCATGTCCGGGCTTGGTGCGCTGCGCCAGGCTTTCCGGATCGCGAAGGTCCGACAGCGGCACGGCATTGGCTTCCTGGATTTCCTTCGGGGTCAGGTTGCGGACAAACACCGGCTGCTTGCGCCAGACGGTCTTGATGCCCTGCCCGGACTGGATCTTGGAAACGTCGACTTCGGTCGTCGACTGAGCGAGGACGTCGGCCGGAGGAGACATCTGAACCAGCAGCGGACCAACCACCGCAACTGCACCCACGCCAGCGAAGCTCACCGCAGCGACATTGAGGAAATCGCGGCGGCGAACGCCATCGCCAGCCGTAACCGGAACGTCAGCCATGCTTACCCTATGACAAGTGAAGGCCCGCCCAGCGGGGCCCCCTTAAGGCGATTGGCGGGCCTGATAGCGAGCACATCCGGCACTGCCAAGGGGGCGGTCCGAACTAATGGCTCTGCCGCTCCGAAAAGCCCCCGGGCGACTAGAGGACCATCTGCGCCGGTTCTCCGCCCTTCGCTTCGTGCCGGCCCATCCAAGAAGCACGGAACATGACCGCGGCGGCGTACAGGACGACGACGATCACCAGCCAGCGCAGCATCTCGACCGGCATGGTCTTCACGATGAAGGCGGCAACCAGCACCGCGGGAATTCCGCCGATCGCTAGGCCCAGCACGATGCGAAGGTTGATCTGGCCGATCTGGATGTGACGGACGCTTGCCCCCGCGCCCATCAGCGCCGCGCCGCCCGCCATGATCGGGAAGCATAGGCGCGGGTCCATGCCCATCAGGCTGAGCATGACCAGCGTCGGCGCATAATTTCCCACACCGAAATTGAGCAGGATTCCGACGACGAAGCAGGCCGCGATCGCAATGACCGTAAGACCGCCGGACAACCCTGCCGCGGTTCCTCCGCCGGGAAACAGATGGAGGTTGGTCGCCGCATAGGCCGCGGCCGCGAGCACCAGCCCGATTCCGACGATGAGCTGGACGATCCACACCCTCGCGCGCGCCACCAGCGGCGCTCCGACGAGCCCGCCCATCAGCGTCGACACCGCGCAGCCGAACAACAGCACCGGATCGACCTTCACCCCCAGCAGGATGAGGAAGATGATGCTTTCTGCCATCGCCGGCGGAGTCAGGCCCACGAGCATGGTCGGCGGGATCAGCCGGTCAGGCACCAGCTTGCGGAATTTCAGCCACGCCGTTGTCGGCGCGAACGATCCGATTCCCAGCGTATCGAAGAAGCTCACCACGGCGCCCACTACGACGAGCTCGAGCTTCGGGACCGCCTTTCGGGCGATCGCCGAACGCACGAGCACGAACATGTAGAGCAGGATCGCCAGGCCGAGCGGAACGAGAAGCGCGATCAGCATGAGCCTATTCCCCCGGGGCTGGTTCTAGATGATTGCCGCCCGCGCCGCTACAGGACGCGCGATGCTTTCCCTCGACGACCAACAGCAGGCTGCGAAAGACTGGTTCGAGAGCCTTCGCGACAGGATTTGCTCCGCCTTCGAGGAGGTCGAGCGTGAGGCCGGCTCCGACGCCTCTTTCGTCCGCATCCCGTGGGACCGTGACGACGAACCCGGCGGGACTGGCGGCGGCGGGGTCCGAAGCCAGATGAACGGCAAGGTGTTCGAGAAGGTGGGTGTCAACGTCTCGACGGTCGGCGGGAAATTCTCCCCCGAGTTCGCGGCGACGATCTTCGGCGCGGACGAGGAGGACCCGAGCTTCTTCGCCACCGGGATCAGCCTCGTCGCGCACATGGCCAACCCGCACATTCCGGCGGTGCACATGAATACGCGCTTCCTCACCACGAAGAAGCGCTGGTTCGGGGGAGGCGCCGACCTCAATCCCGCCATTGCTTACGAGGAAGACACGGAGGCCTTCCACGCGCGCCTTCGGGCCGCCTGTGCGGCACACGACCCGACCTTTTATCCGCGCTTCTCGAAATGGGCCGACGAATATTTCTATTTGCCCCACCGCCAGGTCGCGCGCGGAGTCGGCGGCATCTTCTACGACCATCTGGAATGCAGCGAGCCCGGCCAGGGCGCGACGTTCGACCAGAATCTTGCCTTCACCCGCGACGTCGGCGAGGCCTTCCTCGACATATTCCCGAAGATCGTCCGGAAGCGGATGGCGACGCCCTTCAGTGACGACGAGCTGGAGCGCCTGCTCGAGTATCGAGGCCGCTACGTCGAGTTCAACCTGCTCTATGACCGCGGCACTCTTTTCGGCCTCAAGACGGGCGGCAACATCGACGCCATCCTGATGAGCCTGCCCCCGCTGGCGAAGTGGAAGTGATCCGCCTAAATCTCCTCCCCTGCATTCGCAGGTGAGGAAAAGATGAGCTTCGAACCCGTCTCCGGCGGTGATCTCGCCGCAGTCGTAACGTTCCTCGAAATGCGTAGGGCCCCAAAGGCGCAGGTGCCGGCGTCCGCATACACGATGCGCCGGATCGAGAATCCCGACGTCGACGCCTATCGCCAGCTCTTCCGTCGAATCGGCCAGGCCTGGCTGTGGTTCTCGCGCCTCGTCATGAGCGACGAGGAGCTCGCCGGAATCATCCAGGACGGCGCGGTCGAGCTTTATATCGTCGTCGACGACATCGGGGCCGAGATCGGCATGGTCGAGCTCGACTTTCGCGAAGCCGGCGAGTGCGAGATCGCGTTCCTGGGGATCCTGCCGGAGCTGGCGGGGTACGGGCACGGGCGGTGGCTCTTGGGGGAGACGCTCGTGATGGCGTGGCGCGAAGGAATTCGGCGGGTTCACGTCCACACCTGCACTCTCGACCATCCCGCGGCGCTACCCGCCTACAGGCACGCCGGCTTCACCGCATGCAAGCGGGCCATCGAGCGTTTCCGCGATCCGCGCCTTGCCGGGATTCTCCCGCTCGACTGCGCGCCTCAGGTGCCGCTGCTTGGAACCGAGGCGGATTCGCCGCCGGCGAGCTGAACGTAGATCCGGGCCAGCATCACCGCGAGGAAGACGGTGACCACGCCATTGGCAATTGCATCGACAAGCGCGACGATCAGGGCCGACAGCGACATTGGCGCGACCGGGCCGAACGCCATCACCGCGACCAGGCTGACGGCCCAGCTGATCGCCGCCATCGCGATTCCCGCACCGATCAGGAACAGGATCAGGAATCCGAACAGCCGCCACCAGTGACCGCCGGTAAGGCGCCAGCTGCGCTTCAATATCTCGACCGGGCCGGCCGGTTCTTCGCTCGCGACCGGCGAGGACATCAGCATTCGGATTCCGACGAAGAAGGCGATCGCGACGAACAGCAGCAGCAGCAGGATTGCCGAGGGGGATTGAATCAGCGCCTCGCGCATCGCCGCATCGTCCGACTGGCCGAGCGGCACCCCTGAGGCCGCGAGCGCGACGAACAAGGGAATGGCCACGAGGATCAGTCCGATCGCAACGATGAGCCCGGCAACGAAATAGACCGGCAATCGCCGGAAGCCGTGACCGATCGCTTCCCCGACGGAAACGCTCGGCCGGATTGCGAGCCTGATGATTGCGATCTGTCCGACCAGCGCGAGCAGCGAGGACAGCAGGAGGATGCACACCGCCACCAGCGAAGCTTCCATCTCGGCGCCTTTCGGCCTCACGACCCCCAGGACCAGTGCCGGAAGCACGACCAGCGCCGCCGCGACGACGGCGATCAGCCGGCCGTCGGATGCGATTCTCGCCTTCGTCTCCTCCCACGCCCGGGAAATCGAAAGTTGAGCCATCGAGCCACCCCTCTTGCTTTGCGGCTTTATGCGGACCTTCCCTCGACCTTGCAAACTTGCCGCGCGCCCTGCCCCGCGCCATCTCCAGCCCATGGAGTCGATCGACGGAGTCGAGTGGCGGGTCAGCGACGGCCTCGTCCCCTACGAGGAGGCCCTGGCCTTCATGGAGGAGCGCGCCGCGGCCATACGCTCGGGCGGGGCGAGCGAATGCGTGTGGCTTCTCCAGCACCCGCCGTTGTTCACCGCCGGGACCAGCGCCGATCCCGCCGAGCTCATCAATCCGCTGGGTTTCCCGGTTTACGAAGCCGGGCGTGGCGGCCGCTACACCTACCACGGGCCGGGCCAGCGCGTCGGTTATCTGATGCTCGACCTGGACAAGCGCGGCCGCGACGTTCGCCGCCTCGTCCATTCGCTCGAGGAATGGATCATTTGCGCGCTCGGCGACCTGGAGATCCACGCGCATCGAGCGCCGGGGCGAATCGGTATCTGGGTCGGAGACGGATCGAAGGAGTCGAAGATCGCGGCTCTGGGAATCCGGGTGAAGCGCTGGGTAACCCTCCATGGATTCTCGATAAACGTCGACCCTGACCTCGCGCATTTCGACGGCATCGTGCCCTGCGGGATCAGCGATTTCGGAGTGACCAGCGTCGCGGCGGAAGGGAAAGAAATCGCGGTGTCGGGCGTTGATGCCGCCCTGAAACGGTCGTTCTATCGCTTTCTCAATAACTTGGTGGAGGCGCATCAAGTCTCTTGATGGTAATGAGCCGTTCAGACTATGCTGGCCGCGATTTGGGAGGCGGGTGACCGCTCCAGATCGAAATAATTAGGGAGTTTTGAATGCGTGCTCTTATCCTGGTCGCCGGTGCGGCCCTGGCGGTTGCGGGTTGCAACAGCAACACCGCTGCCGACAACAACATGGCGGTCGAGAACCTCACTGCTGAGAATCTCGTCGTCGAGAACGACATGAATGCCGTCGACATGAACGCCATGACGACGGACAACACGATGGTGGTCAACGACGTCAACGCGGTCGACATGAACGCAACGACGACGGACAACACGACGACCAACATGTAATCGGGGCTCCGCGAGGAGCCGTTTCGATCTTGAGGCTGCCGGGTTCGCCCGGCAGCCTCTTTTTTGGCATAGACGGCGCGACTGGTCAGGAGAACTTCATGCGTGGAATCCTCGTCTTCGGCGCGCTTCTTCTCGCTTCCTGCGGGGGCAATGCGCCGACCAACAACGCCGTCGTCGCAGAGGAAAGCGAGAGCGCGGATTCGACCCTCGCGAACGACACGACCGCGATCGACGCGGCGACCGGCGAATCGGCCGACATGGCAGCGGACGTGAACTATACGTTCAACGAAGGTTCGACGAACGAGACGGACACCGACACCAGGAGCTCGAACAAGAGCGCCCCGGCCTTCGAGCCCGACGAGCCCGGAGTCGCCAACAACTCGGCCGACTAGGCGAGCCCGACCAGCTTGTGGGACTGGAGGCCGAGCCTCCACTTCGGCCGCTCCATCGCCAGCCGGATTGCCGCCTCGATTGCGGCGTCGCGATCGGCGCAGTCCATCGGCTGCACCAGGAAATAACGGAAGTCCCAGCCTTCCAGCTCGGCAGGATCGATCCCATCCTGCGGCCAGACCAGCTTCAGCTCGTCGCCTTGCCGCTGGACGACCTCGGTTCCCGCCTTCGGGCTGACGCAGACCCAGTCGACCCCGTCGGCGACGGGCAAGGTCCCGTTGGTTTCGATCGCGACTCGAAAGCCGCGCTCATGGAGGGCGTCGATCAGCGCCGCGTCGAGCTGGAGCATCGGCTCGCCGCCGGTGATGACGACCAGACGGCCGGACGGACCCTCTCCCCAGGCGGCGCCAACCGATTCCGCAAGCGCATCCGCGGTCGGAAACTTCCCGCCGCCCGGTCCGTCGGTGCCGACGAAATCGGTGTCGCAGAAAGTGCACTGGGCCTCCGCCCGGTCCTGCTCGCGTCCCGACCACAGGTTGCAGCCGGCGAAGCGGAGGAACACGGCGCGGCTCCCCGACTGCACGCCCTCGCCCTGCAGCGTCAGGAAGATCTCCTTGACGGCGTAAGTCACTGGACAGGCCGCTCGGCATAGCGCGTCGGGTCGGCAAGCCCGGCTTCGGCAAACCCCTTCGCCCGAAGCCTGCACGCATCGCACAGGCCGCAATGGCCGCCGTCGGGCGCTGGATCGTAGCAGCTGTGGCTCATTGCCGCGTCGAGCCCAAGGCGCGCCGCCTCGCGTGCGATGTCGGCCTTGGTCATGTCCTGCAGCGGCGCGTGCAGCGTGAATGCTTCTCCTTCGACCCCCGCCTTCGTCGCGAGGTTCGCCAGCCTTTCGAACGCAGCGATGAATTCCGGCCGGCAGTCGGGGTAGCCGGAATAATCGAGCGCGTTGACCCCGATGAACAGGTCGCGCGCGCCTCGCGCCTCTGCCAGCCCGAGTGCCAGGCCGAGGAAGATCGTGTTGCGCGCCGGCACATAGGTCACCGGTATGTCGGCGCCCACTCCGGACTTGGGAACGGCGATGTCGCTGGTTAGCGCCGATCCGCCGAACTTCGTCAGGTCGAGCGAGAGCACGACATGCTCGTCGGCCAGCCGAGCCGCGATCCGCTTGGCCGCTTCCAGCTCCACCGAGTGCCGCTGGCCATAGTCGACTGTCAGCGCCAGCACAGAGTACCCCTGCTCCCGCGCGATCGCGGCTGCGACCATCGAGTCGAGTCCGCCCGACAGAAGGACGACGGCGTTGCGGAGAGGAATCATGGGGCCCCTTTATCCTTCCCTCGATTTCGAGGGGAGGGGGACCAGCTTGGCTGCTGGAGGGGCCTCTCCGTCAGCTTCGGTGCCACCTCCCCTGCATATGCACGGAAGGAGATTTACAAAAGAAGGGCCGCTCAACCCGAGGGAGGAGCGGCCCAGTTAATCGGGCGAACCCGATTTGGGAGGAAAGCGTGCCGAATCCGGCACTCGCCCTCTCTACTCGATGATGCTTAAACGTCGCCTTAATGAGCCGGGCAGTCGCCGACGCGCCTCGCCTGCAAGGTATATTTGAACGGCGCGTTGTCCGAAATTCCCTGAGTCTCGATCCGAAGCGAGCGAGGGGTCAGGACCTTGATGTCGGTTTGACCGAACCCGCCTCCGGCGCAGCTGTAGTGGATCGTCGCGGCGGTTGCGCTGCCCCGAATGACGTTCCGCGTGCATTGTCCCCCGCGATTCTCGAACTGAGCGAGAATTGCCGGGTCGGCGATGCAGAGCAGTACAGGCGCCTGCCCCGCTCGCGTGATCTCCCACTGACCGCCCGCGACTTGCGTAAGCACCGACGGAGTCGCGGCGGCAGCGGCGAGCGAAATGCCAGCAATGCCGATCGCCCAAGCCCTGTTCAGATGCAATTGTCTCTTCACGCCAGCCGTTTAGCATATTTTCGTTAGCGGAAAATTATCTTCCGGATACATCTTCCAGCGCGATCGGGAAGCTTTGCGAGCAGAAAGCGCAGTCGACCCGGATCATCCCGTCCTCACCGACCATCGCCTCGCGCTCATCGGGCGGAAAGCGGGCGATCACCGAGCGGACATAGGCGGGATCGCACCGGCATCCCTTCGACAGCGGCAGGGGCTCAAGCGTCCGTACTTCCGCTTCTTCGTGAAGCAGCCGCCACGTCAGCTCCTCGAGCGGGAGCTCCGGGTCGGTCAGCTCCTCCGGCTTCACCGACCCCGCGAGGATCGCCACGTGCGGCCAGTCGGGATGGTCGAGACGCGTGTGCAGCCGGTCGCGGCCCTCCTCGCCTTCGGGCAAATGCTGGAACAACAAGCCGCCTGCGCTCCATCCGCCTTCTTCCTTGCGCGCCGCGAGCCGGACGATGCTCGGGATCTGCTCGGACTGGGCGAAGAAGCTTTCCGCCGCCCGGGCCAAATTCTCGCCTTCGAGCGGGACGATGCCCTGGTAGCGCTCGTCCATCACCGGATGGTCGAAGGTGATCGCGAGATGGCCCTTGCCGAACAGCGAGAAGAGCGACGGGTTCGGACCCGCGTCCGCCAGCCGCGCCGAATCGTGGCGGACGTAGCCGCGAAGCTGGCCGCCGAGATAATCGCACACCAGCAGCTCGACGATCCCGCCGTCGGTCTGGGCCTGCAGCGTCACCTGCCCTCCCGGCTCCTTCAGCATCGCTCCGAGAAGAGCCGTCAGGACCAGTGCCTCGGCGAGCAAATGCTCGATCACCGGCGGGTAATTGTGGTTCTCCAGAACCGAGTCGAGCACCGGCCCGATCCGCGCCAGCCGCCCGCGTGCGTTGCGCGCCGGAATGGTGACGCCCAAAGCAACGTCGGTGCTCAGCTGGCTTGTCGGCATGGCCGGTAGATAGGGAACAGCCAGCGCGCTCTCAACTCATGCCGCCTCGGCGGGAACCTCATATTCCGCGGCAGCCGCCGACAACCGGTCCACGAACTCGCGGACGTGGCTCTCTTCGATGATGAGCGGCGGCAGCACCCGCATCACATTGTCGCCGGCCGCAACCGTCAGCAGGCCGCGGCTTCGGAGCCAGTTCACGAAGGCCCGGCTGTCCGTCTTCATCTTGATGCCGAGCATCAGGCCCATGCCGCGAACGCTCTCGAACAGATGGTCGTGGTTGGGGATCATCTGCTCCAGAGCCGAGCGAAGCCGGTCGCCCATCTGCCGGACGTGCGCGAGGAACTCGTCGTTGGCGACCACGTCGAACACCGCCTGCCCCGCGGCCATCGCCAGCGGGTTGCCGCCATAGGTCGATCCGTGGGTGCCGATCACCATCCCGCCCGCGGCTTTCTCGGTCGCAAGGCATGCGCCCATCGGGAAGCCGCCGCCAATGCCCTTCGCGCTCGCGAGGATATCCGGCTCGATTCCATATTGCTCGTACGCATAGAGCGTACCGGTGCGAGCCACCCCGCACTGGACCTCGTCCAGGACCAGCATCAGGTCCTTCTCGTCGCAGACTTTCCTCAGGCCGGCCATGAACTCCTTGCTCGCCGGCCGAATCCCGCCTTCGCCCTGAACCGGCTCGACCAGGAAGCCGGCCGTATGCTCGTCGACCGCCGCCAGCGCCGCTTCGAGATCGTCGAACTCCACCACCTTGAAGCCCGGCAGCAACGGCGCGAAGCCGTCGCGAAGCTTCTCCTGGTTTGTCGCGCTGATCGTGGCCATCGTCCGGCCGTGGAAGGCGTTCGAGAAAGTGATCAAATCATGCTTTTGCGGATTGCCCTTGGCATGGTGATAGCGCCGGGCCGTCTTGATCGCGCACTCGACCGCTTCCGCGCCGCTGTTGGTGAAGAAGACGGTGTCCGCAAAGCTGAGGTCGCAAAGCCGCTTGGCGAACGCGTCTCCCTGGGGCGAGCCGTACAGGTTCGACACGTGCATCAGCGTCCCCGCCTGCTTGCAGATCGCACTCACCAGATGCTCGTTGCTGTGCCCCAGCAGGTTCACTGCGATGCCGGCCGCGAAGTCGAGATATTTCTCGCCGTTCTCGCCATAGAGATAGACGCCTTCGCCCCTAACCGGCCGCACTTCGCAACGCGTGTAAACGGGCATTAGCGGCGTGATGGCCATCGGCGACTTCTCCTGTTGATTTGGCGGGTTCGGCTTCGCGCGCCGCTATAGCCAGAGCGGCCTCAAAAGGAAAAGGCGCGCCGGACATCTCCAGCGCGCCTTCCTTGGCTTGGGCGAAGTTTCGCTTACCAGCTATAGCCCCAGCGGCGTCCGTCGCGGACTTCGTGCTGGACCCGCTGCTCGAGGCGGGCGATCTGGCGCTGCGTCTTGTACAGCTCGCGCTGGGTCAGGCCGCGCCCGTCGCGGGCATTGTGGCGCAGATCGCGTTCGACTTCCCGGGAGTCCTTGGTCAGGCTGCGATACTCGCTGGGCGTGATCATCCGATGCTGCGCAAGATTCGAGATCTGCCGCTGAATGGCGTCGACACGGACCTGGAGGTTGCGGACCGCGCCATAGCCGTAGCCGTAGTTCGCGGGTGCCCGGTATCCATAGCCGTAGCCGTAGGCGGGGCCGAGATTGCCATAGATCTGGGCGGAAGCCGGAGCGGCAACGGCAAGCGCCGAAGTGGCGGCGGCGAGAGAAATCAGGACTTTACGCATCGTTGCTCTCCTTTCGAGCGGTTGATGCAGCCTGATTCGCACATCCAGCCTATTGCCGCGCTGAACGCCGCCGTCAGCCGCCGTTCAACGTTCGTTTCGCTGGCGTTCAGGTCCACCGGCAGGCGCGGGAAGGACCTTGAATCAAATCGAAATCTCCCTATCTTATTGATATGCTTAAATTTATTGGGGGCGCCGCGCTCGCGGCCATGCTGGCTATTGCGCCGGCGGCAAACAACATCTCACACCCGGCGGAGGCCCAGGCGCACGCAGCATCCGTGACCGTTCCGGCCCGGTTGGCCGTGCCAAAAGTGGAAGCGGACTTCGATCTTTCCGCGACCGATTCCGGTCTCGCGCCCGGCCAGGCGCCTGCCGACTTCCGTTCCTGGATCGGCGCCTCGGCCGAGAATCGCGCGAAGCTGACGGATTTCCGCAATTACCTCGCTGCCCAGGGCGTCGAATCGGTCGTTCCGCTTTGGGAACTGACCCGCACCTCCTCCTCCTGGCGGGAATGCGGCGCGGAGCCGTTCGAAGCACCGCCGCGCGACAAATGGGAGCATGTCGTGACGACTCTCAAGTTCGTTCGCGACGACGTGGTCCCCGCGATCGGCAAGGTCGAGGTCCTGTCCGGCTACCGCAACGAGAAGCTCAACGCCTGCTCCGACGGGGCGCCCAAGAGCGCTCACCGCGAATATTACGCGCTCGACATGACCCCGATGAACAAGGCGGTGACTCGCGCCGAGATGATCCGCTCGGTCTGCGCCGCCCATGCGCGCGACGGCATGGCCTATGACGCCGGCCTGGGTTTCTACACCGGGCGCCGCTTCCACGTGGATTCGTCGAAGTTCCGCAAATGGGGCCCCGACGGCAAAGGCGCGACCAGCCCCTGCGTGACCCAGGCCTGACGTTCAGGCCAGCGAACGCGCTCCGCTTCCGGCGCTGAATATCGCCACGACGAAGCAAAAGGCGAGAAGCAGGATCGAGACGGCTAGCGCCGGGGCGGCCGCGGCCCATTCGACGACTACGGGTGACCGCGACAGCAGCACCAGCGCCCCGGCGATTGCGGCGACCGCCACAAGCTCCTTCCAAAGCTTTGCGATCAGGACACGCCGTTCGCTCGCGAGCCGTTCCTCGAGCCTGATGTGGGCTTGGACCCTGGCTACGAAAGCGCGATCCGCTTCTCCCGGCGGGGGCGCCAGGGCCTGCTTCAGGAAGCTGTCGAACTCGTCAGGCACGATCGCCTCCGGTCCATAAATCTCTGCACTTCGCCTTTGCCCGCGCCACAGTCGATTTCAACGTTCCGAGCGGCACCGCCAGAAGCTCCGCAGCCTCGGCATGGGTCCAGCCATGCCCCTCGCAGAGCACCAGCGCCGCCCGTTCGGAATGGCTCAGCCTCGAAACCATGTCCTGCACCTCGTCGGTTGCCAAAGAGCAACTGGCTTCGGGCTCGACCGCGGGCGGGCGGGTTCGCCGGATCTGGTCGAGGTGGCAGCGCCAGGCAATCCGCGTGAGCCAGGTCGAATAGCGCGCCCGCCCGTCATATTGGCCTGCCGCTCGCCAAGCCTTGAGGAACGCCTCCTGGGCGATGTCGTCGGCGCGATCGGGACCCGCGCAGCGGGCGAGAAAGCTTCGAAGGGGCGCCTCATATTTCTCGACGAGCATTGCGAAGGCGCCGCCGTCGCCGCTGGCGGCGCGGCGCGACAGAGCGAGGTCTTCCTCATTCTGCCCGTTCACGCCGCTTCGCCCGCTCCGCCGCGCGCGACCGCAGCCACAGCGCCGTTCCGACGAGCAGCGGGAAAAGCGCCGCCCCGATCGCAAGGCGGATCATTCCCGGGTCGTCGACCGCGATCAGCGGAGCCACGGCCATCGCCACACCGATCGCGAGAAGGACAACCGCGACACGGTCGTCTCGAGACTCGTCCGGGGCTGCGCTGAACCTTTCGACCAGGCTTTCGGCCAGCTGCGGATTGCTCTGCACCGCCTGGCGGATGGTCCTGTGTTTGATCAGCGTCGAAAACAGACGCAGTAGGGCGATCGCTAAAAGCACGCCGGCGGCAAGCATTGCGATCATCACGACCATTTCCGTCAATGGCATGTCAAAACTCCTTCAAATCCGGAGCTTAGACGTCGCCGGGGAGCTGGCTGGATGACTCCCCCCGAGTTTTTTTACGCCTTGATCTTCCAGCCGCTCTTCAGGAGCGAATAGCAGACCGCCCAAAGCATCAGGTTGAGGGCAAGCAGCCCGCCCGCGCCAATGAGGATCGGCGAATCGCTCGTCCCCAGGAACCCGTAACGGAAGCCGGAGATCACGTAGAAGAACGGGTTGGCGTGGCTGACCGCCCGGAAGGACGGCGCCAGCTGCTCGACCGAATAGAAGGTGCCCGACAGCAGCGAGAGCGGAGTGACGACGAAATTCGTCACCGCCGCCGCATGGTCGAACTTGTCCGCCCAGAGCGAGGTGATCAGCCCCGCGAAGGACAGCATCAGCGCCCCCATCAGCCCGAACCAGAAGACGGCGAGCGGATGCACTACCGCCACCGACACTCCGGGCCACAGCAGCATCGCGAGCCACACCGCGAAGCCGACGAAGAAGGCCCTGGTCACGGCGGCCCCGACCAGGCCCGCGATCAGCTCGCCCGTCGACAGCGGCGGCATCAGATAATCGACGATATTGCCCTGGATCTTGCCGACGAGCAGCGAGAAGCTGGCGTTGGCGAATGCGTTCTGGAGCATTGCCATGACGATGAGGCCGGGAGCGATGAAATCGGCGAAATGCACGCCCATCACTGTCCGCCCGCTGCGCCCCAAGGCGACGGTGAAAATGACGAGATAGAGGAGGGTCGTGATCGCCGGTGCCCAGACGGTCTGCATCTGCACCTTGAAGAACCGGCGCACCTCCTTGATATAGAGGGTCTTGAGCCCTTCCCAGTTGACGCCGCTCAGCACCGGGTCGCCCGGTTGCCGAACCATCCATGGCGAAGATTGGGGACTGACCTGTCGCTCGTTCACTTGGGCCCGCCTATCGGCTGGACGTCCGGGCGGCAAGGCGGCAGCGGGCAAATTTGAAACGCGGAGTGATTTGACGAATGTCTTGGACGGAAGAGCGCATCGAGCGCCTCAAGTCGATGTGGCACGAAGGCGCCACCGCAAGCGAGATCGCGGAGAAGCTTGGCGGAGTGAGCCGCAACGCCGTGATCGGCAAGGCCCACAGGCTCGGCCTCGAAGCCCGCCCCTCCCCGGTCAAGCCGGGCGAGGAGAAGGAGCATTCGGCGGGAGCCGCGCCGGCGAAAGCGGCGACCCCGAAAAAGGCCGCTCCTGCGCCCAAGCCCGCTCCCGAAGCCGAAGCTCCTCAACCCGCCGCTCGAGCCGCTGCTCCGCAGCCGCAGCGCCAGCGCCCGCAACCGTCGGGCGACAACATGCAATATCGTTCGGTCGGCCCCGGCGGCTTCATCCGCCAGGGACCGGGCGACCAACAGGCGCCGATCCCGCCCGCTCCGCCGCGCCGCCTGGTTCCTGCCAAGCCGAGCCCCGAGGTCGCCGACAAGACGAGCCTGCTCGAGCTCAACGACCGCATCTGCAAATGGCCGATGGGCCATCCCGGCGAGCCCGACTTCCATTTCTGCGGAGAGCAGGCCAACCCCGGCTATCCCTATTGCGTCGCCCATTGCGGCGTCGCCTACCAGGCCCAGCTCCCGAGACGGGACCGGAGGCCGCCGCCCCCGCTCCCCTTCGGCGGACCGCGCGTCCGCTAGTCGCGGAGAAAGGCTCGCGCTTCCCGAGTGAAGACTCGCCACGCCGGCTCGTCGGCGAGAAGGACGTGATTGGCGCCGTCGAGCTCCACGAAGCGCGCGCCGTCAATCCCCTCCGCGACCTGCCTGCCGGCCGCGAGCGGAGCGTTGCCATCCTTGTCGGCGTGGAACACCAGGGTCGGCGCCTTGACCTTCGCGAGGTGCCCGCGGACGTCGATCAGCGATGCGAGCTCGATCATCGGCTGCATGTTCGCGACCGGGCCCAGCGTCTGGAAATGCTCGTTGTGCCAGCCGATGAGCTCGTCGCTCGCCGACGGGAAATAGAGGGTGATGAACATCTCGCCGAGCAAGCTTCTCCGGAAGCTGGGCTGGCGGCGGTTCATTTCCAGCAATGACTCCCGCCAGGCGATCTCCTCGGGGTCCGCGCGGACCCGCCATCCCGCGGCGAAGCTGTTGACCAGCACCAGCTTTCGCACCCGCTCCGGGTAGAGCGCAGCGAAGGCGATCGCGAACGTCGTCCCGTGGCTGACCGCGATCAGGTCGCACTGGTCGATCTCGGCAGCATCCGCGACGGCCTTCATGTCCGCGACCATCGCATCGAAGGAAAACTCCCGGGGCTCGCGCTCGGATAGCCCGAACCCGCGCAAGTCCATCCTCGCCAACTGGCCCATCTGCACCGCGAAGTCGTACCAGTGGCCATAGACGGGACTGGTCCAGTCATGGTCGAGGTGAGTCATCCAGTTCGGCGCCTTGAAGATCGGGAAGCCGGTCCCGCTGACCGCGTAGGCGATCTTCGCCCCATCCGGTCCTTCAGCCGTTCCGCGGACATCCTGGGGCGTGTCAGCGATCCGTGTCGCAGTCGTCTTTCCGTGCTCGTCTCCCGCCAGGAACTGCCGCGCCGCGTAGACGAAGTCCTGCCATCCCGGCTCATCCTCCAGGAGGATGTGGTTGCGACCCTCCAGGGCGACGAACTGCGCTCCGGGAATCCCTTTCGCCAGCTCCTCGCCGGAGCTGAACGGCACCGCCTGGTCGTCGCGCGCGTGGATTACCAGCGTCGGCACCGTCACCCTGGCAAGCAGATCGGTGACGTCGAACTGTGACAGCACGCGCTGGAGCTTCACTGCATTTTCGGGCGACGCGGACCGGCGCTGGAGCTCATTGAACCAGTCCATCTGCTCGGGCGACGCGTCGGGGATGTAGACGGTGGTGAAGAGCTGCCGGTACGCTGGATTGTCGCTCCCCCAGCCCGTCCCGGCGAGCGTCACCATCGCCTCGCGCCGAACCAGGTCGTCGCCGCTCAGGCGATGGGCCCAGCCGCGCGCATAGCCCCCGTATAAAATCATCTTCCGGATCCGCCCGGGATGCCGAAGCGAGTATGCGATTGCCACCGCAGCCCCCTGCGAAATCCCGAGCAGGTCGAACTGCTCCACGCCCGCTGCGTCGACCACGCTTTCCAGGTCATCGACGAACGCGTCTAGCGACAGCTCGGGAGTGTCCCAGTCGGACATTCCGTTTCCGCGCTCGTCGTAGCGGATCAGCGTATGGCCGTCGGTTAGCTCGAGCAGCCAGTGCTTCCAGACCGGGCTCTCCCAGTCGAACTCGATATGATTGAGCCAGTTTGCCGTCTTTACCAGGGGTGGCCCGCTACCGACCGCCGACCAGGCAAGCCGAGTCCCGTCAAATCCGCTGCAGTACCGCACCTGCTGGAGCGGAAGCTTGTCCCGCCTTAGCCGCTCTTCCGCGGTCCGCCGTTCGGCCTCGACCCTCTTCTTCCATTTTGCCGGCGGATCGCCGAACTCCCGCTTGAAGGCTCGGTTGAAGGCGGCTTCCGAATTGAAACCGACGCAATAGCCAACGTTGGCGCTATTCTCCTTGCCTTCGCGAAGCATGTTCGCGGCAGTGCGCATCCGCCAGTGCGTGCAATAGCGCATGGGCGGCTCGCCGATCAGCTCGGCGAAACGCTCGCCAAGCACCGTGCGCGATACGCCCGCCTCGCGTGCGATCTCGTCGATCGTCAGCTCCTCCGCATAACGCGAATGGATGACCGCCAGAGCTCGCGAAACGGCCGGGTCGGCAAGGCCGCGGAGCCAGCCCTTCGAGTCGGGCGGCAGCTGGTCGAGATATTCGCGGATCGCCTGGGCGAGGAAGAGCTCGGCGAGCCTCGCTACCATGTCCGGCGACGGATTTTGCTCGGCCAGGAAGCGCATCGAGCTGTCGAGCCACTGCGCCTCACCGCCGGCTGCATCGAGCGTCAACAGCGCCGGGAGGGCGTCGAGCAAGGGGTGGACGCTGCTCTTCGACGTTCCGAGGAATCCGCACCACACTTCGGCCTTTGGTCCGGCGGTTCCGCTTGAAACTCGGTGAACCCCTTCCTCTGTCACCCACATAATCTCGGCCTTGTCGGCCGCGGGAAGGCCCGATCTCCTCGCCAGCAGGTGCGGATCGTTGCGGGGAAGGATCGCGATGCTGCCGGGCCCGATCGCGATCGGCGCCTCCCCATCGACTTCGATGATCATTCGGCCCGAACGGACGTAATGATATGCGATCAGCCGGTCCGGGAGGGGGAAGAAGGGCGCGCAATGGTTCGGGGTGAACTCGGCGTGGACGCAAAAATCGCCGCTGAACTCCCCATCGATCACGACTCCGCCCGTCAGGCGAAGCGAGCCGAGAATCTCGTCCAGGACGTCCACCAAGACCTCCGGCGCCGCCAATCCGGCGTTTCGGTCAATTTATCCGGCAAGCCGGTCATTTTGGCAATCGGGGTCCTGGACTAACTAGGCGCCATCAAATCCGTACGAGCGTGCCGCTTGGGAAAAGTAAGAATTCCCGAGATGGGAAAGTTCGTGCCGAAAATATGGAAAGGTGAACGTGATGTTTGATTACGAAAACAGCCTGCATTCGCGCAGACTTGTCAGCGTCTTGTTTGCGTTCTTGTCCGGTATTTCGGCGGTTTCTTTCGCTGTTGCTCCGGCTCTTCACTTCTAAGAAAGCAAGGGATCATACGGCCATGTTTCACGACTTCGATTTCAAGACGACGCTCGCGTCATCGCTCCGCGCGCAGTGGATGCTCGACGACGTCCTCCGCCCCGACCAGGACCTGGATTTCGGCAGGAAGTTCATGCCCGAAAGCCTGGCCCGGACCGGTGCGGTCGATTCGCTCAACGCGTTCGAACAGCGCATCCTCAACCAGATTTCTGCCCACCAATATCTGTCGATCTTCGGCCTGGTGGAGGAATTCATCCTGCCATTCGTGCTCGACCATGCGCGGACTCAGCTGCTCGAGGATGACTGGCGGGTCCGCGCCCTCATCAATTTCGCGGGCGAGGAAGCCAAGCATATCCACCTGTTCAAGCGCTTCCACGACGCCTTCACCCGCGGCTTCCCGGTCAATTGTCAGGTGATCGGCCCGTCCGACGCGATCGGCGCGGAGATCCTTCGCCACGATCCGCTCGCGGTCGGACTCGTCATCCTGATGATCGAATGGATGACCCAGCAGCATTACCTCGGATCCATTCGCGACGACGGCGATCTCGACCCGCTCTTCAAAAGCCTGCTGAAGCACCATTGGATGGAAGAGGCGCAGCACGCGAAGCTCGACACCTTGATCGTCGAAGCCCTCGCGGAGGGCCGTAGCGAAGATCAGATCGACAAGGCGATCGACGAGTTCTTCGAGATCGGCGGCTTCCTCGACGACGGGCTGAAGACGCAGGCCGGATTCAACCTCGACGCGCTCGAGAAGGCGATCGGCCGAAAGCTCGACGACCGAGAAGAGGTTCTCGCCCAGCAGCACCAGGCTGCCCGCTGGACCTACATCGGATCGGGAATGGTCCACGACCGCTTCAAGGCGACGCTCGAGGCCCTTTCCCCGAAGGCCGCCCGTCGAATTGCGGATGCGGCTCCCGTCTTCGCTTGAACTTTCACGCAAGGAGAATTTGAATGTTGGACACTACCAGGAACGCGCCGGTCAACGGCATTGACCTGCAAGGGCTTGCCGAAGCCGTCGAAGGTATCGAAGCCGACGCCGCGAAGGCGAAGGTCAGCTTCAACGTCGCGACGCGCTGGACTGGGCAGACGGCCAGCGAGACGATTGTCGACGGTTTCACGATCGCCGGCGAGCGCGTTGCACGCAGTCACAGGATCGTCGCCGACGAGCCGCGCGAGCTGTTCGGATCGGACGGCGCCGCCAATCCGCAGGAGCTGCTGATGGCGGCGGTCAATGCCTGCATGACCGTCGGTTATGTGGCCGGGGCGTCGCTGAAGGGGATTGCCCTTGAATCGCTCGAGATCCGGACCCGCGGAACGCTCGACCTGCGGGGCTTCCTCGGTCTCGATGAGTCCGTCGCTCCCGGATACGAGGCGATCGATTACGACGTCCGTATCAAGGGTGACGGATCACGCCAGGATTTCGAGGAAATCCACCGCACCGTGATGAAGACCTCGCCCAACTACTTCAACCTGAGCCGTCCGATCAAAATGAACGGCTCCCTCAGCGTCGGATAACCCTCCCCCGCTCCGACGCTCACGCGAAGGCTCCGGGGCCAGGCGGCTCCGGGGCCTTTCACACCGAAGGACTGAAACGTGAAACACGAAATGATCGCGATTCTGCGCAAGTCCGGCCGCCGCATCGGCTACGGCAGCGACACGCTTCGGGCGCTCAAGCCTGGTCACTCCGCGGAAGACGTCGCCGACGTGTTGATTCGCGCGGCCGGCGCCTTGGAAGTCGCGGAGACCCGTCTCTGGTAGCGAAGAGGCCGAATTTACCTTTCGGTAACCACGTCCACGTAGCGTCTCCCGCAAGGGAGAAAGCCATGAAGCGCGAGACGACCAACGCCATCCGCACCGTGCTCGAGGACTGGCTTCCCCCGGTCCTCCGCGACTCCAGCGCGATGCGCTGGCTGTTCCGCCGGCACTGGGGCCGCCTTGTCGACGATCTCGAAAGCTTCCGAAGCCGGATCGCCTTCGTTTCCGACGAGGAATATCATTCGATCTACGAACGCATGCCGCGCGTCCAGGACGAGACCGACAACAGCGCCGCCTGCATCGCCGAGATCAGCAAGTCGATCGTCGGCAGCTCCGTCCTCGATGTCGGCTGCGGCACCGGCTACCTCGTCGATCACCTCGCCCGCAATCACCCGCGCCGCCGCTTCACCGGCCTCGACTTCATCATCGAGGACGGCACCCGCACCCGCATGCCGTCGATCGATTTCGTCGAGGGCAAGGTCGAGGCGTTGCCGTTCGCGGACAAGAGCTTCGACACGGTCATCTGCACGCATGTCCTCGAGCATGTGCTCGATTTCGCCGGGGCGGTGCGCGAGCTTCGCCGCGTCGCTCGCCGGCGGCTGATCCTCGTCGTCCCGCAGGAGCGCGAGTATCGGTTCACCTTCAACCCGCACGTCCATTTCTTCCCCTACCCGCACAGCTTCCTTCGCTACCTGACGCCGGTGCCGAGCAACTACCGGTGCGAGTCGGTCGGCCGCGACATCTATTATGTCGAGGTCCCGCCGGCGGCGGAGGAGACCGCGGTCCCGGTTCCGGGCACCAAACGCCGCGCCGCGTGACAGCAACCGGCAAGTCCAGTCGCCTGCCGATCGGCGACATCCTGTTCTGGATGACGCTCCTCGCGGCATCCGTGACGCCGATCGTCCGCGACCTCATCGCGGCCCGCGGTTTCGTTCTTCCGGATGGGACGATGGTCGGGCGCGATTTCCTCAACGCCTGGGCCGGCGGCCAGCTCGTCGTCCACGGGCAGGTCGACCGCATCTATTCGGTTCAGGCCTACATCGGCGAGCTTCGCGCGCTCCTTGGCCATGCTATCGGCTTCCACGCCTTCTCCTATCCGCCGACTTTGCTCCTGTTCCTCTGGCCGCTCGGACTGATCGGCTATGTCCCGGCCTTCCTGCTGTGGATCGGTTTCACCGGCGCGGCCTTCCTCATGGCCGCGCGTCCTTATCTCGCGAAAGCCGGCCTCCCCGTGTGGCTCGCCGCACTGCTCCCGGCGTCGATGATGAACGTTTGGGCCGGGCACCACGGCTTCGTCCTCGCTGCACTGTGGCTGGGCGCGTTCGCCGCGCTGCCGAAGCGCCCGGTCCTTGCGGGCCTGCTGATCGCGCTTCTTACCCTGAAGCCGCACATGGGCGTCCTCATCCCGCTCCTGCTGCTCCTGAGGCTCGAATGGCGAGCGACGGCCGCCGCAATTGCCGGAACCCTCGCCCTTGTGGCGGCGAGCCTGCTCGTCTTCGGCTGGAGCGCCTGGGCCAGCTATTTCGAGGTAACCGCCGGGGTCCAGGTCGGACTGCTCACCGATGGGGCCGGACTATTCCTCCGAATGATGCCGACGCCCTACGTCAGCCTCTGGACGGCGGGCAGCACCATCGCGGCCGCCGTGCTCGTCCAACTTCTCTTCGCCGTCGCTGCGGTCGCCATCCTGGTCAGGGCAGCCCTGCGCGACACGCCGTGGGCTCAGCTCGGGATGATGGCTGCGACCGCCACCTTCCTCGTCCTCCCCTATGCCTTCAACTACGACATGGGAGTCGTCGGCATTGCTGCGGCGATGCTGCTCTACGGCGAGGGACGCGAGCTGACCCCAATCGAGCGGCTCTTCAGCCTGCTGGCGCTCGCCGCTCCGGTCGCCGTGCTCGCCCTCAACCCGATGGGACTTCCGATCCTGCCGGTCGCCCTGCTCGGCTTCCTCCATGTCCAGTCCAAAATCTACGTCCCGGCTGCTACAGGGCATGAGAAAAGGCCCCGGGGCGCACTCCCCCGAGGCCTTCGTTCGCCAGCCTGACGCTTAAGCGTTCTCGCGCTCGGCCTTTGCGTCGACGGTTTCGCTGGAACCGAGCGTCCGCGATCCGCCGATATCGATCTTGCGGGGCTTCATCGCCTCGGGGATCTCGCGGACCAACTCTACGGACAGGAGACCGTCCTTCATATCCGCGCCGCGCACCTGGATATGGTCGGCCAGCGCGAAGCGGCGCTCGAACGAGCGCGTCGCGATCCCGCGATAGATGAAGTCGCGGTCCGTCTCCGCGGACTCTTCCTTCTTCTTGCCCGTCACGATCAGGACGTTTTGCTGGGCCGTGATGTCGATCTCGTCCGGCCTGAACCCAGCCACGGCGAGGTCGATCCGGTAATCGTTGTCGCCGGTCTTGATCAGGTCGAACGGCGGATAATTCTCGCCTCCGTTGCCGGAGCCGCTGTTCTCCAGCATGTCGAAAAGCCGGTCGAACCCGACAGTGGAACGGCGATAGGGTGAAAAGTCGAAAGCACTACGCATGGTCTTGTCCTCCGTTTGAGCAACAAGGCGGGACGCAGCTTGAGGCCGCGGCCCCGTCACCGGGCCCAGGTGGCGCCCGGCGGCCAAAATCTTGGAACTGGCCTTTTCGATTTCAAGGCTGTGGAAAACGCCTCGCCGCTCCCTTGGCACGGCTGACTCGGCGGCCCTATAGCAAGGGGAAATGTCCGACCTGTTCTCGTCTTCCTCTTCAGCCCATTCGTCCGACAGCTACGACGCCTCCTCAATCGAGGTGCTGGAGGGCCTGGAGCCGGTCCGCCGTCGCCCGGGCATGTACATCGGCGGCACCGACGCCCGCGCCCTCCATCACCTCGCCGCCGAGGTCATCGACAATGCGATGGACGAGGCCGTCGCCGGCCACGCGTCGCGAATCGAGGTCACGCTGGAGGCCGGCAACCGCCTCAGCGTGTTCGATAACGGCCGCGGGATCCCCGTCGAGGAGCATCCGCGCTTTCCCGGCAAGTCGGCGCTGGAGGTCATCATGACGACGCTCCACTCGGGCGGGAAGTTCGAGGGCAAGGCCTATTCGACCTCCGGCGGCCTCCACGGCGTCGGGGTCAGCGTCGTC
>Ga0207706_10001569_pt1 | contig 22657 bp, 21 predicted proteins | sample KBSC53metaG_FD_184318 | JGI IMG/M metagenome (GOLD analysis project Ga0207706, IMG submission 184318) | Corn rhizosphere microbial communities from Kellogg Biological Station, Michigan, USA - KBS C5-3 metaG (SPAdes) (version 2) | ecosystem: Host-associated > Plants > Roots > Rhizosphere > Soil ... | reverse complement strand
CGCAACGACCCGCGCTACCTGCGCCGGAACGCGCTCGTCGCGCTCGGCAACGCCGGCGGCGACCCCGCGCTTGCCGAGCCATTTGCGGAGGGAGTCGACCCGCTGCTGCGCGAGCACGCCGAGTGGGCACTGGAGAGGCTCCGATGAACGGCGAGCTGCAACGGCTCCGAGACGTCGAGCGCTGGATCGCCTGGATCAGGCTGGGTGCCGTGCCGTTCGCGGTCTTCCAGGTCGCGATCGGGGCGAACTACCCGGGCAACCGCGAGCTCTGGGGATGGCTGACCACCGCCTTCCTGGCCGTGGGCGCGCTCGCCCTCTTCGCGCTCAGCCGGCGCGAGTGGCCGAAGGCGACCCTGAAGCGGATCGGGCTCGTGGCGCTTACCTTCGACTTCGCGGTCGTCTCGGCCTACACGCTGATCTACAGCTTCGAGCAGGCGTCGCCCATTCGGCAGGTGATGTACCTGCCGCTCGTGGAGGCCGCGCTGCGCTACGGGATCGTGGGCGCGCTCGCCATCGTCGCTGCGAGCGCTCCGGTGATGGCCGGCTACGAGTGGCTGCGCTCGGACCGATTCGCACCTCACGACTACCGCGTCGACTACGTCACGCTCCAGCTCGGGATCGAGGTGCTGCTGGGCCTGATCGTCGGCTGGCTGATGCTGCGGCTGCTCGGCCAGAGCACGGTTGCCGAGGCACGGGCGGCGGAGGCCGAGAAGCTGCGCGACCAGCTCGGCCGCCGCGCAGACGCGCTCGAGGCGGCCAACCGCTGCGCCCGGGCGCTCAGCTCCTCGCTCGAGCTCGACCAGGCCTTCGACGCTTTCATCCGCGAGGTGCGCGGGCTGCTGCCGTTCGACCGGATCGCGATCGTGCTCAGCGAGAACGGCGTCGCGCAGGTGATGGCCGTCGCCGGCGAGGGCGCCGAGAACGTCCTGCCTCCGGGCTCCGGGCGCCCGATCCACGGAACCCTGCTCGAGCAGCTGCTGCGCACGAACCAGACGGTTTACCGGCGCGACATGAGCTCGGCGGACTATCCGGAGGAGGACCAGTTTCTCGCCCTCGGCCTGCACTGCCGGCTCGCCACGCCGCTGCTTCAAGGCGCCCGCGCGATCGGGATGCTCTCGCTCGTCCGCAAGGAGCCCGATGCCTTCAGCCCCGCGGACATCGAGCTTGCGGGCCTGCTCGGCCGGCTCGTCGCCAGCGCGGTGCAGAACATCCGTGCCTACGAGACCGAGCGCAAGACCGTCGAGGAGCTGCGGCGCCTCTCGGCGCTGCGGGCCGACTTCGTCTCGCTCGTCTCGCACGAGCTGCGCACGCCGATGGCCGCAGTGATCGGGGCGGCGCGCACGTTGCAGCAGCGCTGGCGCGAGCTCTCACCCGATCAGCGGGAGTCGTTCCTCGAGCTGATCGCCGGCGAGACCAACCGGCTCGCCGAGCTGATCGGCGACGTGCTCGACACCTCGCGCATCGAGGCGGGGACGTTCAGCTTCCGCTTCCAGGAGGTCGACCTCGGGCAGCTCGTGCACGACACGGTGGCGACCGCCCAGGTCGGCCAGGACGAAGTGCGGCTCCGCGCCGACGTGCCGTCCGCGCTGCCGGAGATCCGGGGCGACCGCGACCGCCTGCGGCAGGTGCTGACGAACCTGATCGACAACGCGATCAAGTACTCGCCGGCGGGAGGGGAGGTCGAGGTGCACGTCTATCCGGAGAACGGCCGGGTGCTCGTCGACGTTCGCGATAACGGGCCCGGGATCGCGAAGGCCGACCAGAAGCTGATCTTCGAGAAGTTCGGACGCGTGACCGGCTCGGGCGCCACGCGTCCGGGGACCGGCCTCGGCCTCTTCATCGCCCGCTCGATCGCGGAGGCCCACGGCGGCGGGCTCGAGGTGCAGTCGTCACCCGAGCGGGGCGCGACCTTCACGCTCGAGCTGCCGCTCGCCGGCTAGGCGACGCGGACGCGCGACAGGCCGAGCTCGCGCTGCACGGCCTTGGCGCGGGCGACGATCTCGCGCCGGAGCTCCGGCGGCTCGAGCACGATCGCCTCGCCGCGGTAGCTGAGGATCTCGCCGACCAGCCACTCCGGGCTGCCGACGGGCCGCTCGGCGACCGCTGAGCCGTCCGCGAGGCCGCGCGCACCCTTCTCCAGCTCCCAGCGTGCGATCTCGGGCGAGTACCAGATGCGTGCGGGCCGGGCGTCGCGGAACTCGTGCGGGTCGAAGCCCTCGCGCGGCTCGAAGTGCCCGCGCTGGATCCGGGCGCTGCGCATGCGGTCGAGCCGGAAGGAGCGCTCGCCGTCGCGGGTGCGGTCCCACGTGTGCACGTACCAGTACGGCAGCCTGCGCTCGAGTGAGTACGGCTCGACGAGGTGGGTCGAGCCCTCCTCCTCGCCCTCTTTCAGGTAGTCGACCTCGACCAGGCGCCGTTCGCGCAGGCCCCGGCTGAGCGTGCCGACGAGGTCTTCCTCGGCGCGCTGCACGTGGGGCTCGGGCGTCTGCGCGAGCTCGAACTCGCCGAAGGTCTCCTCGAGCTTCGCGCGCACGCGGTCGAGCGCCGAGCCCGCGTCGGCGGCGATCATCGGCCCGACGAACTCGAGCGCGAGCCGGATCGCGCGCGCCTCGAGCGGCGTCAGGCGCGGTGGGGCGCGGAAGGTGTCGCCGAACAGCTCCTTGTCCACGCGGATCGTGTCGCCGTCGAGCTCGGCGTAGACGGCGTAGCAGCCGCCGCCGAAGTTGACGAGGTTGAGCAGCGAGAGATGCTCCTCGAGCGCCTCGAACGGGATGTTGAAACGGTCGACCAGCTCCTGCGCCGGGAACTCGGCCTGCGAGTCCTCGCCGCAACGGTCGAGCAGGTACGCGAGCAGCGCCTGCAGAACCGCGAAGCGCTCCGGGTGAACCGGGGCGGTCGGCCGCTCGATCGCGTCTTCTTCAGCCTCGGGGCTCTCGGCGGCGAGCGTCTCCGGAGCGCCCTCGTGCCGCGCGCGGACGAGCTTCAGCGCCCGTGCCACCTCGCGCCGCAGCTCGTCGGGCGCCTGCGGCACCGCGCGGCCGTCCTGGCGCAAGACCCACGAGGCAAGCAGCCCCAGGCTCGAATAGTCGGTCACGAAGACGCCGTCCTCGACCTTCGTGCCGAAGGTGCGCTCGACCCACCAGGCGGTGTCGCCGGCGACCTCGATGCGCGCCTCGCCGGCCGGGTCGCCGATCTGCCACGGCGGCCGGCCGCGGTAGCGGTCGACGTCGAACTCGGCCGGGAGCCGAAAGTCGCGCTCGCGTCTCGTGGCGAAGCGGATCTCCCCGCGAATGCGCGAGACGCGGAACGTCCGCTCGTCCTCGGCGTCCAGATCCTGGCCGACGACGTACCAGGCGCCCGCGTCGGCAAAGAGCGCGTACGGGTTGACCGTGCGCTCGCGATCCTCGTCTCGCGAGATCGACCAGTACGGGAACTTGACCGTCCGCTGCTTCGAGATCGCAGCCTCGAGCTTGCCCAGCCGGCCCTGCATCTCGACCGAGTACTCGGGGTCGAGCACCTCGACCCGCAGCGCCGTCTGCGTCGGTGCCTCGGCGAAGCCCTCGCGGCCGAGCGCGAGGTTCTGCAGCGCGAGCCGCAGCGGCTCGGCGTAGGCGAACTTGCCCTCGAGCAGGTAGAGGCAGGTCTGCAGCGCCGCGAGCTCGTCGTCGGTCAGCTCGAGCGGCGGTAGGAAGTAGCGCTCGGAGCGCATGTTGTAGAGCTCCTCGCCCGTGTACTCGTCCCGCTGGGAGTGGAGCGGTACGCCAAGTGCGATCAGCTCCGCGCGGTCGGAGTAGAAGCGCCGGGCGAAGGCCTCGTCCGACATCTCCTGGTAGCCCTCGACCTGGCCCTTGATGTCGCGCGCGGTCACCGCCCGTCGCTCCGCCATCAGAAAGGCGACGAGCGAGAGCTGACGGATCAGCTTGTCCGTGTCGTGCGACACCCGGAACGAGACTATCGCCTGGCGGCGAGCCGGGCTACGCCGCGACCTTCGAGCGGTCGAGGTGCTGGTGCGACGGGCAGTAGTCGCGATCCGGCAGCGGCGTGCGCTGGCACGGCTTGCCCTTGCGCGTCGTCGCCCGGCAGCGGGCGATCCCGCCGTCGAACGCGCCGGCCTCGATCTGGCTCTCGATGAACCCGACCGCCGCCGCGACGCCCTCGCGCACGGCCCAGGCGACCTGCGCCTGGCAGGTGATCGGGAAGTAGCGCCGGATGTCCTGGAAGAGCGCTCGGTCGGGCTTGGCGAAGTAGAGCGGGTCCTTGGCGAGCCGCTCCATCGTCTGCTCGCAGGCCTCGAGCACCTCGCGCCGGTACTGGTTCCGGGTCTCGCCCGTCACGTAAGGGTCGACCAGGTCTTTGATCGACCGGTAGATGGCGCGTGAGTACTGATACATGCAGGCTTGAATTTGCAGCGTTCGCTCGTCCATCAGTCAGTATCTCCGGCTCCTATTAATCTCCCGCAAAGCTTTGTTAATGGGCGGTTAACCCTCTCCCTGGCACTGCCTGCGTCGCTGAGTCTAACGAACCAGGGCCGTGTTACAAAGTCGGCTACCCCGTTGGCTTCGCGGTAAACGTCAGCGGGTGATCCGGCGAGGGTACGGCTCGCGGTAGCCGCGGCGGTGCGCCTCGATCACGTGGCTCTGCGCCTCGGCCTCGTTGTCGTAGATCCCGAAGAAGACGACGAAGTAGCCCGGGTGGAGGCTGGAGAAGGCCGATGAATCGATCACGCCGACCGGCTTCAGGCCCAGGCGCAGCGCCTGCTTGGCCTCGCCGACCGCGCCGGCCCGCCCATTTGTGGTCGGCACCGAGTCGAGCACGATCGTCCAACCGCCTTTCGTCGCGGGCCACGCGACGAGGGCGGGCTTCGGCGGCGGGGGAGGCGGGGGCGGCACGGTCGCGCCCGGCGTGGTCGTCGTCGGCGCGGTGGTCGTCGGCTCGGGCGCGGTCTGGGTGGGCACGCTCGTCGAGGGGCCGACCTGGGTGCGGACGATCGTGTCGTTGGCCGAGCTCGAGTCGTCGGCGAGCCAGACGGCCGAGACGACGCCCGCCACGATCGCCACCACCAGGGCCAGCAGCGCCGGCCAGATCCAGTCGCCGGGATACCAGCCCGCATGCCGGCGCCAGCGCGCGCCGAGCCGGGTGATCAGACTCGGCCGCGCAGGTAGCCGCTCACCGCATTCGAGGCAGTACTCCTGGCCGTCGTTGTACGGCGTGCTGCAGCGCGGGCAGCGCCGGTCGTCCTCGGTCTGCGCCACTCAGCGCTCCCAGGGGTCGGACGAGTGCAGGATCGTCTCGTCGACCGCGGGCTCGGCCTCAGGCTCGGGCTCCACCTCGTCGCTCGTCTCGACCGGCCGGCCGCACTGCGCGCAGAAAGTGGCGTCGGCCGAGAGCGGATGCCCGCAGCCCTCGCAGGCGACGACCGGCTCGGTGCCGACCGGCCGCCCGCAGTTGGCGCAGAAGTGCGAGCCCCAAGGGACGGGCGCGCCGCACTCGCAGGTCGTCGGCGCCCGCCGCGCGGTCGCGACCGCATCGAGCATCGAGTCGAGCTCGCGGAGCCGGTCCTCGAGTGCGACGATCTCGCGGCACTGCTCGATCAGCAGCTGGTCGCGGAAGCTCGAGCGGCGGTACATCTCCAGTGTCAGCCCGCCGAGGTGGCGAATCCGCTCCTCGCGCGCCTTGACGATCGCTCGCCGCTCGCGCCTCAAGGCCCCCGGCGAAGGCGCGCGCCGAAAGACCGGCTGCGGCCCCGGCGCGGCTCCGCTGCTGGACCGGTTGCCGATGCGATTTAGCAGGGAAAAACGCACCACGAGCGGCGCGAGTCTAGCAGCGGCGTCGGCCCCTCCTAGGCGCGGCGCTCGTCCGCGGGCGCCCGTCGTCCGAAGCCGGTCACGAGGGCGATGAACAGCAGCGCCCCGACGAGGCCGACGACGATCCCGACCCACGGGATCACGAAGCCGAACACGAGCCCGATCACCATCAGCGCGATGGCGAGCCCGATCACTAGAGGTCGATCACGACGAGGCGCTCTTCGGTCAGCTCGCGCACGGCGTAGGCCGGCCCCTCGCGCGTGTTGCCCGAGTCCTTGACCCCGCCGTAGGGCATCTGGTCAGAGCGGAAGGTGGGCGCCTCGTTGACGATCACGCCGCCGAACTCGAGCTCCTGCGCGGCCCGCATGGCGCTGTCGAGCCGGCTCGTGAAGATCCCGGCCTGCAGGCCGTAGCGCGTCGAGTTGGCCAGCTCGATCGCCTCGTCCAGCGAGTCGACCGCGTTCACCGTCACGACCGGGCCGAAGACCTCCTCGCAGCTGACCTTGAGCTCGGGTGAGGCGTGCCCGATCACCGTCGGCTGGATCAGCCCGTCCTGTTCCTCGCCGCCCGCCAGGACCTCGGCGCCGTTGGCCTTCGCTTCCTCGATCCAGGCGAGGATCCGCTCCTTCGCGCCGGCGTCGATCACCGGCCCGACGTCGGTCTCCTCGTCGGCCGGGTCGCCGACCTTGAGCTCGCGGACGCGCGGGACGAACAACTCGACGAAGCGGTCGTACGCGGGCCGCTCGACGTAGATCCGCTGCACGGAGATGCAGCTCTGGCCGGCGAAGGCGAAGGCGTTCGCCGCCATCGCCGCCGCCGCGGTCTCGACATCGGCGTCGGCCGTGACGATCACCGGGGTCGCGTTGCCGAGCTCGAGGCTGACCTTCTTCTTCGGCGCGCGCTCCTTCAGGCCCCAGCCGACTCCGCCCGAGCCCGTGAAGGTGATCGCCTTCACGCGCTCGTCCTCGACCAGCACGTCGCCGATCTCGGCCGAGGGCCCGACGACGACGCTCAGCCAGCCGGGCGGCAGGCCTGCCTCGTCCTCGAGCTCGGCGAGCAGCAGCGCCGAGAGCGGCGTCTGGCTCGCCGGCTTGAGCACGACCGCACAGCCGGCCGCGAGCGCCGGCGCCAGCTTGTGCGCAACCAGGTTGAGCGGAAAGTTGAACGGCGAGATCGCGCCGACGATCCCGATCGGCCGTCGCAGCGTGAAGCCGAGCTTGCCTTCGCCGGCCTGCGCCGCGTCCATCGGCACCATCTCGCCGGCCAGCTTGCGCGCCTCGACGGCGGCGAAGGTGTAAGTCGACATCGCCCGCGAGGTCTCGACCCGGGCGGCCTTGAGCGGCTTGCCCGCCTCGTCCGAGATCTGCCGTGCGATCTCGTCGTGACGCCGCGCGATCCCTGCCACGACCTTCACGAGGATCTCGGCCCGCTTGTGGGCCGGCAGCGGCTCCAGCATCGCCTGCTCGGCGGCGTCGATCGCCCGGCGCGTCTCGTCGGCACCGGCCTTCGCCACCCGGCTGACGAGCTCGCCCGAGTAGGGAGAGCGCACCTCGACCCACTCGCCGGTCTCGACCCATTCGCCTGCGACGAAGAGCTTGCGTTCCGCGACGGTTGTGGCCATGACGCCAGTCTAGGAATATCGGGTGCATGGCGCTCGATATTCGGTACGCGCGCAGTGGCGGCGTCTCGATTGCCTACCAGGTGATCGGCGAGGGGGAGGTCGACCTCGTCTATGTGCCGAGCTTCGTCTCGAACCTCGTGTATGCGTGGGAGACGCCGTACTGGCGCGGTTTCTACGAGCGGCTCGCCGAGCGCTTCAGGCTGATCCTGTTCGACAAGCGCGGAACGGGGTTGTCCGATCTCGGCGGCCAGTTCCCGGTGCTCGAGACGCGCATGGACGACGTGCGCGCGGTCCTCGACGCCGTCGGCTCGTCCAGCGCCGTCCTGCTCGGCGCACACGACGGCTGCTCGATGGCGTCGTTCTACGCGGCGACGTACCCGGAGCGCACCCGCGCACTCGTCCTCTTCCATCCAGTGGCCCACATCCCGGAGGCTCAGACGGAGGAGACTCGGAAGGAGCTGAGCGAGCTGCGCGAGACCTGGGGGACGCAAGAGCTCGCCGACGAGATCCTGGCGGAGGGCTCGCCCTCGCTTGCCGGCGACCCGGCGTTTCGCGAGTGGTTCGCGAACTGGCTCCGCGTCGGGGCGAGCCCCTCGGTCGCATACGCGTTGAACCGCGCCTGGTTCGAGACCGACCTGCGCGAGGTCCTGCCGTCCATACGCGTGCCGACGCTCGTGCTCTACCGCGACGTGCACTCCGAGCCGGCGCGCGACGTGGCCGGCCGGATTCCCGGCGCGAAGACGGCCCGCGTCTCCGGCACTGACTTCCTCGGGATCTGGCTCTCGTCGGAGATCCCAGATGAGGTCGAACGGTTCGTCGCGGGCGAGCCGGTGGCCGAGGTTCCCGACTCGGTGCTCGCGACCGTGCTGTTCACCGACATCGTGGGCTCGAGCGCGATGGCGGCCGAGCTCGGCGACCGTGCTTGGCGGGAGCTCCTCGAACGTCATCACGCGCTCGTGCGGCGCGAGCTCGCGCGCTATCGCGGCGAGGAGAAGGACACGGCCGGCGACGGGTTCTTCGCGACCTTCGACGGGCCCGCTCGCGCCATCCGCTGCGCGCGCGCGATCGTCGACGAGGTCCGTGAGCTTGGCCTCGAGGTCCGGGCGGGCGTGCATACCGGTGAGTGCGAGGTGCACGAGGGCAAGGTCGCGGGCCTCGCGGTCGTGATCGGCGCCCGTGTCGCGGCCGCGGCGGGCGCCGGCGAGGTGCTCGTCTCGCAGACCGTGAAGGACCTTGTAGCCGGGGCGGGCGTCGAGTTCGACGAGCGCGGCGAGCACGAGCTCAAGGGCGTGCCCGGCTCGTGGCGGCTCTACTCCGTGGATTCCTAGACTTCGAGCTGTGGAAGACGCGCTGATCGTCGACGCTGTCCGCTCGCCGATCGGCAGGCGGAACGGCACACTCGCCTCGCTCCGCGCCGACGAGCTTGCCGGGCAGGTCCTGAACGCCCTCGTCGAGCGCAACGACCTCGATCCGGCCGAGGTCGAGGACGTGCAGATGGGCTGCGTCTCGCAGGTCGGCGAGCAGGGCTGGAACATCGGCCGGATGGCCCCGCTCGTCGCCGGCTGGCCGGACTCGGTGCCCGGCACGACCGTCGACCGGCAGTGCGGATCGTCGATGCAATGCAACTTCAATGCGGCGACTGCCGTCCGGTCGGGGCAGCTCGGACTCGTCGTCGCAGCCGGAGTCGAGTCGATGTCGCGCGTGCCGATGGGCTCGAGCGGCGGCGACCTCTCGCCGACCCTGCTCGAGCGCTGGGAGATCGTCCCGCAGGGAATCTCGGCCGAGCTGATCGCGGAGAAGTGGGACCTCTCGCGCGAGGAGCTCGATGCGTACTCGTACGAGTCCCATCGTCGCGCGCTCGCGGCGATCGAGGAGGGCCGCTTCGAGCGCGAGGTCGTGCCGGTCGAGGTCTCCAATCCGCACACCGGCGTCGTCTTCGGCGTCGACGAGACGCCGCGGGCCGACACCTCGCTCGAGGCGCTGGCAGCGCTGAAACCGGCGTTCGTGCCCGACGGGAAGGTGACCGCCGGGAACTCGAGCCAGATCTGCGACGGCGCCGCGGCCGTGCTGGTCGCGAGCGAAGCCGCCTGCTCGAGGCTCGGCCTGGAGCCGCGCGCGCGGTTCGTCTCGTTCGGCTTGGTCGGCGTCGACCCGCGGCTGATGCTGCATGGCAACCCGCAGGCCTGCGCGCGCGCCCTCGAGCGGGCGGGGCTCGGTTGGGACGACGTCGCCGTGGTCGAGGTGAACGAGGCATTCGCCTCGGTGGCCCTGCAGTTCATGCGCGACACCGGGCTCGAGGAGCGGTGGGAGGACGTCAACCCGAACGGCGGCGGCATCTCGCTCGGCCACCCGCTCGGCGCGACGGGCGCGCGGGTGACTGCGACGCTTCTGAACGAGCTGGAGCGCCGCGACGCGCGCTACGGCGTGGCGACGATGTGCATCGGCTTCGGGCAGGCGATCGCCGCCGTCGTGGAGCGGCTGTAGGCCTGCGGTCTCCTGGAAGTCACGCTCTCGGCACGAAGCCGGCACAGACACGTGACATTTTCGCCGCTAGTCTCAAAAACGGGGGCTAGGGGCCGAAGGCCCGGGGGAAGAGGTTCACGCGAGGTCACGAAGCGCCGAGCGCATAGGATCGCGCGCCGTGAAGATCGTTCGGGTTGGGGTCGTCGGGCTCGGCACGATGGGTGCCGGGATCGCACAGGTCTGCCTGCAGGCCGGCTTCGAAGTCGTCGGCCGCGAGGTCGAGCCCGAGCATGGGGAGCGCGCACGGGAGCGGATCGACCACTACCTCGCGCGCGGCGTCGAGAAGGAGCGGCTGACCCAGGACGAGAAGGACGCCGCGCTCGGCCGCCTGACGCTGACGACCGAGCTCGCCGACCTGGCGGACTGCCAGCTCGTGATCGAGGCTGCCTTCGAGGACCTCGCGGTCAAACGCGAGCTCTTTGGCGAGCTCGACCGCATCGCGCCGCCGCCGGCGATCCTGGCCACCAACACCTCCGCGCTCTCGGTCACGCAGATCGCCGACGCCACGCAGACACCCGAGCGCGTGGTGGGCATGCACTTCTTCAACCCGGCGCCGGTGCTGCCGCTGGTCGAGGTCGTCCGGACCGCGCGCACGAGCGACGAGGCCTTCGAGACCGCGTTCGCCTTCGCGCAGCAGCTCGGCAAGGAGCCCGTCGCGTGCAACGACACGCCGGGGTTCATCGTCAACCGGATCCTGATTCCGCTCCTCAACGACTGCGTGCGCGTGCTCGACGAGGCGCGCGTCAGCCCGGAGGACGTCGACCGCGCGATGCGGTTCGGGGTGAACTGGCCGATCGGGCCCTGCGCGCTGATCGACCTGATCGGCATCGACGTCCACGTCCACGCCTCGGAGGCGCTGCACGGTGCGCTCGGCGAGGAGCGGATGGCGCCGCCGGAGCGGTTGCTGGAGATGCAGCGCGAAGGCAACCTGGGCCGCAAGACCGGCCAGGGCTTCTTCACCTACGACTAGCGCGCGAGCCGGGCCCAGACGTTCTCGACCAGCCGCGAGACCGCCGGGTCGGTGATCGACGCGGCGAAGTTGAGCGCGCCGGCTGCGAAGACTCGCGCGCCGGAGGCGCTCTCGTAGTAGGTCATCTCCGCGTCGTGTGAGCCGATCGCGTTCGGGATCCGCGCGAGCAGCCGCGTCCCCGGCGGCGAGCTCGGCGCGCGCCCGTCGATCTCGATTCCGTAGCGCCCGAACGTCGACCCGTTGTGAAGCCCGGTTCCCGCGAACGCCCACGGCGCCGTGCTCGCGCCCTGCACGACGTACGGGGCCTGCGAGGTGCCGTAGTTCGAGGCCGACCATTGCACCCCGACGAGCGACGCCTCCGGCTTGCCGAGCGTGCGCCACATCGCCACCCGTCGCAGCGTGTGGCCCGAGCGCGTGACCTTCCAGAAGAAGTTGTTCGCCGAGAGGAACATCAGGTCGCCCCCGAGGTCGCGGTAGCGCTCGGCGACGTCGTATGCGTGGCTGCCGACGTACTCCTCGTGGCCGGGGAAGACGATCAGGTCGTAAGCCCGGCGCAACGCGTCGCCGCTCGCGACGCGCTCGAGGTCGTCGTCTGTGAGGAAGTCGACCTGCTTGCCGGTGCGGCTCAGCCAGGAGATGAAGCTCAGGTCCCAGTCGCGGAAGCGAAACGGGACGCCGAACTCCTGGAAGGGGCGCGCCAGATCGACCGTCGGGCTCGCGCCGCCGACGTACCAGCTGTCGCCCCAGCCGTCGCCGTTGGCGTCGAGGAAGTTGTACGCCTGCCACGTGTTCGTCGAGAGCACGACCGCGACCTTGTGCTCGCCGAGCGCGCGCGGGCGCAGGATCAGCGGCGCGTAGCCAACGCGTCCGTCCGGCGAGTTCACGCGCAGGAAGTAGAGGCCGCTCTGGGCGACGCCAGCGGCACTGATCTGCACGTAGTGGAGCGCGCTGCCACGAGTCGGCCAGGCGAGCCGCACCGCCGGAGCGACCGCCACGCCACCGGTGCGCAGGTCGTGCACGGTCGGCTTCGGCAGGCTCGCGAACGAGAACAGCTGCAGCTTCACCTGCTTCGCATCCGTCGCGATCCCGACGGTCGCCGTCCCGCCGACCGGGTAGCTGCGGGCGAGGAAGCCGGCCTCGATTCCCTGGACGCGGACGACCAGCCCGCTCGTCAGCCGGTTCCGCCGCGGCGGCTCGTAGCCGTAGACGCGACGGCCGCCGTTCGCGCCGGCGACGACGAACCGGACGAGATACGTGCGGTCGGGCGTCGAGCGCGCGGGCTTCCAGACGATCGTGTGCGGCCCGGCCGGCAGCCGCTGCCGCGTGCTCCAGACCGTCTGCACCGGGCGGCGCACTTCGTCCGTTGCGACCACCCGCACCTCGACCGTGGCGGCGCGGTCGAGCTTGAAGCGGATCAAGGCGCGATCGCGAAAGCCGTCGCCGTTCGGGCTGACCGTCGCCAGCCAGGGCGTGTCCCCGGCGAAGGGCGTGCCGCCGTTCGAGATCCGCAGCCCCAGCAGCCGCGGCGGCCCGGTCTTGGCCGGCGCGGAGGCCGCGGCACCCACCGCGATCCCCGCTACCAGTGCCGCTATCGCGAAGCGTTTACGCATTCCTTACAACCCGCTGATCCCCAACTCACCTGACCCGCCGATACTGTCGAGCAGATGACGCGGATCCTCGGACTCACGCTGCTCCTGTTGGCCTGCACGGTACCGCTCGCGCTGGCCGGAGGCACCCCGACCGACGGCACGCTCTCGGTCAAGCGCGGGCGCGGCATGCTGACCCTGAAGGTGACCGGCACGGTCATCGGCCGAGTCGCGAACGGGCGGGTGCAGATACGCGACTTCAAGCCCGGGGACGGCAAGGACCCGCAATGGAGCTGCAAGCGGCACCGCATCTCGCGTCAGGTGAGCTACTGCAAGGGCCGTAACCTCGGCTTCCGCGTCGAGGACGGCCGCTTCACGGTCAACGTCAGGGGCACCGGGATCTCGATCTCGGCCGTGGCTCACGGCCAGGTCGACGTCGACGGCGCCGGCGACACCGGCGTCAACGACGGCGTGATGTCGATCGACAACGCGACGTACCAGTCGCTGCCGGACTTCCTGACGACGTTTTCCCTCGGGCAGCCGCCGCCCGGGAGCTGAACGGCGCCGTCGTTATCCTGAGGCCATGACAGCCCAGGCGCAGACGGTGTTGGTGGTCGAGGACGAGTCCTCGATCGCGTCGTTCGTCGCGCTCTACCTGAAGAACGCCGGCTATTCGGTGCGCACCGCCGCCACGGGCGCGGAGGGGCTCGCGCAGGTCGAGTCGGAGCGTCCCGACTTGATCGTGCTCGACCTGATGCTGCCCGACGTGGACGGGATCGAGGTCTGCCGGCGGATCCGCAAGGACTCGGACGTGCCGATCCTGATGCTGACCGCGCGCGACGAGGACGTGGACAAGATCATCGGGCTCGAGGTCGGCGCCGACGACTACCTGACGAAGCCGTTCAACCCGCGCGAGCTGGTCGCGCGCGTGAAGTCGATCCTGCGCCGCAGCGTCACGGACCGGCGCGAGTCCGAGTCGAAGCAGCTCAAGCACGGCGACCTCGAGATCGACGCCGGCCGCCGTACGGCAAAGGTCGCAGGCGAAGAGATCCAGCTCGCGCCCAAGGAGTTCGACCTGCTCTGGGAGCTGCTCGACCACAACGGCCTCGTGCTGACGCGCGACCAGCTGCTGGAGCGCGTCTGGGGCTACACGTTCGCCGGCGACACGCGCACGGTGGACGTGCACGTGCGCCAGCTCCGCCGCAAGCTCGGCGACGCTTCGCCGATCGTCACCGTCTGGGGGGTCGGCTACAAGGTCGCGCCCCCGCGGGACGCGGCGGTCAGCGCCTAGGCGCCCGGGGCCGCGATGCTGCGGTCGCTCCGCTTTCAGCTCCCGGCGCTCTTCCTGCTCGGCGTGGTGGTCGCAGGCTTCGTCTCCGCGGCGATCGCGCTGCGGCTCTTCCGGTCGTACGCGCAGGACCGCTCGCGCTCGCAGGCGTACAGCGAGCTGAAGAAGGAGTCGAACGGCCTCACGCAGCTGTACAGCAAGCGGGCCGGGCTGAAGCTGCTCTCGCCGTCGGCACTCGAGCTCGCTACCGGCGATCGCATCTACTACCGCGGGCTCGATCCGTTCCCGGGACAGAAGCCGGCACGCTTCCGGCCGCTGCCGAAGGCGGCCGACCAGCGTCTCGTCAGGCGGCACGCGCTGAGGCTCTTCGTCTTCCACCCGCCGGACGCCAAGACGAGGTTGCTCGCGGTGGCGCGGCCGCTGTTCGTCGGCAAGCGGTCCTTCGGGACGATCGTGGTGGCGAAGCCCGATACCGTGCTCGCCCAGCGTTGGCTTGCCCTGATCGAGCGGCTGCTGATCGCGTTCGCGGGCGGCGTGCTCGTCGCGGCGGCGTTCGCCTGGTACAGCTCGCGCCGAATCACGACGCCGGTGCTCCAGCTCTCGGAGGCGGCCGACGAGGTGGCGCACGGCAACTACGACGTCGACGTGCCGAGCGGCGGTGCGGGCGAGATCGGCGTGCTCTCCGAGCGTTTCGGCGAGATGGCCTCGCGCCTTGCCGAGACCGAGGAGCTCGAGCGCAACTTCCTGATGACGGTCTCGCACGAGCTCCGCACGCCGCTGACCGCGATCCGCGGCCACGTGGGCGCGCTGCGCGAGGGCGTCGTCACAGACGACGAGCTGCGCGAGGCCTCGCTGACCGTGATCGCGGCGGAGGCCGAGCGGCTCGAGCGCCTCGTCGGCGACGTGCTCGACCTGGCGAAGCTCGACGCGCACCGCTTCACCGTGCTGCAGGAGGAGGTCGACATGGAGCGGCTCGTCGACCGCGCCTACGTCACCTTCAGCGAGGAGGCGCGCCGGCGAGGGATCGACTACCGGCGCGAGCTCGAGGCCAAGCCGGTGATCGTCTCCGACGGCGACCGCGTTCTGCAGATCATCACGAACCTGCTCTCCAATGCCTTTCGCTGGACGCCCGACGGCGGCCGCGTCGAACTGGAGCTGAGCGCGACCGACGGCAGCGTCTACGTCAGCATCGGCGACAGCGGCCCGGGGATCGCGCCCTCCGAGCGAGAGCGGATCTTCCGCCCGTTCTGGTCGCGCGGGGGCGGTGGCACCGGCCTCGGCCTGCCGATCGCGCGCGAGCTCGCCGCGGCGCTCGGCGGCCGGATCAGCCTCGAGAGCTCGGCCGAGCAAGGCAGCCGCTTCGAGCTGATGCTTCCGACCCGCCCCAGATAGCCTCCCGCGCGTGGTTGCTGCGCCCGAGCTGGTCGAGCTGCCGCGCCGCCGCTCGCCCGCGCGAGCTGCGCTCGTGGCGTTGCGCCCACGCCAATGGTCGAAGAACCTGCTCGTCTTCGCCGGCCTCGTCTTCGCGGCCAAGCTCGGCGACCCGCTCCGTTGGCTGGAGGCGTGTGTCTGCTTCGTCGCCTATTGCGCGATCTCGAGCGCGTCGTACCTGGCCAACGACGTGCGCGACCGGCATGACGACCGGCTGCACCCGGTCAAGCGCTCGCGGCCGATCGCGCGTGGTGAGCTCTCGCCGCGCGCCGCGCTGACGATCGCCGCTGCGCTCGCGTTGGCGGCCCTGCTGCTCGCCGCGCCGCTCGGCCTCGGCTCGGTGCTGCTGTTGCTCGCCTTCGCGGGCCTGCAGACCGGCTACACGCTGCGGCTGAAGCATCTCGTGCTGCTCGACGTGCTGACGATCGCGTCGCTGTTCGTGATCCGCGCGGCCGCGGGCGCTGAGGCCGTGAAGGTGCCGATCTCCGGCTGGCTGCTGCTCTGCACGGCCTTGCTCGCGCTCTTCCTCGCGCTGGCCAAGCGCCGCGGCGAGCTGGTGCTCGTCGGCGCCGAGCGCACGCCCGGCCGCCCGGTGCTCGAGGGCTACTCGCTGGAGCTGGTCGACCAGCTGATCGGGATCGTCGCCTCCGCGACGGTGATCGCGTACGCGCTCTACACGCTCACGGCCGGGCACTCGAGGGCGCTGCTGGCGACAGTGCCGTTCGTCGTCTTCGGCGTCTTCCGCTACCTGCTGCTGATGCACCGCCACGACGTCGGTGAGGAGCCGGAGCAGGTGCTGCTCAGCGACGTGCCGATCCTGCTCACGGTCGCCGGCTGGATCGTGACGGCAGCCGCGATCCTCGCATTCACCTGAAGCGCGGGCTGATCCTCGCCGCCGCGCTGGCGGTGGTCGTGGTGCTCGCGCTCGGGCTCTACGCCGACTTCGGCTCGCTCGGGGAGGAGCTGGCGAGCTTCCGCTGGGAGCTGCTCCCGCTCGCGCTCGCGCTCACCGCGCTCAACTACCTGCTCCGCTTCTGGCGCTGGGACCGCTACCTGGCCAGGCTGGCAATCGAGATCCCGCGCGGCCGCAGTTTCACGATCTTCGTCGCCGGGCTGACGATGACGATCACGCCGGGAAAGCTCGGCGAGCTGATCAAGTGCGGGTTGCTGAAGCGCTCGTTCGACGTGCCGGTGCGTCGCTCGGCGCCGGTCGTGCTCGCCGAGCGGGTGACCGATGCGACCGGCGTCGTCGTGCTGGCCGTCGTCGGCGGCGCGGGTGTCCGGAACTGGCCGCTGCTCGCCGCGGCGCTGATCGCCGTCGCCGCGACCGTTGTCGTCGTGCGCAGCCCGCTGCTCGACCGCTTCGGGCGGCTCGGCGAGGCCCCCGAGGCGGCTCGCGCGCTGCTCGGCACGCGGCTGCTCGTCGAGATGACGCTGCTCTCGGCCGTCTCGTGGTTCTTCGAGTGCCTCGCCGCCTACGTCTGCGTGCGCGGGCTGCGCCTCGACCTCTCCCTGGCGGACACGATCGTCGTCTTCACGCTGGGCAGCCTGGCCGGCGCGATCTCGTTCCTGCCCGGCGGCCTGGGCGTCGCCGAGGGCAGCATGACCGCTCTGATCCGCCATCTCGGCGACACGACGAAAGCCGCCGCGGCGGCCGCAACGCTTCTGATCAGGCTTTCGACACTGTGGTTCGCGGTGGTGCTCGGGCTGATCGGGCTGGCGGTGGAGGAGCGGTCGTACCGGCGGAGTCAGCCGGTGCGGCGCTCTTCCATGCGGTAGACGATCGCGCCCTCGCCGGTCTCCAGCTTGCGCTCGAGCGTCGTCAGCCGCCGCTCGACAGACTTCCAGCTCGAGGTGATCAGGTCGACGAGCAGCCCGAGGTCGTCCACGCGCGCGTGGCGCTCCGAGAGCAGGTCGCCCTCGACGCGCTCCAGCCGGCGGATCACCTGGTTCATCAGCCCGCGGATCTCGGCGAGGTTGCGGCCGACCGGGCGGACCTGCTCCTGCAGGCCGTCCTTGACGGCGTCCTCGACCTTGCCCGGAATCGTCGCCTCGAGCTCGGCGGCCGTCAGCGCGAGCTCCTCGACCTGCGCCCGCGCCCGCTCGAGCGCCGCGTCCACCGCGGCCGCGTCGGGGCGGCCCTCGGCGGCTTCGCGGAGCCGCTCGCGCGCCTTCTCGATCGCTTCGTCAGTCATCGGCGGCAACGGTAACGTCCGGGTCGGATGAGGTCGTCCGAGCTGGACTACGAGTTACCGCGGGAGCTGATCGCACAGCATCCGCCCGAGCGGCGCGATGCGTCGCGGCTCCTCGTCCACGACCGCGCGAGCGGCGAGACGCGGCACCGGGGCTTCGACGAGCTCCCGGCCGAGCTCGCGGACGGGACGCTCGTCGTCGTCAACGACACGAGGGTGCTGCCGGCGCGGCTGCGGCTAGAGCGTCCCGGCGGCGGCGAGGCGGAGGTGCTGCTGCTGGAGCGGCTCGGCGAGAACGGGACGTGGGAGGCGTTGGCACGCCCGTCGCGCAAGCTGCGGCCCGGGCAGCGGCTCGGCCCGGTCGAGTTGCTGGAGCCTCTGGGTGAGGGCCGCTGGCGGCTGCGGCTGGAAGGCGAGCCGGCGGGCGAGGCGCCGCTGCCGCCGTACATCCGCGAGCCGCTCGCCGACCCGGAGCGCTACCAGACCGTCTACGCGCGCAGCGACGGCTCGGCCGCGGCGCCGACCGCCGGCCTGCACTTCACGCCCGAGCTGCTGGCGGCCCTCGACGTCGAGCGGGTGACCCTCCACGTGGGGCTCGACACCTTCAGGCCGCTGGCCGCCGAGACCCTGGAGGAGCACGAGCTGCACAGCGAGCGCTACGAGGTCGAGCCCGCCGTCTGGGAACGGATCCGCGGGGCAGAGCGGGTGCTCGCAGTTGGCACGACCACCGTCCGCGTGCTCGAGTCCCTCGCGCGCGGGGCGCCGCTGAGCGGGCGCACCGATCTCTTCATCACACCCGGCTTCGAGTTCCGGCGCGCCGATGCGCTGCTGACGAACTTCCACCTGCCGCGCTCGACCCTGCTCGCGCTGGTGATGGCCTTCGCCGGCGTGGAGGAAACCCGCCGGCTCTACCGGCTCGCGATCGAGGAGCGCTACCGCTTCTACTCCTTCGGCGACGCGATGCTGCTGCTGTGAGAGCGCGTGCCGACGACTGCTGTGGACGAACCGACACCCTTCCGGCTCGAACCGGGCACAGACACGTGCGCCGCACCTCGATACGCTCGCAGCGGGAGCGAGGGTGGACCGCAAGCCCCACCCAGAAGGGCGGGGGTGCGCCGCTTGGCTGAGCGTTGGCCGACGAAGGGCGCCGGGGAATGGCGCGACTTCTGGCGTGACCGCGGGATGCGGGAGCTCGCGCGGGTGCTCGACGAGAGCTGGGCGCCGCTGGCCGCGGCGAGCCCGGCGGAGCGCGAGTCCTGTGCCTTCCGGGTCGCTTCCCTGCTTGGGAGCCGCGCGCCCCAGGTCGCTCTTGCCGAGGAGCTCGGGCGCATCCGCCGCGACGAGCTAGGTCTTCCTGCGGCTTCCGACGAGGACGAGCGAGCCGCCGCCTCGATCACCACCTGGTTCACGAGCGCGGCCGCGTGAGCGCCTTCACCCTCGGCGCAACCGACGGCGCCGCCCGCACCGGCGTCCTGCGCACCGCGCACGGCGAGCTGCGCACGCCCGCGTTCATGCCGGTCGGCACCAAGGCGACGGTCAAGGCCGTCGATCCTGACGAGCTCCGCCAGCTCGGCGCCGAGATTCTGCTCTGCAACACCTACCACCTGCACTTCCGTCCCGGCGCGGACCTGATCTCCGAGCTCGGCGGGCTCCACCGCTTCATGGCCTGGGACGGGCCGATCCTGACCGACTCCGGCGGCTTCCAGGTCTTCTCGCTGCGGCACACGATCCTGCGGCAGGACGACGACGGGCTCACCTTCCGCTCGGTCTACGACGGCGACGAGGCCCGCTTCACGCCCGAGCTCGCGGCGCGGATCCAGGCGCAGCTCGGCTCCGACATCGCCATGTGCCTCGACGTCGTGCCGCCGCCGGACGCCCCGCGCAGCGAGCTCGTGGAGGCGGTTCGCCGCACGACGCTCTGGGCGAAGCGCCAGCTGCAGGCCGAGCGTGCGCCGGGCCAGCTGCTGTTCGGGATCGCCCAGGGCGGCTCCGACCTCGAGCTGCGTCGCCGCAGCGTCGAGGAGATCGCCGAGCTCGGCTTCGACGGCCACGCACTGGGCGGCCTGGCGATCGGCGAGTCGAAGGAGCAGATGCTCGAGACCACCGCGTGGGCGGCCGAGCTTCTCCCACGGGAGCGCCCGCGCTACTTCATGGGCATCGGCGACCCGGTGGGCATCCTCGAGGTGATCGAGCGCGGGATCGACATGTTCGACTGCGTTCTGCCGACACGCAACGCGCGCACGGGCTCGGCGCTGACCTGGGAGGGGCAGCTCAACCTGAAGGGCGCACGCTTCGCCCGCGACCCGCGCCCGCTCGACGAGAACTGCGCCTGCCCGGCCTGCACGAGGTTCTCGCGCGCGTACGTGCGGCACCTGCTGAACCAGCAGGAGATCCTGGGGCTGCGGCTCCTGAGCCTGCATAATCTGCGCTTCGTGCTCGACCTCGTCGCCGGCGCGCGTGACGCGATCGAGCGGGGTCGGCTGGCGGAGTACAAGGAGGAGGCGCTGGCCCGGCTGCAGCGTCCCAAGGAGGCAACCACGTGGGCTACCTGATCATCATCGTCGTGCTGTTCGCGGCCATGTGGTTGTTCCTGATCCGCCCGCAGCGGCGCAGGCAGGTCGAGCAGGCGCGGCTGCAGGACTCGATCGCGGCCGGTGACGAGATCCTGACCGCCGGCGGCGTATATGGAACGGTGCGCGCGATCGAAGAAGACGTCGTACAGGTGGAAATCGCTCCGGGGACGGTGATCAAGCTCGATCGCCGCGCGGTGGCCACGGTCGTGCAGGAACCCGAGCCCGAAGCGGAAATCGAGCCGGAACCGGACGACCCGGCTTCGCCCGGCGAAAGCTAATCTGTTGCGGCTCGAATGAGCAATCGGCGCTCCTACCTGATCCTCGTCGGCCTGATCCTCGCGGCTCTGGTCGGCGTCGCGCTGCTCGCGATCCCGAGCTCGCCGGCGCACAAGAAGGTGACACTGGGCCTCGACCTGCAGGGCGGACTCGAGGTCGTACTGAAGGCTGTCCCGCCGCCGGGCAAGACCTGCGACTCGGCCTGTATGGACCGCTCGGTCTCGATCATGCGCAGCCGGATCGACAAGCTCGGCGTCTCCGAGCCCGAGATCCGCAAGCAGGGCTCGAACCAGATCGTGATCCAGCTGGCCGGCGTCCACGACGTGAACAAGGCAGCGCAGATCATCGGCACGACTGCGCAGTTGCAGTTCTACGACTTCGAGGCCGACACGGTCGCGCCGGTTTCGAACGACGGCTCGGGGCACGTGATCGCGACCGGCAGCCTTTACGACCTCCTCACGAAGGTAAAGGCCGACACGAAAAACGGCGGCTCGCAGTACTACCTCTTCAACGCCAAGAAGAAGCCGGTCGCCGGTCCTGAGGACACGCGCGAACGGCTGCTCGACTCGACGCTGCCGAGCGGGCGCAAGCTGAACGGCAAGGTCCCGGAGGGCTTCACCGTGCTGGCGGTGCCGAACAAGCGGATCGTGATCAGCTGCGACCAGGTCACGACCGGCTGCCAGGGCGTCCAGCAGGCCGACGCGGCCGTCCCGACGGTCTACTACCTCTTCAAGTACGACCCGAACAACCCAACCAATCCGGTTCCGGAGGCGACCGGAGAGGACCTGAAGCTCTCCGACATCGCCGCTGACATCAGCACGCAGGGTCAGGGCAACGTCGTCCGCCTCGGCTTCACGAGCAAGGGCGCGAACAAGTTCCATGACATCACCCGGGCCGAGGCCCAGCGTGGCGCTGCACTCGCCGCAGCCGCCGGCCAGACCGGCAGCGACCCGAACACGATCAACCAGTTCGCGCAGCACTTTGCGATCGTGCTGGACGGCGAGCTCAAGTCGACGCCGTTCATCGACTACAAGCAGAACCCGGACGGGATCGACCCGACGGGCACGGGCGCCGAGATCTCGAACATCTCGAGCATCGGCGAGGCGAAGGACCTGGCGCTCGTCCTCCAGACCGGTGCGCTGCCGGTCAAGTTCGAGCAGATCGAGCGCACCGACGTCTCGGCCACGCTCGGCAAGGACTCGCTCAAGGAGGCCAAGCTCGCCGCGTTGATCGGCCTGCTCGTCGTCGCCGCCTTCCTGCTCGTGCTCTACCGCTTCCTCGGCGTCGTCGCGGTCGTCGGCCTCGGCATCTACGCCGCCTTCCTCTACGCGGCGATCCTGCTCTTCAACGTCACGCTGACGCTCCCGGGCTTCGCGGGCCTGATCCTGACGATCGGAGTCGCGGCCGACGCGAACGTCGTCATCTTCGAACGGATCAAGGAAGAAGTGCGCGCCGGGAAGTCCGTGCGCGCCGGGATCCAGGCCGGTTACGCCAAGGGCTTCCACACGATCATCGACGCCAACGTCGTGACCGTGATCACGGCACTGGTGCTGTTCGCGGTCGCGACCGCGGGCGTGAAGGGCTTCGCCCTGATGCTGATGATCGGCACCGTCATCTCGCTGATCACCGCCGTCGCGGCCACGCGCGCGATGCTCGGACTGCTCGCCGGCTTCCGCTGGTTCGAGAACCCGAGCTTCATGGGCGCGAGCGGCGAGCAGAGCTGGCGCTGGCTGCAGATCGACTTCATGCGCAAGCGCTACCTCTGGTTCGCGATCTCGGGCGCAATCGTCGTGATCTCGATCGGCGCGCTTGCCGTGAAGGGCCTCAATCTCGGGATCGACTTCAAGGGCGGCACGCAGGTCTCGTTCACGACGCCGCAGCCCACCTCGCTGTCGTCGGTCCGCACGGAGACGACCAGGTTCGGTAAGGAGCCGGTTGTCCAGGGTCGCGGCAGGGCTGTAGGCGGCGATCAGTACAAGAGCTTCCAGCTGCGCCTGCGCACGCTGAACGGGCCGCAGACCAGCGCGCTCAAGGATGCGATCGCGAAGCAGTTCCACACGACGAAGATCCAGATCCAGACCGTCTCCGCGAGCTTCGGGAGGCAGATCGCCCGCTCGGCGATCATCGCTGTCCTCTTCTCGCTGCTGCTGATCATCCTCTACCTCGCGGTCCGGTTCGACTTCAAGTTCGCGGTGCCCGTGATCGTCGCGCTGGTCCACGACATCGTGATCACGGTTGGCGTTTACGCCCTGCTCGGGCGGGAGGTGTCGAACTCGACGGTCGCCGCGGTGCTGACCGTGCTCGGCTACTCGATCTACGACACGATCATCATCTTCGACCGGATCAGGGAGAACATCCCGCTGATGCGGCGGGCGCCGTTCGCGACGATCGCG
>Ga0207706_10001557_pt1 | contig 22737 bp, 20 predicted proteins | sample KBSC53metaG_FD_184318 | JGI IMG/M metagenome (GOLD analysis project Ga0207706, IMG submission 184318) | Corn rhizosphere microbial communities from Kellogg Biological Station, Michigan, USA - KBS C5-3 metaG (SPAdes) (version 2) | ecosystem: Host-associated > Plants > Roots > Rhizosphere > Soil ... | reverse complement strand
TGGCACTTGGAGCGCGTGCCCGTGGAAATTCTCTATATCCTGCGCCTGCGCCAGTGGGAAGGTTTAGCCAATCCGCAGAAGATTGATCATCCGCTGCTGACCGCGCCCTTTGACCAATTGCCGCCCGAGCAGCCAGTGCCTGAGTTGGACAAGTTGATGCAAGGTGTGCTCAAGCGCGCAAGGGAAGACTGGCCGCAGTACGATGAAGTGCTGTCTTTGCCAGCATTGAAGGGTTGAACAGGTGCAAAAGCCACAGCGGGTTCTGTAGACAAGCAAGCGATGCCTAGTTTTTCCAATCAATTCCCAGATCATCCAACCGTTGTTATAACGCTAATCTCAGATACAAAATTGACCCAAAGCGCAGAAAGATATAGCTAAGTCGTTCTTCAGGATGGTCAGTTAGTGAACGGGCGAAGGTTTAATGATGTAGGTGGTGGTCACATTGACCTAGCGAATGGCAAACCCGTTGTTGCTGCGGGATAAGTAAAATTGTGAGCGGAAAAGTTAAATGTATTGATAATGCATAAGCATACTATGACCCCTCTGGTCGGGCTGCTCAAGCCGCAGCAGAAGAAGCTTTTTCTAAAAAAGGGTTTGAAATGGGAGAGGAATATATAGAAAAGTCTGGGTGCCAGATTCTGGCAATTCCAGAAAAGGTGTTTGGGGGCCGAAATGAATGACGTCATTAAAGAGTTTGATGAGCTTTGTGATATAGCTATAGCCGCTTTTGGTGAAGAGCTAGATATTACCTATGAGAGGTCCTTGATAAATATTTTGGAATTTGTAAAAAACATCCTGGCTGTAAAGAATATTTCATAAATAGATTTAAGTTGATTTTAGTGTCTCGGGGGTCTCCATTTGAAGTTGTGGCATTTTGCATGCGTGAGCTTCAGTGGCCCGAAATTAAAGAATTTGTCATTTCAAACATGAATCCTTCTGAGGACCCTCGTAGTGAGGCCCTACAAAGTACATTAACCGCATACGACGAACGTTGGCCTGATGCGGATCTTTACAGTTACTATGGTGGGGATTAATGGGTCCAAAGCAACTGGTGGCGCTGCCAGAAAGTTAGATGATCTAGCTACTAGTGGCTTAAGTTCAGCGTCAAACCTGCTAAGTGGAACAGGTCTTGGTGGTTTCAAGGTCGACTCAAGTGCAGGCGACATCACTGCTATAAATTCACAGTTTGGCAGTTTGGTTTCATTCAGAGAAATTGATACGGCTATTGCAGATGCTGCCAATTATGATGGTTTTTATAAAGAAAGCGGGTTCAATGATCAGGGGTATTACTGGCGGGCATCTTTTTGGTAATGGAAATAAATGGACTGCTGTTGAAGTGGTTGAGCAGCTGAATGTAAAAACGGTGTGGATGGCCCGCCAAAGCAAATTATTTGGAATGTTGTGGATAAGGGGTAAATGGGGTCTGACCCCAATTAGTCCCAGTAAATGGCGGCTGACCCTGAGCAGTCCCGTTAGAGTAGTTGGAGAGTAGCTGTGAACGAGTCTGATTTTAATGATGTTAAGAGACAACTGATTCGGTACCTCTCAACCGGGCTTGTCGAAAATGCAATAGAATATTTCAAGGCCTGCTCGCATTCACTGTCTGATTCTGCATGTGCTGAATGTTTAGGTGATATATGTTTCTATCAGCGTGACTTTGGTCAGGCTATTAAGCATTATGAAGTCGCTACCCAGTTGGCCCCTGATCAAGTCATAGCTCGATATCTTTTCCTTGCAGGCGTATCGAATGAGCGTGCGTCAAATGTTGTCGACGCATTCAAGTATTATCAGGCCGCCATTGAAGCCGAACCTTCATTTGTCGATACGTATCTTGAACTAGGTGCGATGTTGGTTAAGGTGGGAGATCTTGAAGGCGCCTTGCAGTGTTATGAGGATGCTATGAAAATAAAGCCTACAGACTTGGCTATTCATGAAAGTCTGGTGTCGATTTTGGGGGAGCTTCACAAGCGCACTCCGGAAAAATATGCTGATAAGTATTTAGGGGTCAACGCGGAAACTGAAAAAGTTAAGCATTCCGGAACGTCGACACCCTCGAACCGTCACGCTGCGTGGTAAGTAAAATTGATAAAGGGGATCCTAAACGGGGCGGATTTATTGAGTTTGAGGTAGGTGACGAAACGAATCGAGTGATGATGCTGTATCTAATTCGGGCCGACAATCGCCTTGCGCTGAATGGCGGGTTGATGGGGTAAATGGTGTCTGACCCTGAGGGATCCCGACCAAGCCAAGTTCCATCAGATTACGTAATGATTGACGGGAAGAAAGTTATCGCAAACACTAGGAGTTCAACTGCTTTGATAGAGGCAGGCGTTCCTAAAAATCCATGGTATGGAACCAATAAGACAGGAATAAAGGCATATGATAACTTGACCTTTGATGATTTGGTAAGGCAACAGCTTAATAACAACTACGGCGGCTCTGTAGATAAGGCTAGAAAATGATTGAAAAAATTAAATTGTCAAATCCTAGGCAACTGCTTGATCTCGATCAGTTGTTGCCTGGTGGCGGTGAAAATAGATTTGAGATTTTTTATTCGGGAACAACTCTTGAATTGGATGTTTATTATGATGATGAGAATTCAAGTGCTGGAGAGATTAAAAAGAGTATTCGTTTCTTAAAGGTTTCATATTTTTTAAAGCAGCCATTTCCCGGTTATAGTTTTTTTAGTTGTAAGGATGATGGTGATATTTCAATGCTTGGATCTCTTGTTGAATATGGATATTCAGATATTATAGCCATGCAGCAGGGCAAAGAGCTTTCAAGTGGTGACAAGCATTACAGGCTATTTCTGCATTCTGTAGGTGTTGCGTTATATGTAGTTGCAAAATCAGTAGAGGTTTGAGTTTGTGAGGTGGTAAGTTGTTGAAGGTAGGGTGTGTTCACGTGATTTAAGCATGTATAAAAGGCCTGATTTCTTGGTGTTAGTGGTTAGGCTTTGTAAGTGTTAAAGGCTGTTTCTTGTTTGTTTTTGGGGTCTTGTACCGTTGTATGGGAGAGGAAAAGTTGTCGTTGGGGAATTCTGTCTATCTATTATCTTCGATAATAAAGTTACGCGGTACGTGATTGGTTGACCAAGTGTTGTTTTCGGCCCGAAAGAATTTGAAACTGCTTGGATCAATTCGTAGTCTAGAACTTGTCCCTCTTTAGCTGCCCCTCAATTAGTAAAGCAATTTTCGCCCAACCTTCTGTATCTAGCTTAATGCCGAAGGTTACTCGGTAACTGACAGAGGGCGCCTCCTTTTCCTACAGGTCATTGAAAAGTCCTGCTTTGACAAGCCCCTCCAACCCGACTAACTTTCCTAGCGTGACGCACTCATGCTACCCACGCTATGCAGCTAACCTATTTTCTGCGCCACATTTCGTCGTGGCCCCAGTGCGCCTAACAGCTAGCAAGTGACTGTTAATCATTCGGTCCCTGGTTCGAGTCCAGGTCGTGGAGCCAGATAGCGACATAAAAAGAAGCTAGCAGCGATGCAGGCTTTATTTGCCTTGGGTTTCGCTAGGCGCTAAAAGCTGCCCCCTCAATGTGATAAACCTGCGGCTCCTCCGAAAAGTATTTTTCCAGTCCCAACCTAAACACCCGATGATCTTCACTCGCTTCAAACCCCGGTGTGTGATCCTCCAGCGATGCCCAGCGCATAATCAGGTTGAATCGCTCAGGCGTCTCGATCCCTTGCGCGAGCATGTGGCCCAGGTAGCCTTTGGCACGGCTCAGCAACGGCGCCACCTCGGCAAAGGCCCGCCTGAACGCGTCGATGTGTTCTTTAGGAACCGGCAGCACGGCGATCTCGTAAATCATGGCGTTGCTTCCTGAGTGGGCACGACGGCGATCGCGATTTTCCTTGGATACCGTTGTGAGCACTCTCCAATCGGGCATGGGCAAGTCCAATGTCGGCCAGCGCATAGACCGCCCCTACATGCGCCCGCAGTTGGCCCTGCGCAACCAACGTACTCAACTCATCCAGCTTGCCGCGATTCTGCCGCGTGAACACAAAGTGGTAGCTCGCGTTCTTGCCCCAGGCCTGGACCAGGTTCTGCGGCTGCGCTATGTATCAGAGTTTTGATCCGCCTCCTATAGCGCGCTGTTCACGACCGTGAGTATCAAACGGCTCGGATGCCCGGCGCCGATATGCACGGTATTGCGCGCCACCTGCGGATGCTCGCCCATGCCTTCGGCCTCGCCACTGTTGGGGTTTACATCGAAGCGCGGAAAGTTGCTGCTGGCGATATCCAGGCGCAGGCGGTGGCCACGCTTGAACAGGTTGCAGGTGGCGAAGGGTTCGATCACCACCTTGAAGGGCTCTCCCGGCGTGAGCGGAGCAGGGTGTTCCCACGAGTCGCGGTAGCGACACCGGATAATCCCGTCGGTGATATTCATGGCGTACCCCTGCGGGTAATCGCCGCTCGGCGGGTAGACGTCCACCAGCTTGGCGGTGAAATCGGTATCCGGCGCACTGCTGTGCACCCACAGTTCGACTTTCACCGCGCCGGCGACCACCCAGTCGTGCTCAAGCGGTTGGGTTTCGAAGCTCACTACGTCATCTCGGTCGCACAGTGCCGAGTGGTCACCCCGGGTGCCGAAAAAGTCCGGGCTTTCGATCTGGTTGAAAGCGCCACCCACGAACACCGGAGCGCCCGATGTCAGCGAGCCGCCAATGGTCGGTACCGGGTGGGCGGGATCGCTGAAGTAGCTCAATGAACTGGGCGGCCCCACAGGAGCGAGCGGCGAAAGGGCTTTTTGTGGTGTCAGGTAGAGGTTCAGCTGTTGGCTGCCCGCGAGCGGCCAACACGGCGACTTGAGCCAACGCCCGCCATGCTCCAGCCGACCCTGCGCATTTTTTCGGCCGCTGCCGCCGCCCATCAGGAACACATCGACCTGATGAGTGGCGCTCCGTTCGGCGTCGGTCGGTTTGAGCCAGCGTTGCATCCATTCCACTCGGCAACTCAACCAGTCTTCGCCCAGGTTGCCGTCGAAAGGCGCGGCGTTGCCAAATTCGGCGTTGCCGCTGTAGCTGATGTTGCGGTCACCGTGTAGCCACGGGCCCATGATCAGGCGTTGAGGTGACTGCTTGCGTGCGGTGAACGCCGTGAAGTTGTCCAGCGTGCAACTGACATAGGCGTCGTACCAACTGGACATGAACAACACGGGGATGTCCGGGATCTGCTCGTAGAAACCTTCGGCATAGATACCCAGTTGCTTCCAGTACTGATCGAAGTCCCCGTGGGACCACTGCTCGAACAGGTAGTTTTCGTACTCCGGTACATGGCGCAATGGCGAATGCCCTGGGCGCCACGGCATGCGTGCAAACCAATCGAGAATATCTTCCTGGGCCAACGCCTCTCGCAACTGCGGGTCGGTCTGCACGGCGGCGCTTTGCTGGGCTTGCTTGTAGGCCCAGGTCGCTTGCTTGAGTTCGAACGCGCCGCCCTGGCGAATGCCGCACTGGTAGGCGTTGGCGAACCCCCCCGAGTCCAGCACCATGGTCTTGAGACCTGGCGCATTGCAGCAGGCCATCGCCATCTGCGTGTGCGCTGCATAGGACAGGCCCATGCTGCCGATGTGGCCATTGCACCAGGGCTGTTCGACGATCCAGCGCAAGGTGTCGTAGCCGTCTTCGCCTTCATTGATGTATTTGGTGAACACGCCTTCGGAACGGTAACGCCCGCGACAATCCTGGAAGATCGCCACAAAGCCCTGCTCGGTAAAAGCTGCGGCCATTTGCTCGCGGGTAAGGTGCAGCCCGTCCAGGCGTTTTTCCGAGCGTGAGGGGCCGGATTTGTCGTAGGGCGTACGCTCGATGACAACCGGCCAGGGGCCGGTGCCCTGCGGTAGATAAATGTCGGTGGCCAGGCGCACGCCATCGCGCAGGGTGATCATCTGGTTGCGTACAATGTGCATGTTTTCGAATGCGGGGTGGGTCATGACAAAGCCTTGGTCAGTCGAATTCAATAGCCGGTGAGGGCGGCGCAGGCGAGCAGAAGCAACGCCACCGTCGTGCAGATCAGGAACAGCGGCAGCACAAACCGAGCCCACTGCACCCAGCCCACATTGGCCGCAGCAAGCAGTACCAGCAGGCCGCTGGAAGTGGGCGTGATCATGTTGGTCAAGCCGTTGCCCAGCAGGAAGGCATACACCGTGGTCTGCGGGCTCACGCCGGCCAGTTGGCCCAGCGGACCGAAGATCGGCATCGTCACGGCGGCCTGCCCGCTGGTGGATGGAATCACCACATCCAGGCTCATCTGCGCGAAGAACATGCCGAACGCCGCAGGCAGTTGGCCGTGCTGGCCAATGATCTGCGACAGGCCGTGCACGATGGTGTCCAGCACCTGGCCGCTGGCGAGGATCGACTCCACGGCCGTGGCCAGTGCGATCAGCACGCCGGCCATGAGCATCTTGTTCATGCCTTCGACAAAGGTGCTTGCCGTGGTGCTCGGGCTCATGCCTGCGATGGCGGCGAAGACGATGGTCAGCGCCAGGTAATACGAGGACAGCTCGGGGTACTTCCAGTGCCAGGTGTTGGAGGCGTACACCAGGAAGCCGACCCCAACCCCCAGTGTGATCAGGCTGAGAGTGTGCCGCACGGAGAGTTTTTTGCCCGAGTGGGAAAATGTGGCCGAGGTATCGAAGCCGCTCCGGCGGATGTAGAACAGGATGTAGCCCACGGCCAGCGTGACAAAAATGAAGTACGCGACGATGCGCATGCTCAGCCCGCTGAACACTGGCAGGCCGACCAAGGGTTGCGCGACAGACAGCGCGATGGGGTTGGAAATCGAGCCCATGTACCCAGTCTTTACCGCCAGCGCGACGATTGCCAAGCCGACGATGTTGGGCAGGCCCAGGCGGTTTGCCATGGCCACCATCACGGGCACGAACATGATGTATTCCTTCGCCAGCCCCATGAAGGTGCTGCCTGCCGACAATGCGAGCATCAGGGTTGGCACCAGAATGTAGACGTTGCCTTTGGTGGCACCGAGCAGCCGGTCCAGGCCGGCATCGATGGTGCCGGTCTTGTTCAGCACGGCAAACATGCCACCGATGAACAGCACCATGAAAATCAGCCCGGCGCGTTTCTCGATGGCCAGGGGAATGGCCAGAAAGGTCTCGGCCAGCGATACCGGTTGTGCCACGGTTTTATTCGACGAGCGCGGCGGCGGGGCTAAGAGTTGGCTGAGCGAGGTGTCTTTTTCCAGTACCTGATAGGTCCCGGGAATCACGCGGACGTCTTGGCGTTCAAACTGGCCGGAGCGCACCACATAAGTCAGCACCATGGCCAGGAACACAATGCTCAGCAAGATGATTGCCGGGTTGAGTTGGCGGGTGTTTTTGGGTGGCGCGGTGTCGGTGACTGTTGGCGCAGTGGATGACATAGCGGTGCTCTCATCTTTTTTTTATGGGGATAGCCAACGGCTACATCGGCACAGTAGGGCAATCATAAATACCTCACAACGTTATGAAGAACGCGTATTGGGCTATGCGTTTCAAGGTGTTGTCGGGTTATCTGTCATAGCCTGATGCGCTTTTGTCATAAGCTTGTCGCCCCTGTTTTGATTCGATAGCGTTGTTTGCTCATTCAGGTCATTAACACCGAAGAACATCGGCCAGGAAATACCTGGTCAAGTCACTTTTCTTACTCTCTGCCACAAAAAATAAAACACAGCTGAGGGCTTAACTATGCGTGCGTTTATAACGACCGGCGGGCTTTTGTGCGCCAGCTTAATGGTGCCTGGTATATCAAGCGTGCGCGCCGAAGGTTTCCTCGAGGATTCCACCGGCCACCTTGCGATGCGTAATTACGCCTTCAATCATGACAACCGCAGCGGCGGCAACGACCGTGTCGAATGGGCACAGGGGTTGTTGCTGACGATGCGTTCCGGATTCACGCCCGGGGCCGTCGGGTTTGGCCTTGACACCCTTGGCCTGCTGGGGCTGAGGCTTGACTCCAGCCCTGCACACGCCGGTACAGGCCTGTTGCCAGTGCATGATGATGGCCGCGCCGCCCGTGATTTTTCCAGCCTAGGCGTGACCGGCAAGCTGCGTTTTGCCGATGTCGTGGTGAAGACGGGCACGTTGTTGCCCAAGAACCCGGTGGTCAGTTACAACGATGGGCGTTTACTGCCACAGACGTTCCAAGGTACGCAGTTTGAATACACCGGTATCGAACATCTATTTGTGCAAGGTGGGCGACTGGATCAATCAAAGTTGCGTAACTCCAGCGATAACGTCGATCTGATACCGAGCGGTTACAAAGGTCCGAAGCATGGTGATTTTTACTTTGTGGGTGGTACGTATGCACTCAATAAGACCATCAGCCTGTCTTATTACTACGGTGAACTTGAAAACTTCTATCGCCAGCACTTTTTCGGGGTTGTGCATAAAGTGGCTGTCGGGCCAGGTCACTTGACGACGGACGTGCGTTATTACAACAGTTTTGAAACGGGGGCGGCCTATAACGGTGCTGCGGACGCCGACATGTTCAGCGGCTCCTTGAGTTATCGGCTCGGCGGGCATACGTTCGGAGGCGGCTATCAGCAATTGTCCGGTAACGCCGCATTGCCCTATTTGAATGGTGCGGCCACCACGTCCTTTACCAGTCCGGGCGTGAGCAAATTCATCCTGGAGGATGAGAAAACCTGGATGCTGCGCTACGACTATGACTTTTCCGCCCTGGCGATCCCGGGCTTGAGTTTCATGATCCGCTACTACAAAGGATTCGACGCCAAGTATTCTGGCAAACCGGCCGATGAGCACGAGCTGGATACCAGCCTCAAGTACGTGATCCAGGACGGCACATTCAAAGGCCTGGGGGCAGAATTTCGCAACACGGCGTACCGCTCAAATGTGCTCACCAGTTGGGACTACAATCGCCTGTACCTGACCTACGACATCAAGCTCTGGTAGGGCTGCAAGGCTGGACGCCGCCGGTGTTGCCAGCGGAAACTGCGCCCAGTCGTGTCTGCTTGGAGCCCGAGCGTGAATCTCAAACAACTGGAAGCGTTCCAGGCCATCATGTCGACCGGTTCGACCATCGATGCCGCCACGCGCATGGGCTTGTCCCAGTCGGCCATCAGCCGTTTGCTCAGCCAGCTCGAAGAGTCACTGGGCTTTGCCTTGTTCCTGCGCAGGAAGGGCAGGCTGACGCCGACCTCCGAGGCCGAGGCGTTTTTGCCGGAGGTGTCGGGGCTGGTCGACAACATGCAACGCGTCCAGCGCATGGCCGACGACCTGCGCCTGGGTCACGCTGGCCGGGCGCTGCTGCGCGTGGCGGTGCCCACCAGCATGACCCACCAATGGTTGCCCCGTGTGGTTGCCGAATTCATGCAGGGCCGCGACGACCTTGTTATCGAACTGGTCACCGGTTCCTACGATGCGCTTGAGCGCGCGGTGCTGGACCGCAGCGTCGATTTTGCCTTTGTGCGCCTGCCCACCGAATTGCCGGGCTTCGACGTGGTGCCGGTGTTGCAGGTGCAAGGCGTATGCGTGCTTCCCCAAGCGCACGCGCTGTGCGAAAAGCGCGTTATCCAGGTGAGTGATTTGCGCGGTGTGCCGCTGGTGCTGCTGGGCCGCCAGCGCAACCTGCGCACGGAGCTTGACCAGGTGTTTCGGCAGGCGTCCATTCTTCCCAACGTGCGCATGGAAGTGCATTCGGCAGGTGCCGCCTGCGCTTTCGTCGCCGAGGGCATCGGCGTGTCGATCATCAACGAATTGCTGGCCAATGATTTCTTGGACTTGCCGATCGTGACGCGGCCTTTTCTACCGGTTTTGCCGTATTCATTCGGCCTGGTTTTTCGCAGTGATGTTCCCCGTACGGCCCTGGCGCAAGCGTTCTCCGATTTACTTGCCCAGCGTTTGCGAATGGCGATGCCGCAGGTGCATTGACGTCAGCGCAGCCCTTCGAGCGTGCGCCACAACTTCCTCATCGTCGGGTTCTGGTTTTCAATCGCGCAGTACGAGCGAATCTCCAACCGCGTACTCCACTCCTCGCCACCCGCCCGCACCAGCAGCCCACGCTCCAACTCATCCACCACCGCGCTCTGTGGCAACCACGCCACACCGTAACCTTCGATAGCCATGCGCATCAGCAGCATGGCCATGTCGGCTTCGTAGCAGCGCTCCAGCACGGCGGGTGCAGGGCCGTTCTTGATCACGATTTCCGCGACCCTGCCCAGGAACGTGGTGGCCGTGTAAGCCAGATGCGGGACGGGTTTTCCCGTGCTCCCCGGCAGGCGATACAGCGGTCGGCCGCGTTTGTCCGGCGCGCACAACGGAATAAACGCATCATGCCCCAGGGCCAGGCTGCCGAAGCGTTGCGCATCCAGCAGGATCGGCGCCAGGGGATGGTGGTAGACGATCATCAAATCGCAACTGCCTTCTTCCAGCGCAATCACCGCGTCATGAATATTCGCCGCCACCACCCGTGCATTGAACTGCTCGGTCTGGCGCTGGAACTGCGCCAGCCACTTGGGCAGGAAGGTCATCGACAGGCTGTGGCCGGCGGTCACCTGGATCGAGCGGCCCGGCATGCGTTCCACCTCGCGCAGGCTGGCGCGCAGGCGCATCAGACCGGCCAGGGCTTCGCGGCTTTCGCTGCAGAAGGCTGCGCCTGCGGCGGTCAGTTGCACCGGGTAGGTGCCACGGTCGACCAGTTCGACGCCCACCCATTCTTCCAGTGAACGAATGCGCCGCGACAACGCCGATTGCGTCACGCAGCGCACTTCGGCGGCGCGGGAGAAATTTTTCCACTCGGCGATGGCCAAGAGGTCGTCCAACCATTTGATCTGCATGCCGGTTCTCCAGGCGATGAGCCCTGAGTGTATGCCGCCGCGCGCAGCCTGGGCTGGGCTTTCTGCAAACTATTCCAAAAGCGCATGGGGTTAGCTGGATTACTCATCATGGCGGCCGGGGTGGGTCCCTAGAATCTGCTCCATACAACAAAAGCCATCTGAGGGCCGCACCTGTGAAGAAGAACAAACTCCCCCGTCGAATCGCAGTTGGCATCGTCTTGGGCGTGCTGGTGGGTTGGGCATGTCACCACTATGCAGGAAGCGAGCAGGCCGCCAAGGCGCTGGCCGGGTACTTTTCGATGGTCACCGATATTTTCCTGCGCATGATCAAGATGATCATTGCGCCGTTGGTGTTCGCCACCCTGGTGGGCGGCATCGCGAGCATGGGCAGTTCGCGCTCGGTAGGGCGCATCGGCTTGCGTGCGATGCTGTGGTTCGTCACGGCGTCGCTGGTCTCGCTGATGCTTGGCATGGCCCTGGTCAATCTGTTCCAACCGGGGGCCGGGCTGAACATGCAGGTGGCGCAACATGCGACGGCAGCGGTGCCGGTCAACACCGGGGACTTCAGCCTCAAGACCTTCATCAGCCACGTATTCCCGCGCAGCATTGCCGAGGCGATGGCCAACAACGAGATCCTGCAGATTGTGGTGTTTTCGCTGTTCTTCGGCTTCGCCCTGGCCGGGGTCAAGCGCGCCGGCTACACGCGCATCACCGACACCGTGGACGAGCTGGCCAAGGTCATGTTCAAGATTACCGACTACGTGATGGCTTTTGCGCCGATCGGCGTGTTCGCCGCGATTGCCTCGGCGATCACCACCAACGGCCTGGGCCTGCTGGCCGATTACGCCAAGCTGATTGCCGAGTTCTACCTGGGGATCGCCCTGCTCTGGGTGTTGTTGTTCGCCGCCGGTTACCTGTTTCTCGGACGCTCGGTGTTCACCCTCGGCAAGCTGATCCGCGGGCCGATCCTGCTGGCGTTTTCCACGGCCAGCAGCGAGTCGGCCTACCCCAAAACCATGGAGGCGCTGGAGAAGTTCGGCGCGCCCAAGCGAGTCTCCAGTTTTGTGTTGCCGCTGGGCTATTCCTTTAACCTTGACGGCTCGATGATGTATCAGGCGTTCGCGATCATGTTCATCGCCCAGGCCTACAACATCGACCTGAGCTTCACCCAGCAACTGCTGATTTTGCTGACGCTGATGATCACCAGCAAAGGCATGGCCGGCGTGGCGCGGGCGTCGGTCGTGGTGGTGGCGGCGACGCTGCCGATGTTCAACCTGCCCGAGGCGGGTTTGTTGCTGATCATCGGTATCGACCAGTTCCTCGACATGGCGCGCACCGCCACCAACGTGGTGGGCAACAGCATCGCCACGGCGGTGGTGGCCAAATCCGAGAGCGCGGAAGAACCCGCTGAACTGCCGCAGGGAGTGCACCCATGAAAACCACCTCCCGGCTGGGCATCGTCGGCGGGCTCGGTTCGCTGGCGGGCGGCGATCTGTTCTACAAACTGGTCAAGTCCCGTGCCGTGCTGGAGGACCAGGGACGCTATCACTTCCTGTTCGAGCAGCACCCGTTCAAGGATGTACTGCTGCCCCTGGACCGTAACGCGAGCATGACCGCGCGCAAGTTCTATGTGTTCCAGGTATGCAAGACCTTTGAAAATACCGGGGTGGATGCGGTGCTGCTGCCGTGTTTCGCCAGCCAGACCTTTCGCGCTGAAATCCAGCAGGAACTGGGCATTCCCGTGCTGGACATGATGCACGCGCTGGTCCGGCACATCACCCGTCGAATAGCGCCGGGCACCACCCTCGGCGTGATCGCATCGGACTTCGTGCGTCACAGCGGCTTGTTTGAACAGCACCTCGGTCAGCACTTCAACCTGGTGTACCCGGAGGACCACGCCCAGGCCGCCTTGATGGAGGCGATGTACGGCGTCAACGGCATCAAGGACGGCCACCTTGACGGTGTGCCGCTGGAGTCGGTGTACCAGGCGTGCCTGTCGCTGCAAGGGCAGGGCGCCACGGTGATTGTGCCGGGCATGACCGAGCTGTCGCTGGTCTGCGGCGACCTGCAACGGCGTGGCATCAGCGCCCTCGACATCAACCAGATCTACGCCGAGTTCGCCACCCAGGCCGATGGTCCGGCGCGTCAGCCGCCGTTCAAACTGGGCATCGTCGGCGGCGTCGGCCCGGCGGCTACCGTGGACTTCATGGGCAAGGTGGTCGCCCATACCCCGGCCGGCAAAGACCAGGACCACATCAAGATGGTGGTGGAACAGAACCCGCAGATCCCCGACCGCACCGCCAACCTGCTGCGTGATGAAACCGACCCGACCCTGGCCCTGTACGCCACCTGCAAACGCCTGGAAAGCGCCGGCGCCCAGGCCATCGCGATTCCGTGCAACACCGCCCATGCGTTTGTCGAACGCATCCAGGCGCACCTGCGCGTGCCCATCGTCAACATGCTCAGCGAGACGGTGGAGTGGATCGTGCAGACCTACGGCAGCCGCCAGGCCGTGGGCTTGCTGGCGACGTCCGGCACCCTGCAAAGCCAGGTCTACCACCAGGCCGCGCGAGGCTGCGGCCTGCAACTCATCACGCCTGGCTTTGATTACCAGGCGCTGGTGATGGAGGCGATCTACGGCGAACGGGGGATCAAGGCGGGGTTTACCGCTGGCGTGTGCCGTGAGCAGTTGCTGCTGGCGGCGGAGCATTTGTGTGAACAAGGGGCGAAGGTGTTGATTCTCGGGTGTACCGAGTTGCCGTTGGTGCTGGCGCATTGCGAGGCGTTCGAGATCGGCGCCCACCGGGTCGCCCTGGTTGACCCCACGACGGTTCTGGCGCGCCGTTGTGTCAGCCTTTCGTCGGGAGCTCATCGTGTCGGATAAAAAAATTTTGTGAGCGCCGCTTGAAAATTTCCAGCCTGAACCTACTTAGGTTTTACGCGATGCCGAATGCGGGTCGCGTATCAAATCACTTGGAGAAACCTCAGGAGATTTTGCAATGGCTACTACTCTTTCGTTGGCCCCACTGTTCCGTCACTCTGTCGGCTTTGACCGTTTCAACGACCTTTTCGAATCGGCGCTTCGCAGCGAGGCCGGCACCACCTACCCACCTCACAATGTCGAAAAGCACGGTGACGATCATTATCGTATCGTGATTGCGGCCGCAGGCCTGGTGGAGGATGACCTGGAAATCCAGGTGGAAAAAGGCGTGTTGACCGTCGCCGGCGGCAAGCGCGAACACGATGAGGGCATCACCTACCTGCACCAGGGCATCGCCCAGCGCGCGTTCCGCTTGTCGTTCCGCCTGGTCGACCACATCGAAGTGCAGGGCGCGCAGCTTTCCAACGGCCTGCTGAGCATCGACCTGCTCAGGGTGGTACCGGAGGAAGCCAAGCCAAAACGCATTGCGATTGGTGGCGCTGCCAAGGCGGATGTGAAATCCATCAGCGAGCAGTGAGTTGAAATGAATAAAGGCGCTCTTTGGAGCGCCTTTATTTTGCCCAATGATTAACAGTCATTTTCTATCTTATTTGCGCTCGTCGTTTGAGCCCGAGTCCACCCCTGCGAGGCCGGGCACGATGCCAAGGGCTCGGGATCGTCCGGTGCATATGGGGTCAGGCCTTTATGAAGAATTATTTAAGAATGACCTGGCACATCCTGTCGGCGTGAGTGCTTTCTGGGCGTACCGCGTTTTTGACTCCCTTCATTAACCCCTAATAATCAATTGCTTGAAAAAGAATAGTCAGTGTCGGATCGGGAAACCGTTCATAAGCTGGCTATCTTTTTATGCGCGTTTTATTCCAAAAAGGTCTTTTGTCGAAAAAGCGGCGACATGATTGATTCACGTTGAAGTGTAATAACTTGTTTCAGATTTTTTGCCGCTTTTGGGTACCGATCTGAGGGCTTTCTGTCGGATAACAGGGGGACATCCGTTCGTTGCGATGCGGTGGTTTCGGCCTGTGACATTGATGATTTTGCTTCCACCCACGCGGTGGAGTGCAAACAAGGGATCTGTATTAATTATCGAGGCTTGAACCGATGAACCTACAAGGGCCAGGACTACACACTTGGTAAAGCACCCGCCGACAGCCGGGGCGACCTGGCTGTCGGCGCGGTTGTGCGCCTTTCAAGAGGATCACAAGCATGGCATTCACCACCCTGATACTCGATGCACCCGGCCCGCCGTTGTTATTCGAGGAAGTCGACCGATTCCTCGCGTTGGGCCTGGTCGTCACCCTGAATCTCTACTATTTCACTGATAAGGATGGTATCCGCGAGCACTATGGCGAGCGCATTCACTACACCGAGATCAACGGTCACGACCGGCAGGCTTTCATGGGGGCCGTGATGTTGGCCGGAGGGTACAGCGTGTTCAAGACGCGCCTGAATATTCCCATTGAGGGCGAACTGATTCGCAACGCTGCGTCACCGGCTCTGCCAACGCCGCTGCGCGCTATTGCTCAAGCCGGTACGGGTGTCAACCATATCGACCGGCAAGCGGCCCAGCAGTGTGGCGTGACCCTGCTGAACACTCCAGGCGCCAACGCGGCTGCGGTTGCTGAATATGTCCTGGCCCAGGCGTTGTATTTATCCCGGGACCTGGACCACTACAACGCTGAAACGCACAAGGGATGCTGGTCCAAGGGCACCTTGGCGCCAGGCCTGGAGTTCGGCGAACTCACGCTAGGGGTGGTCGGCACGGGCAGCATCGCTCAAGAGGTCGCACGCAAGGCGGGAGCGCTCGGTCTCAAGGTCATCGCCACCGGTTCGGAACGCTTTACCGACCAGGTCGCGCGCAGCCTTGGCCTTGAGCGCCGGCAAACCCTCGAAGCATTGCTGAGGGAGGCCGACGTGGTCTCGATCCACGTACCGTTGACCCCGCTGACCCGCGGCCTGTTTGGGCTGACCCAGTTCAGGCAGATGCGCCAAGGTTCGATACTGATCAACACCGCGCGCGGCGGCATCGTCGATGAAGCGCAGTTGGCGAGTTTCATGACGGCGTTTCCCAGGCATATAAAAGCAGTCGCCATCGATACCTTCGCCCTGGAAAAAGACTGCTTCCACTCGCCACTGGCAGGCGTCGGCAATGCCCAGCTCACACCGCATATTGCAGGCACCACAACGACGGCAATCCGCAAGGCTTCGCGGCAGATTGTCGACAAGATCCACGCGCTCAGCCTGGCGGCGAACGCAGGTTAACCCCTCGACACAAGGAAGCCTTCCTCATGCAACGCTCTATTCATCAACGCCTGGACGCCCTCAGTTGTACCGACCTCAAGCCGCTGGACCGGTCCTTCAGCCTTACGGGCAAAGCCTGGACCCTGCGCTACGGACCTGTTGGCCTGGAGGGGGGCTCGGTGGGCGACGGCCATCGACGCCGGTGTCCCATTGCGGCAAGCGCGCGCAGACTACGGTTACCACGCCTTGCAAACCCCGCGCGGCTGACAACCCTGATCGAGCCAACGGCGTAAGCAAGCAGTGGCACACTGGGCGCGGACGTGTTGCAATCCCCCGCAGCCGTAATCGGGTGGACCCAGTGTGAAACGCCATTTCGAAGACCTGCAGCTCGGCAGCATCGAGCTGTTTTGCCTCGCCGCCGAAGCCAACAGCTTCACCGCCGCCGCGCAGGTCGCCGGTGTCACGCCGGCGGCCGTGAGCCGCAGCATTTCACGCCTGGAAGAGCGCCTGGGCGCGCGGCTGTTTGTGCGCACCACGCGCAGCATCCGCCTCACTGACAGTGGCCGCACCTTCTTCGAACAATGCCGCCAGGCCCTGACCCAACTGGTGGAGGCGCAACAGGAGGTGATGGGCGCGCAAGCAGTGCCGTCCGGCCTGTTGCGCATCAGTATTCCCACCACCTACGCCCATCACCGTCTGCTGCCGCTACTGCCCAGGTTTCGTGCGCTGTACCCCCAGGTGACGGTGGATATCCACATCAGCAATCGCAATATCGACTTCGTCGCCGAAGGCTACGACCTGGCGGTCCGTGTGCGCGCCCAGCCCGACTCATCGCTGATTGCGCGCCTGCTGGAAGACGCCGAGTTGGTGGTGGTCGCGGCACCGTCCTATCTTGAACGCGCCGGCATCCCACAGACGCTGGAAGATCTGCCCGCCCATGAATGCATCCAGTACGAATTGCCCAGCAATGGCCGGCGTATCTCCTGGCTGTTTCAGGTGGATGGCAAGGCGCAAGAGTATGCGGGGCAGGCGGGGTACAGCTGCTCCGATGATGTGCTGGGCGGGGTGACCCTGGCCAGGCACGGCGCGGGGTTGTTTCAGACCTACAAGTTTATTGTCGAGCAGGAACTGGCTGACGGCAGCCTGGTAGAAGTCCTGCAGCCGTTCGGTGGGCGTTCACGGCCGTTTACCTTGTTGTATCCCCATGGTCGCTATGTGCCGCATCGGGTGCGGGCGTTTGTGGATTTCCTGATGCAATGCCGGGACGAATCGGCGGCGCCGTAGACGCGGCAATATCCCAGGTCAGCAGCAGTTGGCTGATCGCCGCGTCGATGCTGGCGTGGGGTACGTTGTCGCGCGCAAGGATCGAAATGCCCTGCAGGAAACTGTCAAATACCGTCGCCATCACCGCCGGGTCAATCGTGCCTGGCAATTGCCCTGCACGTATCGCACGCTGCACACAGGTCACAATCCCCGCCCGTGTGCGCAGCCGCGATTGCGTCAATCCATTCGCCACCCGCGCATTCTCGGGGCTCGGCGCACTCATCACGCCCAGCGCCACCATGCAACCCTTGGGATGCCCGTCTTCACACTGCATGCGTGCCGACTGGCGCAGCGCCGTTTCAACCGCCTGACGCGGCGACAGGCTTTCGTCCCACAGGCATTCGGTGACCTGTGCGTAGGTCGTCAGGTAGCGCTGTACACATTCGTCGAACAGCGCCTCTTTGGAACCGAACGCCGCATAAAAACTCGGCGCGGAGATACCGCCACCCAGGCCAGCCTTGAGTTGGGCGAGTGAGGTGGCGTCGTAGCCGTGCTGCCAGAACAGGTGCAAGGCCTGGTCTACGGCGTGATCGCGGTCGAAGGTGCGGGGGCGGCCCATTTGTGCCATGGCGGATCTCCGGTGGAGGAAGCGAGATAAATACTAGTCGATACATAAGTCGTTGACAACACGCTATGTCCAGACGCAACATTTGTATCGATCAGTATTTAAATCTCGCTCAAGGAGTTACCCGTGACACCTCCACTCACTTTATCGGCGTCATCCGACCGCCTGCCCATCGGCGCCTTGCTCGCCCTGGCCATGACCGGCTTTATCTGCATCGTCACCGAAACCCTGCCCGCCGGCCTGTTGCCGTTGATCAGTGACGGCCTGGCGATTTCCCCGTCGATGGCCGGGCAGATGGTCACCGCGTATGCCTTGGGCTCGGTGCTGGCGGTGATCCCCATGACCATCGCGACCCGTGGCTGGCGCCGGCGTAATGTGCTGTTGCTGACCATCGTCGGGTTCCTGCTGTTCAACTCCATCACCGCGCTGTCGTCCCACTATGGTGTGACCCTGGTGGCGCGTTTTTTCGCCGGTGTGGCAGCGGGGTTGGCCTGGAGCCTGCTGGCCGGTTACGCCCGGCGCATGGTCGCGCCGCACCAGCAGGGCAGGGCGCTGGCGTTGGCGATGGTCGGCACGCCGATTGCGCTGTCGTTGGGTGTACCGCTCGGCACTTGGCTGGGTGGGTTGGTGGGGTGGCGCACCACGTTTGGCCTGATGTCGGCGGTGAGTCTGGTGTTGATTGCGTGGGTGTTGGTCAAAGTCCCGGACTACGCTCCCCAGCCCGCCCATCAACGTACGTCGCTGGGCCAGGTGCTGAGCACGCCGGGCGTACGGCCGGTGCTGGCGGTGGTGATCAGTTGGATGCTGTCGCACAACATTCTGTACACCTACATTGCACCCTTCGTGGCGCCGGCGGGGTTGGCCGAGCGGGTCGACCTGGTGCTGTTGGTGTTCGGGGTTGCCGCGCTGGCAGGGATCTGGCTCACGGCCAGGCTCGTTGAGTCGTTGTTGCGCAAGACCGTGCTCGTCAGCCTGGCGGTGTTCGCGGTCGTCTCGCTCGGGCTGGGTCTTTTTGGCAACCTGCCGGAAGTGGTCTACCTCGGCGTGGCCGTGTGGGGCCTGAGTTTCGGTGGCGCCGCGACCCTGCTGCAGACCGCCCTGGCCGATGCGGCGGGCGATGGCGCCGACGTGGCGCTGTCGCTGAATGTGGTGGCCTGGAACAGCGCTATCGCCGGCAGCGGTGTCGTCGGTGGGGTGTTGCTCGAGACCTGGGGCGTGGCCTCGTTTCCGTGGGCGATGTTGCTGTTGATCGGTGTGTCGCTGGCGATTGCCTGGAGCGCCCGTGCCCATGGTTTCAAACCCGGGCGGCGCATGGGGGCGCAGATAATGGCTCATTAAACCCTCGGACGAATGCCAGAGGGTGTACGCTGGATATCAATTCATCGGATATCAGCCCTTCATGTCCACGCTAAGCGAAGAGAGCCGCCAGATCGTAGCTTCTCTGGCGCACCGTGTTGGTCCCTCCGCGGATATCGCAGGCATCGCCGAGGCGATCACGTCGATATTGCAGGACATGGACGCAGCACTCACGCCCATCATCGGGCAGCAAGGCTGTGTCGCCTTGCTGCGCCGCAGCCTGCACCTCAGCGCCTCGGCCCATGCGCGATTGGCCGGCATGCACGATGGTGTGCAAGCCACGCCTGACAGATCCGGGCTCAAAGCCGTACTGCTTGAGCAGACTGAGGCCGATGCGCTGTTTTTCGGTGAGGTGCTGCTGACCACTTTTTACACTTTGCTCACCACGCTGATCGGGCCTTCGCTGACCGCGCGTTTACTACGCGACGTGTGGGAACCTTCTTTGAGCGACACCCCTTCGCAGGAAAATTCGCCATGAGCACCAAAGTAACGATCAACCGCCTGGCTACCGGTGTGCCAGGGCTGGACGAGGTGCTGGGCGGAGGTTTGCCGGAGTTTTCGTTCAACCTTATCGCCGGTCCGCCTGGCTGTGGCAAGACCACCCTGGCGCATCAGATGATGTTTGCCCTGGCGACACCCGAGCGTCCGGCGCTGTTTTTCACCGTGCTGGGCGAGCCGCCGCTGAAGATGCTCCGTTATCAGCAGCAGTTCGACTTCTTCGACAGCGACGCGATCAACCAGTCGATCCGCTATATCAACCTGGCCGACGACACCCTGGCCGGCGACCTGGACGAAGTGCTGCGCCGGATTGTCAGCGAAGTGGAGGCGCATGCGCCGTCGTTGGTGTTTGTCGACTCCTTCCGTTCGGTGGTGCTCGCCAGCCAGACCCAGCACAACCCCAATAACAACCTGCCGCAGTTCGTACAACAATTGGGTATGTTGATGACCACGTGGCAAGCGACCACCTTCCTGATCGGCGAGTACTTCACCGAGACCGACACCAACCCGATCTTCACCGTGGCCGATGGATTGATCTGGTTGCGCCAGAGCGTCGAGCGCAATTCGATGGTGCGCAAGATGGAAATCATGAAGATGCGCGGCCAACCGACCTTGCCGGGGCTGCACACCTTTCGTATCGCCAGTTCAGGCATCAGGGTGTTCGCACCGGCCCCGCTCAACCCGGACGAGACGCCGAGATCGCTGCCCATGCAGCGCCTGAAAATGGGCGTGCCACGCCTTGATGAGATGCTCGGTGGCGGCCTGCCCCGTGGCTATTCGTTGCTGGTGGCGGGGCCTTCGGGGTCGGGTAAGAGCATCCTGGCAGCGACCTTCCTGGCCGAGGGCGCGCGCAATGGCGAAGCCGGTGTGATCGCGGTGTTCGAGCAACGGCCCAACCACTCGCAAAACGCAACGCTGGCCGACTTGATCCGCAGCGGCCAGGTCAGCCTGGTAGACAGCCGGGCGCCGGACCTGTCGATCGACGAAATTGTCCAACTGCTGCTCAGCGAAATCAGCCGCTTGAACGCCACGCGGGTGGTCATCGATTCGCTGTCGGGCTTTGAACTGGCCCTGGCGCCGACCTTCCGCGCAGACTTCCGTGAGTCGTTGTCACGTATGGTCACCGCGTTGACCCGCGCCGGGGTCAGCGTGTTGATGACCTCAGAGCTGGAAGACCGCTACACCGACCTGCGCTTCAGCCCCTACGGCACCGCGTTCCTGACGGACGCGATCATCGTGCAGCGCTACATCGAAGTCCGCAGCCGCCTGCTGCGCATCATGGCCGTGGTCAAAGTGCGCGCCAGTGCCCACTGCGACGAGCTGCGCCAATACCACATCAATGACGATGGCCTGCAGATCGGCGAGATGCTCGCTGACCAGGAGGGGCTGCTGGGTGGGCGTCCGACGACCCAGCGCACAGGAGACCACAATGATTGAACTGACCCATGAGTAATTCGGCGGGAGAGGACGCGCGTAAAGTGGCCAATGCGGCCCATGAGCTGTTCCTGCTCGGCCAGAAAATCGTTGAAGCCCGTGCCGTACTGGCTGCGCTGCAGCAACAACTGGAAGGCGCCAACACTCGCCTAGAGGATACCCAGCATGTCGAGCAACTGATCGAGGCCAACCAGCAGTTGGTGCTGGCACTGCTCCTGGCCCAATCCGACACTGTCGCGGCGCCGAAGGTAGAGGACCAACTGCTGTTCCAGAAGCTGCGCGAAGCCAATGCGCAACTGGTGTTCGCCGCACTCAGCGCCCAGGACCTGCAGGTCACCGCCGAACGTGCGTTAGGTCAGCAGAAACGCATCCTGGCGATGGTCGCCCATGAACTGCGCAACCCGCTGACGCCTATCAGTCTGATTGCCGAGCGCATGGTCCGGCTACCCAGCGACGAACTGCCGCGTATGCGTGAATTGATAGAGGGCCAGGTCCAGCATATTTCCCAACTGGTCGATGACTTGCTGGATGTCTCGCGTGCCAGCACCGGCAAGCTGCGCATCCACCGTCGCGAGGTGGACATGCTGCGTATCCTGAATGCCGCTGTCGAGGCCTATAGCCCAGTGATGATCGGTCGAAAGCAGCAATTCGATGTGGTGTTGCCGGATGTTATCCCGAGACTGTACGGCGACCCCGTACGGCTTGCGCAGATCCTGCACAACCTGCTGGGCAACGCAGCCAAGTACACGCAAGCGGCTGGCCGTATCGCGATGGTGGTGAGCGTAGAGACCGGGCAACTGAAGATCAGCATTGCCGACAACGGCATTGGCGTGACCGCCAAGGCCTTGCCGTTCATTTTTGATCCTTATGTGCAAGATGCCCACGCCATCGGTTTCAACAGCGCCGGCCTGGGTATTGGCTTGACCGTGGTGCGCGAACTGGTCGAAGCCCACGGCGGTACAGTGACGGGCATGAGTGAAGGACACGGCAGGGGCAGCGAGTTTGTGGTCGTGCTGCCGCTATCCAGTCAAGGGATCAGCCGTGCATCGCGCAACTGATCGAACACGTCGAAAAAGGCCTGGTCGCTGGCCTGGTAAGCGGTGAAACCCAGTTGGCGGCTCTTGGACATATCGGTGACCACCTCGATCGGCCGTCCCAGGTCGGCGTCGGTGTGCCATGGCGAAATGAGTCGGCTGATGTCGGCTTCTTTCAGCCCGTACTGCGCCGCGATCTGGTTCCAAGTGGCCTGGTCGTCGGCCATCTGGCGCTCGAGTGGGGCGGGCGCCGTCATCAACATCGGCGGCATGTCGGGCCACACCGGCGCCGCGGGGCGACCGCACGTGACCGCGGCCAAGATGGGGCTCGTGGGCCTGGTCAACACCCTCGCCCTGGAGGGCGCTCGCTCCAATATCCTCGTGAACGCGATCGCGCCCATGGCCAAGACGCGCATGACCGTGGTCGTCGCCCCGGAGGACCTCCTGGACAAGTTGCCGCCCGAGTTCGTCTCGCCGGTGGTCGGGCACCTGCTCAGCGAGGAGCTGACGACGACTGGGGCCGTGTTCGTCGTCGGGGGCGGCCA
>Ga0207706_10001555_pt1 | contig 22748 bp, 30 predicted proteins | sample KBSC53metaG_FD_184318 | JGI IMG/M metagenome (GOLD analysis project Ga0207706, IMG submission 184318) | Corn rhizosphere microbial communities from Kellogg Biological Station, Michigan, USA - KBS C5-3 metaG (SPAdes) (version 2) | ecosystem: Host-associated > Plants > Roots > Rhizosphere > Soil ... | reverse complement strand
TCCGGGACGGGGTCTACCGGGAGCTGTCGGTGGGCTTCCGGTGTGCCCCCTCGTGGTCGCGCACACTGCTCGACGGCACGGTCTCCCGGCAGCGGTTCGACCCGTTCGAGGCGGCCTCGGTGCTGCGCGGTGCGTACGCCGATGCGGCGGTCGTCGAGGGCGTCCGGCACGAGACGCTGGGCACGATCGAGCGGCCCCGGCTGACCCGCGCTCGGTTGGCGCTGGCGGACTGGCCGGTCGCCTAGGCTGCCCACCCGTGGGCGTGGTCGGCTGGATCGTCCTCGCGCTGGTCACATGGGCGGCCCTGGCGGTGCTCGTGGGAGTCCTGCTGGGCCAGGCCATCCGCCTGCGCAACCGGCGCTGAATGCACGATCTTTGACAGCGCCGTGTCACCGGCCATAGCCTCGCCCCGATTCCCGGTTCCCCGGCGATCGACCGCTCGGCTTCCTGACGCCCGGTGTTCACCCCCGGCCGATCAGCACCCCGACGGCGTTCCGACTCGGCACCCCGGTCCCTGATCCCTGCCCCCTTGACCGGGAGTGCCTGCCATGTTCGTACGTCTTTTTCTGCTGGCCACCACCCTCGCGATGCACCGTCGGGCGCCCGGCGGATCGGCCGTACTCACCCGGCGGCGCGAGGAGTTCCGCACCATCCACGAGCGCGCCCGGGGTGTCATCGAGGCTGCCGCGGGCGCCAATGACGGCGCCGGGCGCGAGCTGTCCGAGTCCGAGGCGGCAGCCGTCGCGGCCGACCGCGAGCGGGCCGAGGCGCTGTCCGAGGAGATCTCACAGCTCGTCGAGGACGAGCTACGCGCCGCGCGGGTCGCGGCCGGGTACGCCGAGATCGGCACCGCCGACGAAGCCGAGGGCGCGGGGGCCCCGGGCCCCGGCAGCGACCAGGAGCGCTCCGGCTCGGGCACCGAGCACACGACCTCGTCCACGACCGCCCAGGATCGCGATCCGGGCCACTACCGCAGCGCGGTAGAGGGCGGGGAGCACTCGTTTTTCACCGACCTTGTCCGGGCCCGTGAGGGCGACGAGGAGGCGGCCACCCGGCTGACCGAGCACAACCGCGCGCTGTCCACGACCGTGTCCGGCGCGGGCATCGTGCCGCCCCGGTGGTTGACCGAGGAGTACGAGAGCCTGGCCCGGCAGGGCCGGGTGCTGGCCGAGATGGTCCGGCACATCCCGATCACCTCCCCGGCGCCGATGACGCTCCCGCGGCAGACGGCCGGGACGGATGCGGTTATCGCCGAGCAGGCGACGGAGAACACGCACCCGTCCGAGACCGATGCGTTTGCGACCACCACCGACGTCGTGACTCCCAAGCCGACGAGCGGGATCCAGGTGGTCTCCCGGCAGATGATCGATGCCACCAACCCGGCCGTCGACGCGCTGATCTACGGCGACATGCTGAGCGTCTACAACCGCAAGGTCGAGGACAAGGTCAGCGCGGCGCTCGTCTCGGCCGCCGGTGCGGCCGTGATCGCACTGGCCTCCGACGCAACCAACTTCACCGCAGCAGCGGCCGAGGACGCGATCACCGATGCGGCCATCGCGGTCTGGAACGCGCGCAAGCTGCCCGCGGACGTGATCGCGATGCGCACCTCGCGGTGGGGCCGGTTCATGAAGTTCCGCGACACCGCCGGGCGGCGCCTGTTCCCCGCGGAGGAGCAGCTCGTGAACGTCTCGGGCCGCGGGTCGGTCACCGTCCCGGGCTCGGTCGGCGGGCTCGGCGTGGCGGTCACCGAGGGCCTGGGAATCGGCGGCGCCACCTATCCGGAGAACATTCTCGTTTTCCGGTCGGCGGACACCATTCTTTTCGAGGGCTCCGTCCTGCGATTCCGGTACGAGGAAGTGGCCGGGCCGGAATCGGTGAAACTCGGCGTCTGGGCCTACACCGCGTGCATCGTGCGGCAGGCGGCCAACTCCGTCCGTCGCGTGCAGATCACGGCCGCGTGAGCGGGAAGGAATCGGAGAAATGGCAGACGACACCAGCACCAGCGCCAGCGCGGCCCCCACGTCCGCAGCGTCCGCAACGTCCACACCGGATTCCGGTGCCGGGGCCTCGGCCAGCAAGACGGCCGCCGGAACCTCCAGCACCACCGCCACGAGCGAGTCGGTGGCCGGGGCCGAGTCCGGCGCACCGGGCACCGGCGGGCACGAGCCGCGGGGCGGCGCCGGGCCGGAGGGCGGCCCGGTCCCGGGCGACCCCACGACCGAGCCGGTGGCCACGGCGGCACAGAGCCACGTCGTGGGCCGGGTAGGGCCCCCCTCGATCGCGCAGGACAGCGACGCGCCCTGGCACACCCCGGAAGGGGTCGGCCAGATCCGGCCGGGCCAGGTGCTCGACGCGAGCACGGTCGTCGAGGGCGGGCACCTGGAGACCGCGCCGCTACCGTCCGCGCTCGGCGCGGGCCCGTACGGCGGGGACACCCCGGCCGACGACAAGCCGAACACGATCAAGGCGACGACCCCGGGCGAGGACGAGCCGGGGGTCAACGAACTGCCGCCGAACACGCCACTTCCGGGCGACGCCAAGTCGTCGAGCAGCCTCACCCCGACCGGCGTCCCGACCGGCAAGGCGGCGGCCGACAGCGGGGCTGATAGCACGACTACCAGCGGTGACGACAAGGGGGCCGAGTCCCCATTGTCGGGGTCGTCCGGTACCTCTGAGGCGGGCAAGACCACGACGGCGCCGGGCTCGTCCGGATCGCCCACCCTCCCCACGGAGGGCTCGGCGTCGTCCCCCCATCCCGGGTCTGACGGCGATTCCGAGACGGCGGACTCGGGCACCGAGGGATCCGACACGGGCCCGGCCGAGTCCGGCGGAACGTCCGAGCCGTCGGGCTCGGCCGGGTCTTCCACGAGCAAGCCGAGCACGAGCGGCTGAGCCATGCCGTGGGCGCCGGAGTACGCGACCGTTGACGAGATCCGCGAGTTGATCCGCATCGATGACGACGCGGACGACGCGGTGATCGAGGCTGCGCTCTCCGGCGCCTCCCGGGCGATCGACCATGCCTGCGACCCACGGCCGGGACACTGGCGCCAGTTCGGCCGGACCGACACCCCGCAAGATCGTTGGTTCACCCCGTCCCGGCGCGGCTACTCGGCGCCCTGGCGTGATCAATGGGTGGCGATCACCGACGACATCGCCAGCTCGTCCGGCGTCCTGGTGGCGGCCGACCTCACCGGGGACGGTAGCTACGTCGAGATCACCGGAACGACCCTGCTCCCGCGCAACGCGGGCGCGCAGGGCCTCCCCTGGGACTCGATCCTGTTTACCGGTAGCTCGATGCCGATCCCGCCGATCATCGCGGAGTCGGTCAAGGTCACCGCGGAATGGGGCTGGCCGGACGTGCCGGGCCCGATCCACCAGGCGTGCCTGATCCAGACCAACCGGTTGATCATGCGCCGGGACGCGCCGTTCGGGGTGGCCGGGTCTCCCGAGGTCGGCTCCGAGGTGCGGCTCCTGGCGCGCCTGGATCCCGACGTCGAGACCATGGTCCGGCCGTACATGCGCAAGATCGGGACGGTGCTCGAATGATCTTGCGTGAGGTGATGGACGACCTGGGCGAGGCGCTCAAGGTCATCGACGGGCTGCGGGTCAAGCCCTACACCGAGCAACGGGTCATGGCGCCGATGGCCATGGTCAGCTTGCCGCGGACCTACAGCTACGACGCGACGTTCGACCGCGGGTCCGACGACATCGAGATCCCGATCGTGGTCATGGTCGGCCGGATCGACGCGGAGTCGGCACGGAATGCGCTCGGTCCGTATGTCGATCCCACCGGCCCGGACTCGATCAAGGCGGCCGTCGAGAATCATAAATCAACCGTCTGGGACATCGCGCACGTCATCGACGTGCAGTTCCTCGTAATGGCTTCGTCGGGTACGGAGTACCTGACCGCAACGTTCCGGGTGCGCATCGTCGGCTCGGGAAGGGGATAGAGCAATGGCGTTCGTTCACGGTAAGGGCGTCGTGGTCTCGCTCGGCGGAGACGACCTGTCGGTGTTCGGCACCTCGTGCGAATACGAGCTGAAGGCCGACGCGCACGACGTGACCACGTTCGGTCAGGACACCAAGGTCTTTAGCGGTGGGCTCAAGGAATCCACGATGAAGATCGAGGGGAACTACGACTCGACGGCCAGCACGGGCCCCCGGGGAATCATCGAGCCACTCGTGGGCGAGGTCTCGGAGATGATCTATCAGCCGGAGGGCACCGGGACCGGGAAGCCCACCCGCACCTGGGATGCGCTGTGCACGAGCTACGTCGAGACGGCGCCGGTCTCGGACATGATCAAGTTCACGGCGCAGTTCCAGGGCTCGGGCTCGGTGGCCACCAGCACGAGCCCGTAGTTGACACGGGGCTGTCAACACCCGCACGGCACTCGGACGACGTGAGGCAGAGACATGGATGAGGAATACCGCCCGGACACAGGCGGCAGCGTCGCGGCTATCGGCGACACCGACCCGGGGCAGATCGTCGATAAGGCGGCGTTGCTATCCGGGGCAGCGGCGGTCGAGTTGACGGCTGTCCCCGTTCCGGGGTTCGGCCTGATCAAGGTCAAACCGCTGTCCCGGGCCCAGGCGATGAGCGTCTATAACCGCGATCTCGACGCGGCCGAGATGGAACAGGTGCTCGTGTCCTATGCCGCGGTCGAGCCGACGTTCACCCGCAAGGAAGTGGCCCGCTGGCAGGAGATCGACACGGCGGGCGGCGCCCTGTCCAAGCTCGTGCACGTGATCATGGAGATCTCCGGAATGGAGATCGGGGCGGGTAAGGCGGCATACAAACGATTTCGAGGCGCGGCCGGATGAGGAGTTCGCCTATTTCCTGGCCAAGGAACTAGGGATGACCGTGGCAGATCTCCTCACGCGAATGAGTAATAAGGAGTTCGTCGAGTGGGCGATCTACTACGGCCGCCGCGCACAGGAGGCGCAGCTCGCCCGGGGTGGGTGATCCCCCGTGGTGCGTGATCGCGACATCGACGTCGAGGTCGACGGCATCCCGCACGTGTTGGCCTGCCTCGCGGCGCTCGATCACACCGTCGACAACCGGGCCGACGAGGTGATCAAGGACACCGCCGAGACGGTGGCCAGCCGGACCCGGGCCCTGATGCCGGTCGGCCCGGTGCCGCACGGGCACGCGCGTAGCTCCGTCGAGGTCGTGCGCACCGAGGGCCTGGCGGCCACGGTGAGCGAGGGCTCGGCCCGGTTCCCCTACGTCGGATGGCTGGAGTTCGGCGGCCACGTCGGGCGGCGGCACGCGGTGACCCGGCAATGGATCCCGCGCGGCCGGTACCTGTTCCCCTCGCTGTCCACGGTCCGGCCGGGACTGACGCCACAGATGCACGAGGCCATGCGCCGGGCAGCCCGCGAGGCGGGCTGGGATCCGGATGGCTGAGCCATGGCACTGACCGGCGGACCCACCGTCACGCTGCGGTTCAAGGGCGACGCGGACGATCTGCACCGGACCGTGGACGGTGTCCGCGCCGCGGTGGCCGGGCTGGCGACCGCGGGCGTCGGGCTGGCCGGGACGGTCGGCGTGGTCGGCGCCCTCGGTGCCGCCGCATCGGCCACGGTGGTCGCGGTGGCGGCGCTCCCGGCGGCCTTCCTCGGGATCGGCATCGCGGCGGCGGCCCAGACCGAGCAGGTCAAGACGCGGTTCACCGCGATGAAAGATCATGTCGTCGCGGAAGTGACGCGGCTGGCCGCCCCGATCCAGGCCGAGCTACTGCACACCGCGGACTCGGTAGAAGCCGCGTTCAACCGGATCGCCCCCTCGCTCGGCCGGATCTTCGAGATGACCGCGCCGCATCTCAAGATCTTTACCGACGGGGTGACCTCGCTCGTCGAGCGGGCGATGCCCGGGTTCGAGACGGCCATCGCGAACGCCACCCCGCTGGTCGGGGCGTTTGCTCGCGGGCTCGATTATCTCGGGACCGGTATCGGCAATTTCTTCGCGGAATTGTCCTACGGGACTCCCGGCGCGGTTAAGGGCATGGACGCGCTGTTTAAGCTCACCCGGGATTTGCTGGTCTACCTAGGCCATTTAGTGGGCCAACTCGCGAACTCCCTCGGCCCGGCGTTCGCGGCCCTGGAGCCGTCGATCATGGTGGTTGTGCGGGCCCTCGGGGAGGGCCTGCTCTCGATCGTGCAGACGCTCGCGCCCTACGTCGGCACGCTGGGCCGCTCGATCGCGGAGTTCCTCACTGCGGCCCTGGACGCGGCCATCCCGGTGGTCAACGCGATCCTGCCCCTGCTGGCCGAGTTCGGCGGCATGCTCATGGACTCGGTCACCCCGATCCTGCGCGAGCTGGGCCCGGTGCTGGCCGAGGTCGTGCGGGAGCTGGCCGACGGGCTGCGCCCGGTGATCCCGGTGGTGGCCGCTGCCTTCCGCGAGATGACCCCGACGATCTTGGAGATCGCGCGCGACGCGGGCCCACTTCTCGCCGAGATCATCCGGGTGCTGGCCCCGCTGTTCCTGGAGCTGGTGAGCGGTGCCCTGGACTTGACCAACGCGCTGCTACCGGTCATCCCGCCCTTGCTGGAGATGGCGAACAACGCGATGCCGCTGGTGGCCGGGGTGATCAAGGACGTGCTGATCCCGGTGATCAAGTGGCTGGTGACCGAGTTCGTCGGCCTGATCGACTACGGGGTCAAGATCGCGGAGTCGTTCGCGGACCTGTCGGTGCGCTGGCGGACCTACTGGGACGAGATCAAGGCGGCGTTCGCGGACGCGGACGCCAAGATCCGCGCGGGCATCGAGGGGTTCGCCTCGCTCGGCGAGACCGCCCGGCGGCACTGGGATGCGATGTACCAGGCGATCAAAGGCAAGATCGAGGAGATCGTCGCCTGGGCGGCCGACTTCCCGAGGCGGATCATCGACGCGATCATGGCCTACGTCCAGCGGTTCTACGACGCGGGCGCAAGCCTGATCCAGGGGTTCGCGGACGGCATCGCGTCCAAGGCCGAGACGGCGAAAGAGGCGGGCATCGTCACGGTGCAGGGTGTCGATGCGGTGTTCCCGCAGTCGCCTCCGCCGGAGGGCCCGTTCGCGGGCTCGGGCTGGACCTACTACCGCGGTCAGTCGCTCATCGACGGGTTCGTCGAGGGCGTCCGGGCGGCGGCCCCGCAGCTCTACGCGCAGATCACCAGCGTGGTCGGCCAGGCGCAGGGGCTCATGGCCGCGGTGGGCGAGGTCGCGCAGCGGGTCATGTCCGGCGGGCAGATCTTCGAAGACTTCTCCTACCAGGGGATGAGCGCCAACCTGGCCCGGTACAACGACATGATCAGCAAGGCGGTGCAGGGGGCCAAGGTCAACTGGGACCCGCGCACGGGCTCGGGCTCGGCCAGCATGGGCGGGCTGGAGCTGAAAGTCGCCCCCGGTGCTGACAGCGCGCTGTCATCGATGCTGATGAACCTGGTGCGGACCGGTCAACTCCAGCTCGCGAGGGCCTGACCGATGCCTCTTGCTGCGACCTACCGGGGCCGGGTGGACGGGGCGGTCGGCGCGTCGAGCGTGGTCTCCGGGCCCATCCCGGTCACCACCGGTGAGGCGTTCGTCATCGCGGTGTTCGCGGACTCGCTCTACGAGGACACCACGGCCGTGGTCACCGCGACCGGCATGGGCATTAACTGGCCGATGACGAACACGTTTATGGGCAATGTCGACGACGGTGCATTCGTCGGCATCTATGCCGCCATTCCGTGTCCCTTTACCGGGACGACCACGGTCACGGTGACCACGGCCGGATCGCCCTCGGCCTATCGGCGCCCGTCATTCATGATGTGGTCGGTCACCGGTTACGACCCGGCCGATCCGGTGTTCGCCCGTACCACGGTCGACACGTTCGGCTATCCGACGATCAACACGACGCTGCGGTCCACCCCGGGCACCCCGAACCGCTCGATCGCGATCATCGCGGGCACCGACGCGATGGCCCGCGGGGCGGCGTACATCTCGGGCTCGGGTATCAATCCGGGGTACGGGTTCGACCAGCCCGCGGCGGCCGGGCAGCGCAAGATCTCGTACTTCTCGACGGCCGCGGTGTGGACCGCCCGCGACGCCAATCAGTCGCTCACCATCGAGCCACCCGGGACGTTCTCGGTCTACCCGCTGGCGGTGATGGAGTTCCGCGAGGCGCCCACGGCGCCGATCGTGGACGCGGGCACCGATCGCACCGTCGAGCGCACCAAGGGCGTGATCCGGACCGCCGGGGAGACCAGCGACGGCGGTAAGCCGATCACGGCCCGGCAGTGGCGGCTCATGTCCGGGCCGGGCGGCTCGGGCGCGCCGGTCGACCTGGCCGCGTACGGCGGTGATCCGAAACGCTGCGCGCTGCCGAGTGCGGTCGCGGGCGCGCACGTCATCCGCTACACCGCGACCAACTCCGTCGGGCCGGGCTACGACGAGGCGACGATCACGGTCACCCCGCTGCGGCCGACCGTCGAGGCGGGGCCGGACCTGACCCAACCGCTCGGCGTGGTCACCCGCACGGCCACCGAGACGGCCGGGGACTCGGCCATCACCTCGCGGCGCTGGTACGTCGTCGAGGGGCCCTCGGCGGTCGGCACGACGATCGGCAGCGCGGCGGCGCTGAGCTGGACACCGCCGAGCCTGGGCCGGTGGGTGCTGGGCTACACCGCGACGTCGAGCGCGGGCACATCCGACCCGGACACGTTCACGCTCACCGCGGGCGTGTCCGGTGTCCCCCTCAAGATCGGCCGCACGCCCGTGCCGAAATTCGCGGTCGCGCTGGCGTTCGGCGGGAACCTGACCGACCCGGACGGCTCGGACTGGGTGTTCACCGAGGTGACCACGGACGTCCGGCTCGATACCGGGGTGCACCTGCGGCACGGGCGCAGCGATGAGGCCAGCGCGAGCCAACCGGCGGCGCTGGCGCTCACGCTCAACAACCGGCACGGCCGCTACAGCCTGGGAGGGCTATCTCCGCACTGGCCCAACGTCCGGCAGGGCACCCCGGTACAGGTCAGCGTCGACCTCGGTTCGGGCTTTCAGACGCTGTTCACCGGTTACGCGGACGGCTTCACTCCCGAGTGGTCGACCGAGCCGATGCGGCCCGGCAGCGGCGGCCTGGGGGCTCGCGGGGATGCCGTGGTGCGGCTGTCGGCCAGCGGCACGATGCGGCGGTTGCAGCAGGGGCAGCCGATCGTGTTCTCCCCGCTCCGCCGCGGGCTGATCAACTCCTCCGGCGTGGTCGCCTACTGGCCGGGCGAGGACGAGGAAGGCGCCACGCTGATCGCGTCGGCGTTCCCGCAGTACCCGCCGATGGACTTCTCCGGCCGGATCCACGGCGGGTCCAACCCGGGGCTGCCCGCGGCGTCCCCGCGGCTGGCGGCCTCGGACGTGTTCGCCTGCTCGAAACCGCTGCCGCTGATCAGCGATTCCGAGTGGTACGGCACGGTCCCGGACTTCACCGGGACCGAGATCATCCAGCTCCGGTGCCTGATCGCGGTGCCGTCGGCCGGGAGCAATGACGGCGGGGTGATCCTCGGCATGATCACCACCGGGGACCCGTCATTCTGGGAGATCCGCTACCGGACCGGCGGGCTGTTCAACGTCCGGGCCTGGCGGGACTTCTCCTCGCTCGTGCTCGATACCGGGCCGATCGCGCTGGTGCCGGTCATTCCCGGTTCGACATCGTTTGTCGGGATCGACGGGCGGTCCGGTCAACTCGGGCTCACCCTCACCAAGAGCGGTAGCAATGTCCACTGGGTGATCGACTTTATTGAGCAGGGGGCGGATACCGGCTATATCTTGTCGGGGGATATCGCGGGCAACTCGGTGGGCAAGCCGGTCCGGATCCAGACGGCCACCGACGGCGGGCACATGGACGTCACGCTCGGGCACATCGTCTGCCGCAAGGATGCCCGGGACACCACGCTGCACGTCAATCAACTCAATGCGTACCGGGGCGAGAACATCGGTACCCGGCTCAACCGGCTGGCCGGTGAGGCGGGAATCTGGTACCAGCAGATCGACCCCTCGCTACCCGCGTGGGCCTTCCAGGGGATCATCACCGACACGATGGGCTCGCAACCGCCGGGCACCGTGCTCGATCTGTTCCGGGACTGCGAACGGACCGACGGCGGGATCTTGTGGGATGGCAAGGGGCCGGGGCTGAGCTACACCACCAAGCGCTACCGGGAGTCGCGCGCGCCGGTGCTCGTGCTCGATGCGGCAACCGGGATGCTCGGGCTTCCGTTCGTGCCCACCCACGACGACGCTTACCGTGTAAACCGCTCCGAGGTGCAGCGCTACCGCGGGGCCAGCGCGGTCTATCTGGACACCGCCGGACCGCTGGGCAGCGACACGATCGGGCGCTACGACGACTCGCGCACGGTGAACTGCCGCGACGACACGGCGCTGCCGCAATATGCCTCATGGGCGGTGTTCCAGGGCACCGTCGAGGGCTACCGCTACCCGCGGCTGACGCTGGATCTCACCGCCCGCCCGGACCTGCTCGACGAGTGGTGCTCGATCATCCCCGGGGACCGGATCGACGTGATCAATCTGCCGCTGGTGAACGCGGCGGCGCCGGACGACCGGGTCCGCCTGGCGGTCGAGGGGTTCGAGCAGACGATCACCTGGTCACGCTGGACGGCCACCCTCAACACGTCGCTGTATCGGCGCTGGGAGGTGGCGTGCGTGGCCGCCGAGACGGGCGATACGCAGGAGTTCTGCGCCCGGGTGGACACCAACGGCTCGGCGCTGGCGGCCATCGCGGCGGCCGGGGCCACGACGATCAGTGTGGCGGTCTCGGCCGGTCCGTTGTGGACGACCAAGGCCGACGACTTCCCGATGGATCTCGATCTCGGCGCGGTCAAGGTCACGGCCACCGCGTGCTCGGGCTCGGCCTCCCCGCAGACGTTCACCATCTCGCCGATGCCGGTGACCCGGCCCGCCGGTACCCGGGTGCAGCTCTGGAATCCCCCGGTGTTCGGACTTTGACAGGGAGGTGTCAACGCAATGGTGCAATACACCGCGGGGCAGCGGATCCGCGGCAGCGAGATCAATGCACTGCCGCAGCTCTACCGGGTGGCCACCGACCAGACGAACAACACGGCTTCATTCGTGGATTGCGTCGGGGCCTCGTTCGTGGGCGAGGTCAATGGCTTGTACCTGGTGGAATGCTTCCTCATCTTCAAGAGCCCGGCGGCCCGGGACATCAAGTTCCAGTGGTCGGTCCCGGGCGGGGTGACCGGATGGTGGGCGGCCAACGGTAACGAGTTGAGTAGTAACACGGTCGGCCAGACCAACCGGCAGACGTTGCCTTTCACTCAGCTTCACGTATTCGCGGGCGATGACAGCCTGGAGTCCAACGCCACCCCCTGGGCCTACGTCGCATTTACCGGTTCGGGCACGATGAAACTCCAGTTTGGGCAGCAGTCCGCGGGTACCGGGCCGACCGTGGTCCGGGCGGGCTCGTCGATCCGCGTCTCCCGGCTGGCGTGAGGAGGCTCCTGTGACGCTGCCGAGCACGGCCTACCGCGGGTACGCGGCGCCCACCTGGGACACCAAGACGATCCAGCAGATGATCGACTACTTGCAGACCACCACGCTGCCGGTGCTGGACAACCGCTACGCGCGGTCCCCGCTGTCCTATTTCTGTGACGTCGCGAACGGGGATGGCATCAGCACCATCACCTCGGTAAGCAATGCCACGTGGACCAAGATTAACGCGGCGGGCACGGTCAACGTGAACAACGGCGGCGGCTGGGACTCCACTACCGACGTCTACACCGCTCCGGCTGCCGGTACGTATTACTGCCAGGCACTTGTCCGACTGGCCGACGGGATCGCGCAGAATTTCAACCTGGCGATCGGCATCGGGGACAGCCTGGCGGACGGTGCTTTCGTGCAGTGGAACAAGTATTTTACCGGCGCGGGTGGCCGGTGCGCGTTCGACTACACGCGGATCTGCGCGCTCACGGCCGGGCAGGGGGTCTTCCTCTATTGCTTCCACGACTCCGGGGTCACGCAGAACATCACCCGTTCGGCGTTGCAGATCTGGCGGATCGGCTGACCCCCGGCGAGGTGGTCGCCCGGTGGGGCTACCGTCCCACCCATGGTCATGCCGGAGGGGTCACCAGATGAGGACGGGCACGAGATCGGCGGCGTCCCCGGGTGCTCGTGCACCCGGGAGAGCTGGCGCGACGTGTTCGCGGCCTACCTCGTGCACACGGGGTTGAACCTGGCCACCGGGCAGGCACGCAACCGGATGCTGCACGTGCTCTCCGACGAGTGGCGCCGCCGGGTGGCGCGCCAGCTCGACGCGACGGAGCGGGCGCAGGCGATGGCCCGGCATCCCGCGGGCAAGGGTCGGCGCCCGGTGCACCTGGCCGACCGGATGGACGCGGCCTACCAGGCGTCTCACCGGCGGCCCCGGTGATCCCGCAGCACTACCCGCTGTGGGCGGTGTTCGAGAGCCTGGCCCAGCACGAGGGGCTGGTCATTCCCGCGTTCTGCCTGGTGATCGGCTGGTATGAGCCGGGGACGTCTCCCCCGGTCTGGCGGCCGGTGATGATCGATCTTGCCGACCGGGATCCGACGGGGACGGTCATCGGCGTGCAGGACGAGCGACTGGTCCACTACTTCACCGACTACGACGAAGCGGTCGGGCTGCGCACGTACCTCACGCACGGCGGCAGTGAGTGATGAGGCTCTACGTCGATCCGCAGCTCTACCTGCGGCTCAGGTGCGGCGGTGACGCGGCATTGCCCGGGCCGCTGGCGGACTGGGCCCGTGCTCAGTTCCCGCGTCCCGTCGCGCCGGTGCCGGTCACGATCGACTACCGCGCTCCGGCGGGCTGGTGGCGACTCGCGGACGAGGACGGCTCGACGATCGTCGAATGCGCCGTCGTCCGACACTAGATCAAGTGATCCACTAAGCTGTCCGGCGTCCTCGTCGGTCCGCGGGCGGGTGCGCGCTGCGACGCGCGCCGGAGGGAGTCGCACCGGCGGGGGCCCCCGGGCCGACCCCACGGCAGTCCCGGGTGTCGCGCGCCCGGCCGGGGGGACGGGGCGCGCGGGGATGGGGCTCGTGCGGTGGGTCGCACGGGCCCCATCGCCCCGGTCTCCCTGCGGGGCTCTGAGCGCGCCCTGAGAGCCGTTCTAACAAGATCGGCGCCCTGGCGGGCACATCCGGGCACGGACCGGGAGCGAGCCTCTCAGCGGTTCGTACGGCGGCGGGACCTGGCCAGTGGGTCCGGCGGCAGCACCACCCGGTGACGGCCGGGGTTGGCCGGTTCGAGCAGGCCGAGGCTCACCAGGTCGTCGATCACCTCGCGCTGCACCCGGCGGGTGCCCACCCGGACCCGCTCGGTGTCCACGGTGTTGTCCCGGCCGTCCACCGCGTAGGCCAGCGAGCGGGCCACCACGGCACAACCGGGCTTGACCTCGTCGATCCGGTCGAGCCATGGCCAGAGCAGGGCGGCCCAGGTGTCGTGATCGGGCAGGGACTCCGGCAGCGGGGCGTGGGCGTGGCGCACGGCGCACCTCCAAGATCAACCCCGCTCGTGTTGACACGGCACTGTCAACGGGGGAAGGCGAGCGGGTCGCGATCAGCATCCGCCCGTGATCACGGCGGCTATCGTCACCCCTGCCTCGGGACAACCCACGGGAGGCAGCACATGACCCACCGGATAGCGGCCGAGCTGATCGGCACGTTCGTCCTGGTGTTTTTCGGGGTCGGCTCGGCGGTGTACGGGATCGACACGATCGGGCGCCTGGGCGTGGCCCTGGTGTTCGGGCTCGTCCTGCTCGCGCTGGCCTATGCGTTCGGCCCGGTATCGGGCGCGCACGTGAACCCGGCGGTGACCCTGGGCGTCCTGCTCACCAAGGGCATCCGCGGAGCCGAGGCGGGCGCGTTCATGGCCGCGCAGCTCGTCGGCGGCATCCTGGGCGGCGCGGCCCTGCGCGGCATGGTCTCGCTCGGCGGGGTGCACGACGAGACCGGCGGACTGGGCACCAACGGCTGGAGTGCCCCGGTGCACGTGGGCGCGGCGCTGGCCATCGAGGTCGCGATGACGGCGCTGTTCGTCACCGTGATCCTGTTGACCACCCGGTGTGACGGCGCCGGGCCGTTCGCGCCGCACGCCATCGGACTGACCCTGGCGGGCATGGTCGCAGTCGGTATCCCGCTCACCGGCGCCTCGCTGAATCCGGCCCGCTCGCTCGGCCCGGCGATCTTCTACCCGCCCGCGCTGGCGCAGCTCTGGGTGTTCATCGTGGCCCCGTTGCTCGGCGCAGCCCTGGCGGTCGGGCTGATCCGGGTGATCGCGCCGGTGGCCCGGCCGAGCGTGCACGTCCCGGTGCACCCGGACGGACACCCGCACCCGCACGAGGGACACACGACGGTCACGGCCTAGCGGCCGACGATCCGCGGGTCACCGTCCCGCGGATCGCAGCCGTTCGGGCACTCCCATCGGCCCTCGATGAACGCGAGCGGGCCGCCCCACGTCGTGACGTCGATCAGCTCGATCTCGATCGGGGTGCGGCAGACCGGGCACGGCGGCAGGTCGTCGCCCTCCCCGCAGAGCGCGAACGTGTCCGGGTCGATCCACCGCATGATCACTCGACCGCCCGCAGGTGGCGCCGGTCGGCCACGCTCGGGTCGCCCGGCCACCCGTCGAGGAACCACCGGACGAGCCCGGCATCGGCGTCGAGGAGGTCATCCTCCTCGGCCCCGGGCACCCACAAGCATTGCTGATCTTCCAGTTCGCCATTCTCCAGCTCGGGATGGTGCAGCACGGCGCCGCGGTGGTACCGGCGGGCCAGCCCCTCGATCCGCTGCCGTTTCCCGGTGCTGTTGCGGTACGGGATGATCGTCGTCAGTTGCGAGGGCAGCGGGTCGAGCACTTCCAGATTCCGGTTCCCGCCTTGGTTCACCTCGATCAACAGGGTGTGCAACGTCTGGGGATACAGCTCGCAGTAGTCCCAGATCCGCTCGCGCAGTTGCAGCCCGGTGATCCGGCCCTGCTCGGCGTGCTCGACCAGCACTTTCCGCGGGTCCGGGAGCTGGCCGCCGACCACGATCGCGGTCTGATTGCTGGTGGACTTGGTGGTCACCGCACCGTCGATCGAGATAGCCCGCTCGTCGATCCGCTGGCGACTGGTCCGGCGGTAGATCTCCGGCGTCCACACGTGCCCGCCGGACTCGGCGCTCGGGTCGCACCGGTAGTTCATCGCCCAACCGAGCGGGTCGGACTCGCGCATCCGGCGCAGCCGGGCGGTCGACCACTTCTGCGGCCAGAGCGAGCGCTCGTCCGCGGTGCCCTCGTGCAGCAGGGCGGGCCAGTAGTGCGGGGCGAACTCCAGATCATCGACCCACCGCCCGCGGTCGGGCAGCACCCCCGGCCGCCCGGTGGCCCGGCGGACCGCGTCGTGCACCAGGGCCCCGGCCATCGAGGGCACCCCGACGATCAGCACGGCGGCGTCGATGTTCATCGGCAAGATCGTCCGCAGCTTGCCCAGCAGCCGGGTCTTCTCTCTCGCCGAGTGCTTGACCTCGTCCGGCTCGGCGTCGTCCCAGACGATCATGTCCGGGCGGCGGCCCTGCGCGGCGCGGGCGCCGAGGTAGGACTCACCGAGCCCGTGCCCGGCGATCGTCGCGCCGGTCACGGTGACATACGACATCGTGTTGCGGCTGCCCGGCCCGCGGCGCGGGGCCAGCTCCGGGAAGTCGGACAGCAGGAGATCGGACTCGAACGCGATTCGCACGTCCGCGAGTTGCGGAATGATCTGTTCGCGGGTGTGGCTGAATGCCTGGAGATACTCCCGGTGTCCGTGCGCGATGGCCCAGACGGCGCCGATGATCCAGCCGATCGACTTGGCCCCGTCCCGGGGGCCGACCACGATGTCGCGGTGCGGCCCGGGGATCGCCCACGAGCGGGTGACGGCGGCCAGGTCGAGGTGTAGCGGGGAGAACGACCAGACCGGTACCCCGTCGGTGTTCGCGTACTGGCGCAGCAGGTGCGACAGGTAGGTGACGGCGAACGCCACGGGGTTGTACCGGGTGGCCTCGCGCCGGTAGCAGGCGCCGCAGGCGTCGCACGGGTCATCGCGGGTGCACCCGCGGCGGCCGGGTGCATTCCACGCTGCGGCGTAGCAGTCGCGCAGGTAGTTCCACGGGTCGATCCCGTCGGGGAACTCCGGCGGTAGCTCGATGATGTCGATCTCGTCCCAGGTTGACACCGCTATGTCACCGTGGCCCCCCGGCAGACGATCTCCTCGGCCTCATCCGGGATGGTCTCGCCCGGCCGCCAGGTGATCGAGAGTTCCCCGCGGCCGTACGGTGCGGCCTCGGTGCTGCCCTCGTGCGCGGTCGGGTCGGCCCCGGGGATGATCACGTACCACCAGAGCCTGACCTCGGCGTCGGGGTCGGAGTCGGCACCGCGCAGCGCACCCCGGACCTTCCGCTCGGTGGCCATGATCAGCTCGTCCACGTCTGGGCTCTCCCGCCATCGGGCGACGGGCATCCGGACGTGCGTGGTGTAGCTCGCCATGCTCAACTCGTCTTCCTCCGGCGCGGCCGGGTCGGGGTGGGCACCACCGTGGCGCCCGGGTAGGCGTCGTCCACCAGGCGGCGGCCCTGTTCGATCGCGCGCCGTTTGGCGGCCTCGACCGATGCCCGGATGTTCTCAGGTGGCAGTGCCGGGCCACCGCCGTTGATCTCCAGCTTGGTCGTCACCGGGACCTTGAGGCCGAGCAGGTCGATCCGGTCCCGCTCGATCTTGCGCATCTGCTCGATGCAGGTGATCAGGTCCGACGTCGGCAGGGTGCCCCCGTTGCGGATCTTGAGGTGCTCCCAGACCACAGCGGCGAGCAGCGAGAGCCGGGTGTCGCTGTCCTGGCGCTGTTCGGCGATCTCCAGCAGGGTCGCGTATGCCTCGGCCGCCCGGCCCTCGTCGATCCACGTGGAGATCGTGTCCCGGGAGAACAGGCGACGGCCGCCGCACACGCGCAGGGTCACCGGGTCCCCGGCCAGGTGCTCGCGGACCTTGCTCAGCGAGTGGTACTCGGCATACAGCTCGTATGCGCGCACGACGAGGTCGGCCCGGTCGTCGGGATCCTCAATGTGCTGATCGGCGCCCACGGGTCACCTCCCCGGGGTTGACACGGCCCCGTCAACGGGCCGCCCCCCGTGCTGGTGCGAGAGCAGCACGGAGGGCGGTGATCGGGGGGACGGCCTACTCGTCGAGCGACTCGATCGGGCGGTTGATCGTCCGGCGCAGCGGGGGCAGGTCCCCGGCGTGCCGGGTCTCGGGCTTCATCGCCATCCGGTCGGCCTCGACGTTGCGTTCGATCTGCTCGCGGGCCATCAGGAACAGGCCCGGGGCCAGGCCACCGACGGCCAGCGCGAGCGCGTAGGGCCAGTCCAGCAGGCCGAACGCGAAAGAGACCACGCCGATCACGAACATGAGCAGGAAGCCGTTGCGCCAGAACATCCGCTCGATCCACGCGGTCTTGTCGTAGAGATCGCGCCGGGCGGGCTCGGGCTGGTCCCACGGATCCACCTGGCCCACCCCTCCCACGGCCGTGACGGGCTCACGCGGGGCCACCACGGGCAGTCCCGGCAGGGTGTCGGCCGGGTCGGGCTCGGGCGGCTCGGGCGCGATGGTGGACGGGCCCGGCGGCCGGGTCCAGCGGGTGGGCGCGGGCTCGCGGCGGCCCTCGTCCGGGCCGGTCACGACTCGGCTCCCGTCTCGGGCACGAGCGCCAGCTCTCCGGGGACCGCGCCGTTGCCGCTGGCGGTCTCCTCGAACGGCGCGCCGGTGCGCCAGTTGATCGCGGGCAGCCGGTGGTAGGCGCGGACGTCGCTGACCAGCCCGCGCACGGCGGCCAGGGTGGCGGTCATCGTGCGGCCCAGGTGCGCGGCCTCATAGCGCTTGGTCGCCTCGTCGATCATCTCGACGAGTTCGAGGGTGACGATGTTGGCCAGCATCCCGGACCGCATGATCTCGGGCTCGCGGGGCTCGGCCGGGGTGTCGGTGGTGCCGGTGGTGGTGGGTGTGCGTCCCATGGTCGTCCTCCCAGGTGGACGAGTTGAGTTGATCTACTGGTAGTAGTGCCGGGTGGGCAGCGGCTCGGCCCGGCCGGATTCCTTGGCCTCGGCGGCGGCCCGGACGATCCGGCCCGCCTGGACTCGCGACACCCCGGCCAGCCGGGCGATCTCGGAGAGCCATCCCTCGCCCTGCTGGGTGTGCCAGCGCACGATCGCGGCGTTGCGCTTCTGCCGGTCGATCTTGGACTCGGTCTCGCGAGCCCGGGCGCCGAGCCGTTCCAGCTCGCGCCGCATATCCGCCGGGACGTCAAGGGTGCGCACGGGTGAAACCGTACCATCGGTGAGCGACACTGGATCACCCCTCCGCAGGTCGGCGGGGTAGCTCACGACGCACCCTGTTCCTGGCCACCGTTGAGCCCGTGCGGGCCGAACGGGCGCACCCTTGACGTCCCGGGTGCCGGGGCGAGCTGCTCCGCTACGAGCGCCAGCGAGGCGCTCTCAGCGGCCACCACGGCCCCATCCCGGTAGCGGCTGGCGATCGCCTCGGCGCGAGCGCGCAGCGGGTCGGCCGCGGGCTGTCGGGGGATCTGGACACCCTGCTCGCGCAGTGCGGCCAGCGTCTCCTCCGCCACCCGGGCGCGGGTCTGCGCGTCGTGCAGCGCGGCCACCATCCGCAGCCATCCGGCCAGTTCCATGATCGCGAAACTGCGCAGGGGGTCGGGCACCCGGGGGCGCTTGACGATCAGCACGGCCCAGTGGGCGCGGGCCCGGTGCGCTTGGGTGATCGTCTGGTCGAGCCACGCACTGATCCGCCACTCGCGCCGATTCTTGGCCTGGCAGGCGGCCACCAGTTGACGGTCCGGTGTCAACACGTGCAGATCCCCGTGATCGCGCTCGTATCCGGCGCGGGTGCGCGCCATCGTGAGTCCGACCGTGGCCAGCGCACCGTCCGGATCGTTGCTGACCACGCGCACGTCACGCTCGTAGTTGTCGCCCTTGGCCTTGCTGGGATTGGTCACGGTCATGATCTGTTCCCCTCGTCGTCGGTGGGTACCGGGTCGGCGATCGGGTGCACGTCGAGGCGCCGGTCACTGGGGCTGTACTCGATGAAGCACGGCCCGGTAGCGGTGCCGTCCGGGACCTTGGCCAGCGCGAAACGCAGGTCCCCGACGGTCGTGATGGGGTCGGGCAGGCACGGGCCGGATTCCCAGGTCATGATCAGTTCCCCCACGGTGCGCCGGGTCGGTTGAGCACCTCGGCCGCGTGCTCGGCGGCCAGCCTGTCCTGCGACAGGCGGCCGATGCCGATCGTGATGTGGGTGATCAGTTCGACGTCGTCCTCGGTCGCACCGTCGGGCACCTCGCACGAGGCCTTGACCGTGATCAGCGACAGCGGCGGCGCGCCCACTTCGGCCAGGTAGGCCAGCGCGGCAGCGTGCACGGCCGGGGTGATCACGTCGTCCGGGTCGGGGTCGCCTGCCAACGGGCAGTCGGGCGAATGGGCCATGGTGTGATCCTTTCGGCGGGGAAGGGCCCGACCGTACCACCCGTGGGCGGCACTGTCGGGCCGGGGGGCTAGAAGTCGGCGCGCAGCCGGTTGGTCGCCAACCGGCGCTCGATCTCGTCCCCGCAGGCGCCCGAGGTGAGCCCGGTGGGGTCACCGCCGAGCCCGCGCAGGAACTTGACCTGGCCGGGGCTGGCGGACTTGCGGGCCAGGCGCCAGGGCTGGTCCAGCCGCTCGCCCATGCTGGCGATCGTGCCGCCGAGTCCGCGCAGGTAGAGCGATTCCACGGCCTCCCGGGCGGTCCGCTCGTCGGTCTCCTCGATGATCCAGTCCCCGTCGTGCGGGCCCTCGGCGGTGACCCACCCGCCCGACCACGATCCGTCCGAGTTGTGCCACAAGATCCCGTAATAGCCTCCGGCGCGGAGGAACGGGATCCCCTCGTACCCCTCGGCCGGGATGGTGCGCAGCCAATTGAGCCCGGACGCGCGGGCTCCGGCCAGCAGGTCCCGATCGGCGTAGGTGGCGGGCCCGTCGAGGCGGCGGCGGCCCCCCTCGCGGTCGCGCTCCGGACCGGGCTCGGGCGGGCACCCGCAGGGCTTGGGCTGTCCGCAGGTCTTGCACGGGCGCCCGACGTAGGGCGCGCCGGGCAGCAGGTCGGTGAGCGTGCGCAGCGAGACGTGCGCGGTCATGCCCACCACGTCGAGGACGAGGAGATCATCCTTCGGGTGGAACAGGGTGCCATCGAAGCGCGGCCACTCGGCCGGGTCCATCTGCCGGGTCCCGCGGCCGACGCACTGCTGATAGAGCCAATCCAGCAGGGTCGGGCGGGCCATCACGATGCAGGAGATCGGCGGGCAGTCGAAACCCTCGGTGAGCACCCCGACGCTGACCAGCACCCGCGTGCGACCGTCGGCCACCCGGCCGTAGATCCCGGTGCGCTTATAGACGTCGCCCCGGATGTGCGCGGGGGTCGTCCCGGTGACCATCTCGGCGGTGATCCCGGCGTCCCGGAATGCCTCGGTGGTGGCCTGCGCCGAGGCGATCGAGGGGACGAACACGGCCGTTTGCCGGTGCGAGCCGTCCGAGAGCAGGGCCTCGGCGTGCCAGGCTTTGACGATCTCCGGCGCATCCTGGGCCACCATCTCGCCCATGTCCGAGTCCGCGTAGTCCCGGGTCGTGCGGCTGATCTTGGCCTTGTCCAGGTCGACGTGCTCGGCCACGACCGTGCGCCCGCGGATCGGCGCGAGCCACCCGCGCGGGGCCTGCCTCTCGCCGGTGCCCACGGGCAGCGTCCGGGTCGGGTCGGCGGGGTCGGGCCCGTGCTCGATCCCCCAGGCGATGTCCCGGGTGGCCACGATCTCCTGCCAGACGTCGCCCAGGCCGAGCCCGGCGCCTTTCTGCCGGGCCATGGTCGCGGTCACGCCGAGCGCCCGGGTGGGGTTGACCTCGTCGTAGCAGCCGAGCGCGCGCATGATCTTCTCGTAGGTCTTGGCCGCCGCGTGGTGGGCTTCGTCGACGATCACCAGGGACGGGCGGCCGAACCGGGCCAGGCTGGCGGTCCGGCTGGCGGTCTGCACCATCGCCACGATGATCGGCGCGGCGTGCTCGCGGGTGCCGGACTGCACCCGGCCCACCCGCATCCGCGGGTCGTAGGCGTGCACCCGGTCACGCAGTTGGTTGAGCAGCTCGCCCCGGTGCGCCAGCAGGATCACGTGCCCCCCGCGCTCGATCTCCTCGACGACCAACCGGGCGATCAGCTCGCGCATCTCGGCGACGGCGAGATAGGCGACCGGGTCGGACTTGCCGAGCCCGGTGGCCCAGACGATCGCGGGCCGGGTGACCCCGCGGCGCCAGGCGGCGCGGACGCGCTCGATGTCCTCGGCCTGGTAGTCGCGCAGGCGCCGCTCCGTGGTGGTCATCGGCTCATCCGCAGGACGAGCACGGCCAGCAGTCCGGCCGCGGTGAGCAGGGACAGCACGCAGATCATTCCTGGGGCGACGTGCCGGGGGCTGGCGGCCCGGCCGCACACCCCGGCGGTGATCAGCACCAGCAGGAGGCCGAGTTGGAGGGCCCAGGTCGGCACGAGGGGGGAAGTGGACACGCTGCTAATTGTACCACGGGTGGTACAGGCGGCAGAACACGGCACCCCGGGGCGGCAGGGATGCCACACCCGGGGTGCCAAGTGGTAGGAGGTAGGGCGGTAAGTCACTCCTCCTCGTCGGACGGGGTCACCGAGATGATCCACTCCGCGACCGCCTGCTCGGCCGGGCCGTTGCCCGGTGAGACCGCCCAGAACCGTTCGCGCCGGTCGGCCCCCTCGGACCCGTCGCCCCGGATGGTGACCCCGGACCACTGGGCCCCGGTCTGCCGCCAGGGGCCCCACGGGGCACCGGTGACCCGTGAGCGCTCCCATTGGGCCGATGCTCGGCGGGGCTGCCAGCGGTAGCGGCCGTGACGTCCGTAGGCGATCGGCTCGGTGTGGATCTCGGCGCGGACGGTGCGGGTCTGGGCTTCCTCGTCGGTGGTGGACGTGTTCACGACCTGCGGCTCCGTGATCGGCTCGGCCATGATCAGCTCACCTTGGTCCAGGCGATGTCGGTCCCGTAGAACTCGACGGCCTTGTCGGTGGGCTTGATCGTGATCTGAGCCGGGCCGTTCTCCGGCACGGACACCACGGCCAACGTCTCCTCGAACGTGCCGCCGGTGCCCGACAGCCGGGAGGCGTACCCGCTGCGACCGGTGGTCGAGCCGGGAGTCCAGTAGTCACCCGGGGCGATGTCCCGGCCGACGACGTAGGTCCCGGCCGAGTAGATGCCCGACGTCGAGCTATCGGACGCGGTGGCGGGCTCTGAGACGGCCGCAGACGGCGCGACCGGCGCGGCGGGCGCAGGGGCCGGGCTCGGCGCCGCCGAGGCGGCAGGCGCAGCGCTGGCGGGCGTGGTGGTGGCCGCGCGGGCAGTGCTCGGGCCGGACGCGGCACCGACCGCGATCCCGCAGCCGACCATGAGGACGAACATCCCGGCCAGGATGGCGCCAAAGGTGATCCACCGGCGCTTGCTGCGGGCCCGGCGGATGGCCTCCTGCTCGCGCAGGTAGGCGATCGCGACGTTCCCGTCCGCGAGGTTCGTGCTCGTGCTGTTGACGATGGGGGGCATATCCATGATCAGGTTCTCCCAGGTGAACGTGCGTTGACGTGCGGGTGTTAGAAGATCGG